>PVBE012142168.1_pt1 | contig 15359 bp, 14 predicted proteins | sample 1631181 | NCBI WGS metagenome assembly PVBE01 (sample SAMN08397723, study PRJNA350692) | Marine metagenome, whole genome shotgun sequencing project. | isolation source: water | place: Pacific Ocean | collected 2012-04 | reverse complement strand
CCGACCACCACAACGGCGGCACCGACCACCACAACGGCGGCACCGACCACCACAACGGCGGCACCGACCACCACAACGGCGGCACCTGCAGAGCCAGACACTGCCACCGATGATGAAGGCGATTCCGAAGCTGCAGCCGGCAACGACGAATCCGGGACCGACGGCGGCCTACCCGGCTGGGTGATACCGCTTGCGATCGCTGCCGTCGTCGTGGGGGCGGCTCTTGCCATCAGGAAGAGGAAATAGATTCGCCGGACGCCGAGGTCGCCATCGACTCGTGGTGATGTCGGTGGCGCTCGTCGCCGCCTCATGCGCCGGCGACAGCGAGATCGTCGCCCCCTGGGAAGTGCAGTTCGGTTCGCCCCAGGCCGACACGTCGTTCGGTGTCGCGGCCGCGCCCGATGGTGACGTCGTCGTGGCGTTGGCTACCGAGGGTTCGTTCGGTCAACCAAATGCCGGCCGTCGCGACGTTGTGCTCGTCCGATATACCAACGAGGGGTCGGCCGTATGGCAAACTCAGGTTGGCGGCGAGAGCAGCGACTCTCCGCTCGGTCTCTCAATGTCGCCCGACGGGTTCATCTACGTAGGCGGTTTCACCGAAGGAGCGTTTGCCGGTGAAAACGCTGGCTCGGCAGACGTATGGCTTGCGAAGTTCGACGGAGATGGTACCGAGGTCTGGCGCCAGCAATTCGGCGGCGAAGGCTGGGATCGAGGCTTCGATGTCACTGCGTTCGATGGCGGTGTGTACATCACCGGCTATACGGCGAGCGTTCTCGACCTCGCGACCGATCGTGAAGGGTTCGATGGTTTCGCCGCTCGTTTCGATGCCGACGGCAATCTCGAATGGATCAGCCAGGTCGGCACCGACGCTGCCGACTGGGGTCAGGGCTCGAGCTTGGCACCTGACGGAGGCCTGTACTTCACCGGCTACACCGAAGGCGTCCTGGGCGACGCCCACTCGGGCCGAAAGGACGCCTTTGTCGTTCGCATGAGTCCGTCCGGCGATGTCGTCTGGATCCGCCAATTCGGTACGCCAGAACTCGATTGGCCCCAGGGCGTTGGTACGACCGCCGATGGTGGGGTCCTGCTCGCCGGATCGACTGAGGGCGACCTCGACGGCCCGAACGCAGGGTTGCGTGATGCGTTCATCGCGTCGTTCGACGCCGACGGCAGTCAGCGGTTCATCACCCAGTTTGGCACCACCGGAGTCGACTCGGCCTTCGAGGTGCGGGCGGTCGACGGTTGGGTCGTGGCTACCGGAAGCACCGAAGGCGACCTCGGCGGTGCATCTGGCGAACGCGACGGTGTGCTCGTCTGGCTCGACGCCGATGGCAACGTGGCCACGTTTGACCAGTTCGGCTCGTCGGGGGTCGACGATCTCACCGGGCTTGCGGTTTCCTCGAGTGGCAATGTGTTCTACAGCGGTGGAACCTTCGCCGATCTCTTCGCCACCAACGAGGGCGGCTCAGACGTCGTGCTCGGTAGCGCCACGAGACCCGACGATGGCTGAAGACGCGGCGGGCGAACAGGTGGTGGGCAAGCGCGGCCGGATGGCCGTGATCGCCCCGTCGACCAACACGGTCGTCGAACACGACCTGGCGATGATTCGACCCGAGGGCGTTACGTTTCACACCGGCCGGATGTACATCGCGAACCCGAGCCTCGACAGCGACGTCGCGTTCGAAAGACTGCTCGACGAGGTTCGCCATTCGATCACCAACGCCATCCGCGACGTCATCACCTGTGAGCCCACGTATCTCTTGATGGGGATGAGCGCCGAAACCTTCTGGGGCGGCGTGGCCGGCAATATCGCCTTCGAGGACCGGGTCCGGCGCCGGAGCAACGGACTCGGCGTCTCTACCGGCGCGAGCGCTTGCCGCGATGCGCTCCTTGCCTTTGGGGCCGAGCGGATCTCTGTGTTCAGCCCGTACCAGCCGGTCGCCGACCAGCATGTGTCCACCTTCTTCGCCGAAGCCGGATTTGAAGTCGCTTCCGTCACCGGCTTGCGATGCCCGTCGGCTACCGCGATCGCCAAGGTCACCCCCGAGATGCTGGCACCGGTCGTCGAGTCGCTTGACGGCCCCGACATCGACGCCATCGTTCAGGTCGGCACCAATCTTTCCTTCGTCCACCAGGCGGCACAGTTCGAACACGAGTTGGACAAGCCAGTCCTGGCGATCAATGTCGCTACGCTCTGGCACGCCCTACGGGCGACTGGGATCGATGACCAGATCACCGGCTTCGGGAGGATCCTTGCCGAACACTGACTCCAATACCTCTCCCCGCGGTGGGGTTCTCATCGAGGACCTGACCGAGGCCGAAGTCGAGCGCGCCCACCGAGTCGATTCAGTACTGCCGGCGCTGGCCGCTAGCGCCGTCGAAGCCGACCGATCCGGCGAGTTTCCGATCGAACATGTCCAGACGATCTCCGAGGCCGGACTGCTCGGCCTCACTGTGCCCGTCGAGTACGGCGGGCTCGGGGGAGGCCTGCGCGACCTGGCGGCTGCGACCTTCGCGATGGCGACCGAGTGCGCATCGACTTCGCTCTGCTACTTCTTCCAATGCAGTGGCTCGTCTCGCGGTCTGTTGCCTCTCGCAGCGATCGACGCCGGCCTCTTTCGCGACGACGAGATTCCGATAGTTAGGGCCTTCGGCGAAAGGGTGCTTCGGCGGATGGGCGATGAAGGTCGCTGGATCGCCAACTTTGCCAGCGAGTCGGTGCGCACCAAAGGCACCGCGGTGACCATCGCTACCGAGGCGTCACGCACCGACGGAGGCTGGTTGATCAACGGGGTGAAGTCCTTCGGATGCGCCACCGGAATCGCCGACGATTATCTCGTCACAGCGAAACTCGACACCGGCGACACCGTCGCCGACCTCGCCGTCTTTCTGATCCCCCGCGATACCCCTGGCGTTGGTGAACGCACCAAATGGGATGCGGTTGGAATGCGCGCCACCGCCACGCATGGAATCACCCTCGAAAACGTCTTTGTACCGGACGAAGATTCGCTGACCGTGCCCGATTCTTTTATGAACATGACCCTTGTCAGCCGTGGAAGTTTCGTCGGCAACCAGGTGGCGCTCTCCTCGGTGTACGTCGGCGCCGCCCAAGCGATCTACGACTTCGCGATGAACTATCTCACCAGCACGAAATACGCGAACTCTGACGACCCCATCGGGGGCAGCGATGTCCACCGACAACTCATCGGAAAGATGCGCAGCCACCTCGACACGGCATTCTTGTGGGCTCGGCGCCAAATAGCGCTCGAGACCGCCGACCACGACATTCTCGCCAAAGGCGACGTCGTTGCGAACTGGCGCATCGCCAAGGGCGAAATCGCGGACAATTGTTTCCAGGTTGCGATGCACGCCATGAAGGCGTGCGGCACGTCGAACACCGGGATGGAAGGGCCGATCTCACGCGGGTTTCGCGATCTCTCGATGGCCTTGGTGCAGGGATTCCCTGCCGAACGTGGTCGACTTGAAGCTGCGTCGTACCTGGTTTCGGGATCCGAAGGAGCCCAGTTCGGAACGCTGAACTCATGAACAGACTCGTTGGCCGACCATGGTTTGGTCCAGGTCTCGGGGTGATCCTGTATCTCGTCGGCTTCAACGAGGCGCTGCTGCACGAGATCGGCACTGGCTGGCTCAGGCTCGGCCGTATCCCACAAACCGTCGTCGTGCTGGTGGTAATGAGTTTGATGGCCTACCTGACGAGCGATTATCTCAACGAACGCAGGTCGGCGTATCGCACCGCAGTACGGGCCGCTGCGGTGAACGATGGCAAAGCGGGTACGCCCGAAAGTACCGTTGAAGAATCGTTTGAAGGCACAGCGGACGCATGAGTGAGGACCCAATGCCGACTATCAGGAAACGACTTGGAATCTGTCTGTTGACGCTGGGGCTGCTTGCAGTCGGTTGCTCACAGTCCACGAGCGATCCCGAAGGTGTGGCAACCAGTTCGACTGAAGGTGTGGCAACCAGTTCGACCGAAGGTGTGGCAACCAGTTCGACCGAAGCTCTCGAACCCCCAAGTTCATCGAGCGGCAACGACGATGACGGAACCGACGGCCCGGCAGCGATAGTGCCGGTGGGGGCCGACACGCCGGGGGTTACCGACGACACGATCACGGTGGCGTTCATCATCACCGACACCACCGCGGTGGCAGCGGCCTTTGGTTGGGAGGTGCCGACCGAAGGCAACCGCGAAGCCCAGGTCGCGGCGCTGGTCGAAGACGTCAACGCCCGCGGCGGCGTCGCGGGTCGAACCATCGATGCCAAGGTGCATGTCTTCAATGCCATCACCGACGGACCGGTGGCTGAAGAGGCGCTCTGCAACGGGATCACCCAGGATGACCAGGCATTCGCCGTGGTGATGACCGGGCAGTTCCAGGAGAATGCCCGCCCATGTTACGCCAACGCGAAAACCCTCATGCTCGACGCCACGTTGTACCCCGTCGACGATGTCGGGTTCGACGAACTCGCGCCGTATCTGTGGTCGCCCTTCCTGCCGTCCTACGACAACCTCACCTCAGGCATGGCCAGCAGCCTCACCGACAGCGGGTGGTTCGGCAGCGGCACGGTGGGTGTTGTCTCCATCGACTCCGACCTGAGCCGACGCGCCTACGCGCAGGAGTTCGTGCCGGTACTCGACGCCGCCGGAGTCGAGGTCGCTTCTTTCAACTCCATCGACCCCACCGACGGAAGGGTGTTCGAGACCGGCTTGCTCCAGGCGATCGTGAACTTCAAGGAAGCCAACGTCGATCGGGTTGTGGCCATCGGCGGGTCGCGGCTCATCTCGTGGTTCATCAACACGGCGATCACCCAGAACTTCGAGCCGCAGTACGCTGTCTCGAGCTACGACTCACCCGACTTCAACATCTTCAACTACGGACCCCAAATGGTCGGCGCCACAGGAATCAGCGTCCTCCCTGGGGCCGATGTCGCCGACGATCAGTGGCCGTTCCCCGCCAACGACGCTGAGGCCGCCTGCGTCGATGTGTTCTCCGATGCAGGTCTCGCCGTCGACGACCGGGCGACGGTTCGAACCGGGTTGATGTTCTGCGACGCGTTGCAACTTCTCAGGGCCGCCGGCGACGGCGCCACCGAGATCAGCGCCGCAGGATTCGGCGAATCCATGTGGGCGCTCGACACCAGCTTCGAAGCAGCGTCGGTCTACAGCGTGCAGTTCGAGCGAGGCCAATACGCAGGCGGTGGCGCCTTCATGCCGTTCGCTTTCGATGCGGGATGTGAATGCATGGTCGTCAGCGGATCACCTGTCGACTTCGATGGCTGAACGAGAGACCCAGCCTCGACATCCCCGAGTTCTCCGGGGCCTGACACTGCAAGCGGCGGCGATCACCGCGCCGCTCACCGTGTTGTTGTTCTGGCGGGTTGAGGTGGCATCGCGGCTGGACCTTCTCGGGGCTCTCGTCGGCGAGACCGTGTTGTTCGGCTGCTTGGCCGTCGGCGTCGCTTGGGTGACCGTCCGCACACGCAACACGATGCCGCCCGGGTCGCTGCTGTCTATCGGTGGGGTCGTTGCCGCCGCCGGACTGGCGCTGATGGCCTGGACGATTCAACTCAACCTCTTCGTCGTCGGCGGCGTACTGTACGTCGTCGGCGCCGCACCGTCGCTCGTACTACACCGGCCACTTCTCTCCATGGCGGCGTCACCAGGCGATCGTCTGCGCACGATGTCGCTGTACTGGGCAGGCGTATCCGTTGGGGCCGGCTGGCCGCTGGGTCTTCGCGTCCTCACCGATGTCGGCTACGACACCGTGTTATGGATCTCGTTCGGATTGTGTCTGATCGCCGCTCTATCGATTGGACCGCACGCGCTATTGCATGACGGCGATGTCGGGACCGATCCACCTGCCGGGGTTCTCGACGCACCCTGGTCCCGCCGGTCGTACGGCGCGGCGTTCGGGGTCGGACTGGTCGTACTCGGCGGCGCGCAACCCGCCTGGCACATCCTGGTCGACGAATGGCAACGAAGCCCTCGCCAGGTCGCCGCAGTGCTGGCCGTCGGCGGTTTGGCCAGCGCTGCGGTCAACGTGCTCGGTCTGTGGTACCACCGCCTCGATCGACTAACCGGCAGCCGTCGATCCGACGCGATCGGTCTGCAACTGCTGGTCGCCGGTGTATTGGTTTTCATCGGCTCGATGTCGACCACCTACATCGGAATCGTGGTGTGTTGGATGATTGCCGGCGGAGCCATCGGGCTCGCTGCGGCCGCGCTCGATGCTGCGGTCTTTCCGGCGGTCGCGCCGCATCTTCGCCTACGCCTCGCCTTCAGGCAGTTGGTGTTCCTGACCGTCGGTGCCTTCTTCGGACTGGTCCTACTGGAGATCCTTCCCGCCTCGCTCAGCGAGCAGTGGCGGTTGGGGCTCTTTGCCCTGCCTCTGGTGTGGGCGGGTTGGGCCATCCGTCGATACGCCGACTCGTCGCGGGATTCGACCGCCGACTTCGCCTCCGCCGCAGCGGCTCAGGTGCCACGACGGGTGGCTGGGCTCGACGGCGAATCGACACCTGTGCTTTCGGTCGAAGGTCTTCAGGTCGCCTACGGTTCCGTGCAGGTGTTGTTCGATGTCGATCTCACCATCGAGCCCAGCCAAATCGTCGCCCTGCTCGGCACGAACGGCGCTGGCAAGACCACGCTGTTGCGAGCGATCTCCGGACTCGAGCCCACCATCGGGGGACGCATCGTCTACACCGGGCTCGACATCACCAGGACTCGCCCCACCTGGCGGGTCGGCATGGGTTTGCACCAGGTCGTCGGCGGCAACGCGATCGTCGGCCCGCTCACCGTCGCCGAGAACCTCCGGCTCTTCTGTCACAGCCGCGATCGCGTTGATGACGTCGATCCGCTCACCGAGGTGTTCGACGTTTTCCCGCGGCTGGCCGAACGGCAACATCAACGGGCCGAGACGATGTCGGGCGGCGAGCGACAGATGCTCGCGATGTCGAAGGCGTTGATCGTGCGCCCGCGCTTGTTGTTGATCGACGAATTTTCCCTGGGCCTCGCACCCCTGGTTATCGCCGACCTTCTTCCGGTCGTTCGCCAGATCGCTGAACGGGGCGCGGCGGTGTTGTTGGTCGAACAATCGGTGAATATCGCGCTCTCTGTCGCCGACTACGCCTACGTGATGGAAAAGGGTGAGATCGGTTACCAGGGGCCATCGGCGGTGCTTCGATCACAGCCCGATCTCGTCCGCAGCGCGTACCTCGAAGGGCTTTCGCAAGCCCTCAAGGGCTGATCGCGATGGTCGCGGCGTGGGGCTTCGACCTCTCGGCTCCGCTGGTGTTGCTGGGTTCGATCTTTGGTGTCGGCTACGCGTTGTTGGGCATCGGACTTGTTCTCGCGTATCGCTCGAGCGGTTTCATCAACTTCGCTCACGGGGCGGTCGGCCTCGTCTCGGCAGCGATGATGTCGGTTGTCGTGAACGACTATGGCGTTCCGTACTGGTTCGGTTTCGTCGGAGCGATCATCGTGTCGGCGTTGCTCAGTGCGGGTCTCGAGGCGGTCGTGGTGCAGAAACTTTCCGGCTCGCCAAAGGTGCTGGCGATGGTCGCCACCCTCGGCACCTCACAAGCACTGCTGTTGCTCGCGTTGTCGTTCTCCGGTGGTGGCCTCGGAGGCGCCAGCTTCCCCCAGCCGCCGTTCTTTCCTGACTTCGACCTCTCGGCGTTCATCTCATCGTCGGCGACCGCCTTGTTGATTCTCGCTCCTCTGGTAGTGGCAGCGCTGTATCTATTTCTCCAACGGAGCCGCTATGGGCTGGCGATTCGAGGCGCGGCATCGAACCCCGATGCGGCGACGTTGGCAGGTGTCGATCCACGACAGATGTCGATGTTGTCGTGGGCGCTCGCCGGTGCGATCTCTGCGTTCGCAGCGATGCTGATCATTCCCAACCAGAGCACCGTCACCCCCGACACCTTCGGACCCGACTTCATCATCCGAGGGTTGGCCGTAGCGGCGCTCGCTCGATTCAACAGCCTCCCCGTCGCCTTTGCGGCGGGGGTCGGCCTGGGGATCCTCGAGCAATACATCAGCACCAACCCAAACGCCACCGGTTACTTCGATGTCGCGTTGTTCGTGTTGATCGTGGTCGGTGTGGCACTACATGTACGTGCCGGTCGCGAGGAGCAGGAACGATGGGACGGGCTCGTCAGCAACGACCGGTTGCCCGATGCGTACCTCGATGTCTGGATTCTTCGAAACCTTGGCTGGGTCGTCGGTGCGATCGTCACCGTCATCGCTGCATTGGTACCGCTGTGGATCACGAACAAGTCGGCGTTTGTGATCACGGCCATTCTCGCCCTGGCGATCATCGGTATTTCGGTCAGCTTTCTCACCGGCTTGGCCGGTCAGCTCTCGCTCGGTCAGGTCGCGTTCGCCGCGATCGGAGCGGTGGCTGCCGTTCGCGTCGGCACGGACATGGGGAGTGTTGCGCTCGGCCTGGTGGCAGGCGGGTTGGTGGGGGCGGCGGCATCGGCCGTGGTCGGACTCCCGGCGCTTCGAGTGCGAGGGTTGCAGTTGGCGATCGCGACCCTTGCCTTCGCACTGGCCACGTTCAGCTGGCTCCTCCGCCAAGACTGGGCGTTCGGTGTGGGTCGAAGCTCGCGCCCGCTCAAGTTCCTTGGGGCCGAGATCACGACATCGAAGGGCTACTACTACGTGGCGCTGGTGGCCTTTGTGTCGATTCTCGCGTTGGCAAGCATCGTGAGCAGTTCGGCGTTCGGCAGATCGTTGGTCGCCCTGCGTGACAATGAGAACGCGGCACGGGTCTTCCGCATCGCTCCTCGCCGCACGACGCTGCTCGCGTATGGGTTCTCCGGGTTCATCGCCGGCCTCGGCGGTTCGGTGCTCGCCTTCGCCAACACCTTCGTCACCCGGGCGTTGTTCACCCCGAGCGACAGCATCAACGTCGTGTCGGTAGCGGTCATCGGCGGCCTCTCCGAGCTGACCGGACCCCTTCTCGGTGCCGCGTACCTAGTCGGAATCCCGGGGTTCTTCGAACTGGAGTTGTCGGCGTTGGCCGGCCTGAACGCAGCCTGGCTGATTCTCGTTCTCGAACAGCCGCGTGGCCTATGGGGGCTTCTGGCGTCGACGCGTGCCAATGTCATCGACCAGGTGGCGCGATGGCATGGGATCGACCCGGCTACCGCCCGGCTTGAGGTCGAACCCGACGACGATCCTGCGGTGGTCGTGCTCGAGACAGGCGAAATGGGTACGACGTGGATCGACCGCGGAGGCGGAGACGAGACCGACCAGTTGCTGGTCGTCAACTCGGTGACCAAGTCGTTTGGATCGGTGACGGCGGTCGACGAGGTTTCGCTCGCGGTCGCTCGCGGTGAGACCTTGGGTTTGATCGGACCGAACGGAGCGGGCAAGACCACGCTGTTTGAGCTCATCGCCGGGTTCGTTCAGCCAAACGCGGGTTCGGTGATCTACGACGGCGTCGACATCTCTCGTCGGACGCCCGAAGCGCGCAGCGCGATGGGTCTTGTTCGCTCGTTCCAGAACGCGTCGATGTTCCCGACGATGACCGTGCGCGACATCATCATGCTCGCCCAACAACACGCCGCCACCACTTCTGCGATCGAACGATCGGTGAACGACACCCTCAGAATGTTCGGACTCTCCGTCCTGGCCGATCAGCCGGTGCGGCGCCTTTCCACCGGCACCCGGCGTATCGTCGAGCTCGCCGCCAACGTGACGCTTGGGCCGCGGTTGCTCTTGCTCGACGAGCCATCGGCCGGCAACGCTCAAGCCGAGACCGAAGCATTGGGTTCGGTAATCGAGAAGATTCGCGATTCGTATGGCATCACCATCGTGGTGATCGAACACGACATGCCGATGCTCTCCGCTATTTGCGACCGGATGATCGCCCTCGAGCTCGGATCGATCATCGCCGAGGGAACACCAGCCGAGATCCAGTCCAACGAAGAGGTGATTCGTAGCTACCTCGGCGACGACCCGGCAGTAATCGCCCGTTCGGGCTCGCTCTGACCGCCGAGGCGGCACTTCTCTCTAAGGCTCCTCGACACCAGCGAAGAGGTCGCGTCTGTTGAACGCCGCCGTCATGAATCGACCGAACGCCTTGCGTCGGGTCAACCATGCGACCCGCGCACCCGACTTGTCAGTGGCCAGGATATGTTCGACAAGCCACGGGGTGACGGTGTGGACTTCGTCGCCCAAGATGTTGAAGATTTTCTTCGCCTTTTCCCATTGCTCAGAGGTGAGGTCGTAGTCGCTGGTAAGAAGATCGGTGACCACGATGCCGGGCGAAACCGTGCAGATCTGAACCGGGGTGTCGGCCGTGTCCTTGCGCAGGCCCTTCTGCATGTACCGAACGGCACGTTTGGTCGACCCGTAGGCCACCATCCCGGTCTGTGTGGCGCCGTCGGAACCAAACCCTTCGGTACTCCAGACTTGTCCGTCGCCCTGTGCGAGCATGTTGCGAATCGCGACCTTCGACCCGAATATCGCGCCGGTGAGGTTCGTGGTGACCAGACCCTCGAGCGCCTCGTCGCTCTGTTCCCACAACGGCTTTCGTTCGATGCTCATGCCGGCATTGTTGATCCAGACATCGGCCCCGCCGAACGCTTCAGCCGCGCAATCCCAGAGCCGCTGTAGCGCGGCCGGATCGGTGATATCGCAGGCGATGCCGCATACCTTCGCTTCGCCATAATGCCCTCCGAGTTCGGCGACGGTCGTCGCTACGGCATCGGCCGATCGACCGCTGATCGCCACCGAGCATCCACGTTTCAAGAACTCGCGGGCGAGCCCGTTGCCGATGCCTCTCGTCGATCCGGTGATCACAACTCGCTTGCTCATCCTTCTCCCTTCAGCGACGCGCCCATCGAGAGACCGTCGTCGCGTTGACCAGGTCCTCGACACGATCTTGCCCACTTGGCTCCCGGCAATGTTCGTCGAGAAACGCAGCGAGTACCGATGCCAGTGTGTCGCGTGCCAAACGGTCTGTAGAGCGCAACTCGGCCTCGAGAAACGATCGGCCCGATGTTTCATCGATCGGATCGCAGATCGTGAAATGGTTGCCATCGGCGAGTTCGACGAGCCACGAGTCGTTCTGGTTCCGGCGAATGGCCTCGTCGAATGTTCGTCGCACCGGATCGTGAGCCTGGTCGTCGTTGCGGTAACGGTCGCGGCTCGCCGCGACCACGCCGTCGTCGGCTCCCGTGAGCAACAAGATCGGCACCTTGGAGGGCACGGCCGTGATGCTGGCTTCGCCGTGGCCGAGCGACATGGAGGTCATCGTGTGGCCCCCGAAGCTGAAGGCGCAGGCCAGCCCGGAGACCCAACTCGGGTCGGTGTTGTGAAGGGCGACCGTGCCCCCGGCCGAATGCCCACCGATGGCAACCCGGTCGAAGTCGATCAACCCTCGTACGGGTTCGTCGAGATCGGCGATGGCGTCGAGCAAGGGGCCCAATGCAGTGGCCGAGCAGTGGCTGGCGATGATGTCGGGGCCGAACGCCGCCAAGTCGATGCCGGGGGTGATGCCGCGACCGGCAGGCCCCAGCGATCCGATGTTCGCGTAGGTCGCGACGCAGTAGCCGGCTCGAACCAGCCGGATTGCCAACCATCGGTAGGAATCGGGCGGCACGTTGATTCCCGGGAGCACGATGACGAGTGGCCACGGGGAGCGGGATCGATCGGCGGCCACCAGGCCGGTGAGGCGCGCTGCGTCGAGCGCGCCCTCGTCGGCGGCGTAGTACAGCGTCGCCATCGAGGCATCGGTGTCGGGAACCTCGAAGCCGAAGTGGACCGAGCGGACGATCACCGCTCTCCTGCAGGTGCATCGAGGGGGTCGAGGAAATAGTCGACTGTCATGGCGTCGGCCATGAGCTCGAGCACGTGGGCGCGCACCTCGAGATGTACCGGATCGGTCGTGTAACGCTGGTATGCGGCCAGGTCAGGCCAGGTGGTGGTGAGGCTCAGATCACACGAGTATCCGCCGTCGAGATTGTTGACGTCGACCCGGAGGTCGATCATGTCGTCGATGCGACCGTGCATCGACTTCATCAGGTCGCGACAGACATCGATCTTGGTGTGGTCGTGCAGCTTCACCAAGACACAGTGGACGTGCATGTCGGTAGCCCTCCCTTGCGACTCACCGTAGTGCTCCGCTCAGAGGAACGGGGTTTCCCTCAGCGGACCAGCGGACCTACGATCAAATCATGAACGACGCGAACGAAAGCCCATCACCTCCCGCTCTGAACAAGTATGGCCCCGGCTCACCCCGTCCCTACCAATGTTTCATGGGCAGATGGGAGGGCCTCTGCAAGAGTTTCACGCCTGACGGCGAGTTTCTCGATGGCAGTGCAGTCCACATGGAGGTCTCTTGGATAGATGACAACACCTGGCATCTCCACGAGCACTTCGACAACCTCTACGGAGTTGGAGAGACGGTCTACGACACACCGATCTCGGTCGACGGCAAACGTTGCTGGGCGAAGGGCGAGATGATCAGCCTTGAAGGAACCGAGCTGACCGCATTCAACTATGTGTTCACCATCGACAGTTCGGTTACCAAGAGCATCGTCTACAACAACCACTATTTCCTCGACCCGAACACGCGTCGCATCATCACCCACAAGGTCCGGGACGGGAAGACCAACCTGTTCCAGATCCAGGACTTCGTTCGTGTGGAGCGGCCATGATCGTCCAAAGCGCGGCCGAAGGCGACGCCCACTTCGTGATCGCGATGCGACAGCACACCGCGTTCGCCGGCTCGCTGGCCCGAAACTTCGGCAACGACACGTTCGTTGGCCTCTCGCCACAAGAGCCGATGCAGTTCATCGTCGAACATCATGACCAGGGGTGGGTCGAACTCGACGTCGAGGCGCCGCAGGACCCGGCAACCGGCCTGCCGTACAACCTCACCGCGACACCGCTTCTCCAGATCATCAGCACCAGCGCTGGGTCGCCGGCCTTCAACGCCGGGCACCATCCGTTCAGTGGGCTGATCTCCTCGATGCACACGTTCGGGCTCTACAACGGTCGGTACGGTCTGTCCGACAAGGTCTTCCTAGACATGATCCCCGACGAGTTGCGTCCGAATGTCGACGAGATGCTCGCCTCCGAACTCGAACGGCAAGCGGCCTTGACGACCGCTCTCGAAGCGACCGACCCCGAGTATGCGTCCGACGAGTACGTCCTCCACGCCTACAAGCAATTGCAGTTCTTCGACACGCTCTCGCTGCATCTCCATCTGAATCCGGTGGGCGGTAGGGGCGATACCGAGTTTCCCAACGTGCCGCGCTCAGTCGGCGACGATGTCGTCGTCTCCCTCGTCGAACACGACGACGGCGTGTACTCCCTCGATCCGTATCCCTTCGCCCTCGATGGCCTCGACGTGTTCACCGAAGGGCGATACCTGTTTCCACAACAGGCCGGCACCGACCTCGGCGCGCTGCTCGCCGATACCGAGATCAGCGCCCAACACGTCCGGCTGGTCGCTGCGTGAGCGAATCGTCCGGACCCACGGGTTCGTTCTCCAAGGGGCTCGGCCAATGGCTCGGGGCTGCCGAGGTTTACGGACCCGATGGCGTCTTCCTGGGCGAGGGCCGTGACACTCGAAGTGTCGAAGCCGACGACGGCGCCGGCACCGTAACGGTCAACGTTTCGTTCGAGGGTCCGTTCTCCATGGCTGGGCAGTACACGATCGCCGACCGCGGCACCCACCGCCTGTACCAGGGACCTCTCAACTACGGCTTTGCCGACGTGTTGGGTGATGGCCTGGTTTGTGCCCACAACTACTGGTCGAAACTCGGGATGTCGCAGCGGTTCTTTCTGATGGTGCTGCCCGATGGCACCCGACAGCTGTCGCTCGCGCTGATCTCGCGGGCCGAGGTCCTGAAGTACGTGGTGGTGGGGGAGTACCTGCGCCAAACGGATGCGATGAGGTCCGCTCCTTTACCAGCTGAGCGACACGAGGGTGCCGACGAAGCCCGGATGTTGCTGCGGCGCCCCGGGTCATGGGTCGGCGAACTCACCGTTCTCGACGGTGATCTCGCACCGATCAAGACGGTCGAATACTGCGAATCGATCGCGCAGACGGCAGACGGACTCGCTGTGTCAGTCGAAGGTGTGCACTTCGGTCGTGATGTCTCCTATTCGTTGGTCACCACCCCGACCGAGGCCTGGACCCCCACAGGCGACGTACTCGGCTCGTTGAACATGGTCGGTGGCAGAGGCCAATCGGGATACCTCCTGCATCATCGCGAGGAGACCCGGGTGTGGCTCCGCGAGGTAGCGACGCTCGATGGCACGATGAAGGGCGTCGTACAAATGTGGTATCGCGGCGAACAACGCATCGGTGCCATGCACGGTGCGCTCAGCTTCGAAGGGGCGTAGGTGGCTCGCGACGACATCTTTGATGGCGCATGGCTCGTCGTCGAGTATGTGCACGACCCCGATGGCACGTTTGTCGGCGTGGTGCGGCAGCGACGGGTGGTCGAGGTTGTCGACGAAGGACGCCTCCGGGTAACCCAGACCTGCGATCCTGCCCCCGAGTTGGCCGGCCATCCGATGGCGGCCTTTGCGGGCGAGTGGACTTTCGATCTCGAAGTCGCCGGCCGACATCGTCACTACCTCGGCCCCGATGTGGTCGGTCTTGGTACCCAATGGCAACCAGGAGCGATGACCGGCAGTGGTGTCTGGCCGCGGTTCGGTCATGAGTTCACCAGTTATGGCGTGCTCGTCCAGCCCGACCGGCAGCTCACCGGAGGCTTCTTCTCGGTGGCCGGCCGGCCGGTCGCTGACATCGTCGGCGTCGCCGTGCCCGAGTCTGCGGGAGTCGAGCCGACCCTTGACCTTGACGCACCTCTGGTGCGTCTTGACGACAGTTGGATGCTGACTCGAACTGTCGGGCCCCTTTCGGTTGCGGTCGATCGACCATCGCCACCTATCGAGCGTCGACTGCTGACGATGCACGATCCGGTCGGAGGCGTACTGCTCGCTATCGAGCAGCAAACAACTTTCGGCGATGAACGGACCGTCGTGTCCTCGATTCAGGTGACACGGACCGCGAGCTGATCACCCGAGATGCATCACCGGTCTTCGGTAGCTCTTGCCACGTCCTGCCCGGGTAACGACAACCCGAAGGTCGCAGGTCCAGATCCTGTCCCCGCCGCCAAGAGAAATGACCCGAATCCCATCGGTTCCGGGCATTCCCGGTTCTCCGGCCGATCCGGCGACTGGCGCCCCGGGGCGGATTGCAACGCGGATCGAAACGGTTGCCCGGGGTGCCCCGGGGCCCGTCCCGGGTCGACATCCGTTCCGGCCTATTCGGCGGTTCGTCCACCGGCTATTCAAGCGATTCGTGGATGTG
>PVBE012109818.1_pt1 | contig 15359 bp, 9 predicted proteins | sample 1631181 | NCBI WGS metagenome assembly PVBE01 (sample SAMN08397723, study PRJNA350692) | Marine metagenome, whole genome shotgun sequencing project. | isolation source: water | place: Pacific Ocean | collected 2012-04 | reverse complement strand
TTAACATGGTAACAATTAAAACCTAAAATATTGTTATTTTTGTACTATAAAAGAGCTTATTAATTTGAAACTTTCAAAAGAAATTAGAACTGCATTATTTGTCTTAGTTAGTATTTTGCTTTTCATTTTTGGGTTTAACTTTTTAAAAGGAACGTCAATTTTAGATAAACAAAAGACAGTTTATGCTATTTATGGTGAAGTTGATGGGTTGATGGTTGGTGCTTCTGTTTCAGTAAATGGTTTAGCAATTGGGAATGTTACTTCTCTTGATTTTCTTCCAAATTCAACAAAGGTACTTGTTACACTTAAAGTTAAAGATAAGTTGAGATTTTCACCAAATAGTACGGCAACATTATATGAAACAGGATTAATAGGAGGCATAGCAATAGCTATTGAACCTGTTTTTGAAAATGGAAACATAGTTAAATCAGGAGACACATTAAAATCAACTATTAGACCTGGTCTAACTGAATTAATAAATGAACAAGTTCAGCCACTACAAAGAAACCTTCAAAGTATATTAGTTAGTGTTGATTCTCTATTTATAGGAGTCACAAACATTATGAATCAAGATTCACAAAATAATTTAAAAATTGCATTAGATGAGATGACATCAGCTATTTCTTTAATTAACAGTACTGCAAAAATTCTTGAAAATACAATAACAACAAATGAATCAACGATTAATAATTCTATTAAAAATATAGAAGGGGTGTCATCCAATATGCAAAAAATTACCGATTCATTAGCTGACTCAAATTTAAGCGAAACAATATCTAACCTTGAGAAATCAATAGAAGGAATAAATAAAGCTGTTAGAGATTTAAATTCAGACTCTAGTTCTCTAGGTCTTTTAATCAGAAAAGATGAATTTTATAATACTCTTAATTCATCAGTTAATGACTTAAACGAATTATTAATCGACTTGAAGAGTAATCCAAAAAGGTATGTTCATTTTTCAATTTTTGGACGAAAAGATAAATCAAGTGATAATGACTAATTATATCCCTAATATAATTTTCATATTGATCTTCTCCTTTGCAATAATCTTCTTTCTAAGAAATATATTGAAACTTAGAAAAGTTATACTTATGGGAAAAAGTGTTAACAGATCAGATAGAAAGTTAGATAGATTAAAAAACATGATTAGAATAGCCTTAGGTCAATCTAAAATGATAACTAAACCAATATCAGGGATTCTTCATGTTGTAGTTTATATTGGGTTTATTATAATAAATATAGAACTACTTGAAATTGTTATAGATGGTATTATTGGTTCACATAGATTCTTTTCTAAACACATGTCTATTAGCTTTTATAATTTTTTAATAGGTTTTTTTGAATTCTTTGCATTATTAGTTTTAATATCAGTAGTTATATTTTGGATTAGAAGGAACATACTAAAGATCAAAAGATTTTTAAGTAAAGAGATGAAAGGATGGCCAAAATTTGATGCTGACAATATTCTTTATTTTGAAATAGTCTTAATGCTTCTCTTTCTTTCTATGAATGCAACTGACTTAATTCTGCAAAACAGAGAGTATTATAGCCAGGCTGGATTCTTTCCTATCTCATCTTTCCTAGTCCCTATCTTTGATCCACTTAGCACACAAACAGTTTATATCTTAGAAAGATCCTTTTGGTGGCTTCATATAATTGGAATTCTATTTTTCTTGAACTATTTATACTATTCGAAGCATCTACATATCCTTCTTGCATTTCCAAATACTTATTATGCAAATCTTGAAGAAAAAGGAAAGTTTGGAGTTCTTGAATCTATAAAAAATGAAGTTTTATTAATGTTTTATCCAGAAAAAGTACAAGGTGAAAGTAACTCTCAAGTTGAAAAATTTGGTGCTTCTGATGTCCTTGATCTTGATTGGATTCAGCTTATGAATGCATACTCATGCACAGAATGTGGAAGATGTAGTTCGGAATGTCCAGCTAATATAACAGGTAAAAAATTGTCTCCCAGAAAAATAATGATGGATACCAGAGATAGGCTAGAGGAAGTCTCTAGAAATGTTTCAAAAAATAATGGTGTTTTTAAAGATGATGGTAATCAACTTTTAGATAACTTTATATCCAGAGAAGAATTATGGGCTTGCACATCATGTAATGCATGTGTTGATGCATGTCCAATTAATATTGATCCTCTTTCTATAATAATGAAAATGAGACAATATCTCATTATGGAAGAATCATCTGCTCATTCAGATTTGAATAATATGATGAATAATATAGAAAACAACGGTGCGCCTTGGCCTTTTAATCAGCAAGATAGAGAGGCATGGATTCAGGAACCCTAAAAGTTTATTATGAAAAAAAAAGAAGTTGAAAAATATTTACATAAAAAAGTAGAAGATGGGGAAACAGTTAGTCCTGTTTTACCTGAAGGTGTCAAAAATTACTTAATTGATATTGATGGTACTATTTGTGATGATGTCCCTAATGAAGAGCCTGAAAGAATGGAGACTGCAGAATTATATTCTGATGCTTTAGAGACAATCAACGGATGGTATGACGAAGGACATATAATATGTTTTTTTACTGCTAGAGTTGAATCTCATAGAGAAGTAACAGAAAAATGGCTTTTAGCAAATGGTTTTAAATATCATAGTTTGTTGATGGGTAAGCCAAGAGGTGGTAATTACCATTGGATTGATAATCATTTAGTAAAAGCAACAAGATATAATGGAAAGTTTACCAATTTAATTGAGAAAACTGTTAAAATTGAAGTTTTTGATGATGACTTCAGTAAAGATAAATAAATGAAGGTACCTATTTTATCAGAAGTTAAAAGTCAGGGAGTTGATCCAGAATACTTGTTTTGGATTGGCTGTGCAGGTAGTTTTGATGAAAGATCTAAAAAGGTGACAAAAGCATTTGTTAAGATATTAAATAAAGCAAATGTTTCATATGCAATATTAGGTAAAGAGGAATCTTGCACAGGTGATCCTGCAAAAAGAGCAGGGAATGAATTTCTTTTTCAAATGAAAGCAATTAGTAATATAGAAATTCTAAACTCATATAATATAAAAAAAATAGTTGCTACATGCCCGCATTGTTTTAATACCCTTAAAAATGAATACCCAGAACTTGGTGGTAATTATGAAGTTATTCACCATACGCAATTAATTAATGATTTAATAAAAGATGGTAGAATTGGAGTATCAGGTGGCACATTCAAAGGAAAGAAAATAACTTTTCATGATCCATGCTATCTTGGTAGAGCAAATAATGTTTATGAAGCACCTAGAGAGATAATTAAAAAACTAGATTCTGAACTAGTAGAGATGAAAAGTTGTAAATCAAAATCACTATGCTGTGGAGCAGGAGGTGCTCAAATGTTTAAAGAACCTGAAAAAGGGGATAAAGATATTAATATTAAAAGATCAGAGGAAGCTATAGAATCTAAGTCAGAAATAATTGCTGTTGGTTGTCCTTTCTGTAATATTATGATGTCAGATGGAATCAAATCAAAGGAAGAAGACATCTCTGTTCTTGATATAGCTCAAATGATTGAAAGATCTGAAAACTTATAATTTATATGATTGTTGACTTTAATACATTGCCTAATGATTCAAGATTATGGATATATCAATCTAATCGTGAATTTACTCCTATAGAGTTAGAAGAGATAGAAGCTTTAACTAAAACATTTTTAAAAAATTGGCAGGCTCATAATAAAGAGCTTGAAGTTTCATATCAAATAAAATATAATAGATTTTTAATTCTTGCTGTTAATGAATCATTTAATTCGCCGGGTGGGTGTTCGATTGATTCATCAATAAGATTTGTCAAAGACTTAAGCGAAAAAATAAATATTGATTTATTAAATAGAATTAATGTTAGTTATAGAGATGATCAAGAGATTAAATGTATAAAGTTGAATGACTTTAAAGATCTCTTAAATGGTAATTCAATTAATGGTGAAACAATAATATTTAATAACTTAGTTAAAACTAAAACTGAATATTTAAATAATTGGGAAACCAATGTTGAGAATAGCTGGTTGTCTCAGTTTGTTGATTAATATGCGTCTATTTTTTATTTATTTTATTTTTACTAGCCTACTAGTATCTCAGGAGATTTCTCTAAATAATAAATCTAACCAATGGGTTGATAGTATATATAATTCTCTTTCATTAGAAGAAAAAGTAGGTCAGCTATTTGTTAATTGGGTATCACCTGAGCAATCTGATTTTAAGCAAATAGAAAAACTAGTGGTTGAAGATAAAATTGGTGGATTAATTTTTTCAATTGGCAACCCATATTCTCATATTAAATGGATGAATATGTTTCAGTCTAAAGCTAAAACACCACTATTAATTGCTATGGATGCTGAATGGGGTCCTGCAATGAGATTAGATGATGTATTTGCATATCCATGGAATATGACTCTAGGAGCTATTCAAGATAACAAAATAGTTAAGGATATCTCAAAAAGAATAGCAGAACAAAATAAGTTATTAGGTATACATTATAACTTTTCTCCTGTAGTTGATGTAAATAGTAATCCTGAAAATCCAATAATTGGAAATAGGTCATTTGGGGAGGATCCTGAAAATGTTTACCAGAAATCAAAAGCCTACATTATAGGTCATCAAGAAGTAGGTGTTATGACATCAATTAAACACTTTCCTGGACATGGAGATACAAGCCAAGATTCTCATAAAACTCTTCCTGAGATTAGGTCAAACTTAAAAAGACTTAATGAAGTAGAGCTTTATCCTTATAAAAAGTTAATTGATGATAATATTGTTAACTCTGTTATGGCTGCTCATATACTATACCCATCGTTAGACAAGAAAAATCCTTCATCTATTTCTAAAAAAATTATAAATAATCTTTTAAAAGAGAAACTGGGTTTTAATGGTATTATTGTAACTGATGCATTAGACATGCAAGGTGTCCTTCAGAATCCAAAAATTAACGTTGACTTGACTGCTTTTTTGGCTGGCAATGATATCCTACTGATGTCAACAGATGTATCAGGTGGAATAAAGGCAATATCTGAGGCATATAATAAAGGAAAGGTAACTGAAGAGAGATTATCTGAGTCAGTCAAAAAAATATTGATAGCTAAAGCTAAGGCTGGATTAGTAAACAATTTACCAAAATCATCTGCATCAATATTAACTAAACTAAATACACCAAAGGATACATTGCTATATTCAAAGGCTATGGAGTCAGCTATTACTCTGGTTAAAAATAGTAATGATAAAGTACAAATTGATCCAGGTAGAAAATACCTTCATGTTAATTTTGGAGAAGATGGAAAAGCTTTCTATAATCAACTAAATAGGACTAATAATATTGATTCATACGATAAGGATTCCTATGAATCTCTTTATCAAAAGACTGATTATGAATCAATTATAATAACTTATCATGGATCAAACAGTAGTCCTTATAATTCTTATAAGATTCCTAAAGATGTATTAGATATTATAGATAGTATTAGTCTGAATAATGAAGTTATTCTTAATCTATTTTTAAATCCATACAGTTTAAATTCCTTTAATTCATTAGATAATATTGAATCAATAATTATAAGCTACCAAAATAGTGTTATTTCTCAAGAGATAAGTGCAGATCTTATTTCAGGGCATAGAACCTTTTCTGGAAAACTTCCTGTTTCAACAAAATTTTTTCCACTTAATCATGGTCTTTCTATGGATAAAAAAAAGCTATTAAGTTATTCAAGACCATCTTATGTAGGTTTTAATCCAAAGCGATTAGCTAATTTAGATTCACTAGGTAAAATCACTCTTGACTCACTAATGACCCCAGGTTTTCAAATGTTAGTAGCTAAAGAGGGTAAAATAATTTATCATAAAAGTTTTGGTCATCATACATATGAAAGAGTCAGAGAGGTAAGAAACTCAGATATATATGATCTGTCTTCAATAACTAAGATACTTGCTAGTATGCCTTTAATTATCCAAGAGTATGAGAAAAAGAATCTCTCTCTCGATATAAAACTTAAAAACCTTTTTCCAAAAAAAAAATTATTTGATAAGTCAGATATATCTTTAAAAGATATGCTTTCTCATTATGCTAAACTAAGGCCATGGATACCTTTTTATAAAGAAACATTAAATAGAAAAGAAAAGCCTAAGAGTAGATTTTATAAGAAAAAAGAAAGAAAAAGGTTCTCAACAGAGGTTTCAAATAATCTATTTCTAAAAAATAAATATCAAGAAGAAATATTTGATTTAATAATTGAGAGTGAGCTAAGAGATACATTAGAGTTTAAATACTCAGACTTACCTTTTTATTTAATTAAATATTGGATGGAAGACAAATATCAAGAGAGTCTAGATATGCTTGCGGAGAAAAGGGTATTTGAAAAATTAAATCTAACAAAAACTATGTTTAATCCTTTTCAAAAAATATCAATTGAAAATGTAGTCCCGTCTGAAAAAGATGAGTTCTTTAGATATGGAAAGTTACAAGGTTATGTTCATGATGAAGGAGCTGCAATGCTTGGGGGTGTTTCAGGTCATGCAGGCCTTTTCTCCAACTCCTATGAGGTAGCATTAATGTTACAAACATTTTTACAAGGAGGATTATATAATGGTGTAAGACTGTTTGAAAAAGAATCATTTGACTTATTTAACTATTGTTATTATTGTGATAAAGGTAATAGGAGTGGAGCGGGATTTGATAAGCCTCAACTAGAAGGAAAACATGGCTCTACTTTTGGAGGAGTGTCAAAGAAAAGCTTTGGACATTATGGTTACACTGGATCTATAGCATGGGCTGATCCAGATGAAGAAATAATATTTGTCTTTCTTTCAAACCGAACCTATCCAACAAGAGAAAATACATTATTACAAACTCATAATATTAGAACTAGAATGCAAGAAATTGTTTACAATTCTTTAATTTACAATCAATGAAAATAGGTATTGTTTGTTATCCAACATTTGGGGGAAGTGGAGTAGTCGCTACAGAACTTGGAATTGAATTGTCAAATAAAGGCCATGAAGTTCACTTCATTACTTATAGTCAACCTGTTCGATTAGAAGCTTTAACATCTAATCTTTATTTTCATGAAGTCACAGTCCCTGAATATCCATTATTTAAATATGAGCCATATGAACTTGCTTTATCAAGTAAATTATATGATGTGATTTCAAAACATAAGTTAGATTTATTACATGTGCATTATGCTATACCCCATGCTTATGCTGGATATATGGCAAAACAAATACTAAAAGATAATGGTTATAATATACCAATAATCACTACCCTCCATGGAACAGATATCACTTTAGTTGGGAATCACCCTTTCTATAAACCTGCAGTTACTTTTAGTATTAATAATTCAGATATAGTCACATGTGTCTCTGAAAGTTTAAAAGAAGACACTATTGATTTCTTCAATATAAAAAGAGAGATAAATGTCATTCCAAATTTTATTGATATAAAAAAATATGATGAAAAACATAAGAATTGTAAAAAAAACGTCATCTCTAAAGGTGATGAAAAAATAATTGTTCATATAAGTAATTTTAGGCCATTAAAGAGGGTGATAGATGTATTGAAAGTTTTTGAAATAATTAACAAAGAGATAAACTCTAAGCTTATAATGGTAGGAGATGGACCAGATAAAAATAAAGCTAAAGAGTATATGAAGAAAAATAATTTAAAAAGTAATGTTATTTTTCTTGGAAATACATCTCAGATTGATGAAATTCTTTGTTCATCAGATTTATTTCTACTTCCTTCAGAAAAAGAGAGTTTTGGTCTTTCAGCTCTTGAGGCAATGGCATTAAAGGTGCCAATTATCTCAACAAATATTGGGGGTTTAAAAGAATTCAGTATAGATGATAAATTTGGTTACACATCAGATGTTGGGGATATTAAAAAAATGGCTAAGGACTCTATTAAGATCTTATCTGACTCAAACCTTCAACAAAAGTTTAGAGATAATGCCCTAGAGAATGCGAAAAAATTTGATATTAATAATATAATCCCACTTTACGAGGATATATACAAAAAGTCAATAAAATAAATTTTAGTTAGGATTATATATTTTGGCTGCATCTCTATAGATTTCCTCTTTATCCATAGAAATCTTTTTAAGTTTGAAGTTCTTATATAATTCCATCTGATCATCATAATGTTTCGACTCAGGAACTTCTGAATTTCCGTATGAGATTACACTTTCAATTGTTGGTCCATCTTTATCAAATCTTATATAGCCTATATAAGATTCTCCAGCAAAAACTCTTCGTTTGCCATCTTTATATCTAGTAGAGACCATGGTAGTAACTACATCAGGAAGTCCCCATATAGGCATCTCTATATCTCCTCTTACTAATTTTTGAAAATCACCTAGAGTGATTTCTAGATAACCAAAATTCTCAATAATATATGATTTAACCTCTTTTAATGCACTTAATAAAACTTCTTCTGACAAGACTCTATTTTTAAATATATAGTCTCTATAATTTTGTAATAAATGATAATATAGAACACCGTATATACCTGCTCCTACAGAATCGATATCAGTCTTTCTATCCCAGTTTTGAAGAATATCTAACATTTTTTTTAATTCATGACTTGTATCTAGATCTATACCAAATAGTGGATTTATATCCATAAATGAATAACTAAACTTTTCTGGAAAAGAGTTATCATTTTTTATCTCCTTAAATTCTTCATAAGATATTTTATCTTCTTTATCAATAAGCTTCTTTAACCTTATTGACCTATTATTGTCAAACAATTCAAACCCCATATCAGGATTAAAATCTTTTGGATTTGGGTTTTCATCATTTGAAGTTGATTTAAACGGTGAATGATTAGCATTATAAATAAATCCTGATTTAGGTTGAATTACTTGAGGAAGATCTTCAATATCATATGTTTCTGTCCATAATGTCTTTTTTGTATTACCTGGAACTATTTCTTTCCAATTATACCCTTGTTCTCTTTTAGGAATTAACCCATCAGACATATAAAAAATTGTATCATATTTGTCAGCATATGCAATGTTTACTCCTGTTAGTCCTTTCATTTTTAATGTTGAATAGAACTCATTAAAATTCTTTGCTTTACCCATTTTCCACCATTGCTCAAGTGCACTTATTGAATGAAGAATTGGAGCTCTTATTGAGTAGAAACCTTTTTTGTTTTTAAGTGTGGGTCCAAAAATACTTTTATAAAATTTTCTGTTTATTGGGATTTTAAGACCTAAGACATTTATCTTAACTTTAGCTTTATCTTTTTCAAGTTTATATTCTTCTCCGTCTACTATATATTTTAGACCTTTTGTCATTTCTAATTTATATACATCAAAAATGTCTAGATTATTAAATGTATGAGACCAGCCTAAGTTTTCATTAACCCCAATTAGTATATGTGGAGTCCCAGGATATAAAGTTCCAAGGATATTAGTCCCTTCTTCACTGTTAATGTGAGCTTCATACCAAGAAGTTGGACCCTCTAGTGGTTGGTGAGTGTTAATTACAAGAAATGATTCGCCAGATTCAGTTTTATTACTATTCATGGCAATAAAGTTAGATCCTATTAAATTTTGGTCTATATAATCTTCTTGGGTTTTATCGCTTAATATCTTTCCAACCCATTCTCCACCTTTTGATCTTATAAAAAGTTGAAGTTGACCATATCTTAGCATCATTTTTGGAGTAAGAGGAAATAGTTTTTTATAGAGAACTTTATTAGGAAATTTTTTTGCATAACTATTAAGTCCTTGAGCATATCCTTCTAGAACTAATTTATATTCATCGCTAACCTCATTGAATTTCTTTTCAACAATTTCTTTTGAGCCTATAAATCTTGAGATAAAATCTGCAGGTGCACCCTCTGTTCCTAAGTGATTTGATAGCATTGAATTACCAGCTAGATAGGCTAATTGGATAGTCTCAAAATCATCCTCTGCATGAGCCCATGCTAGACCATATGCTGCTTCAGCATCAGTTTTTGCAAATATATGAGGCACACCATAGTCATCCCTAACTATATCAATATTCTCAGGGTTTATTTGAGATAGTAGAAGATTTGTTGATAGGGCAAAAAGAATTAATTTTTTCATTAAAAAAATGTAGACATTATAAATCTACCAACAAGATAGATTACAACTAATCCTATTATTAAAACTCTATTTTTTTTATACCATTCCATTTACTTGTCTTTTAAGAAATAGATCCCCAAAGGTATAAACAAAATTAATAACCACACATTAAACATAAAAGATAATAGCATTGATAGTATAATTAACATTAAGGAAAGTACCCACTTCTTATTCATATAATTAATTTAAAAGTAGCCCCGATAGGAATCGAACCTATATCTAAAGTTTAGGAAACTTTTGTTCTATCCATTGAACTACGGGGCCAATTATCGTCAAAAGTAATTTATTTATATTAACATCTTACCATTAGCAAATTTTTGTAATTATTATATAGAATTCTTACTTAATTGATAGTTTTATTGATTATAATTCAAACAATCTACTTTTATACATATTAAAACTCAATTTTTAACAATTCTAAATCACTCTTTTTATCTAAGTTTTTCTTGCCTTTTAACAAAATATTAACTTATATTTGGGACATATATATAATAAACTAAAACTATAATTAACATGAAAAAAGCTTTTTTAGTTGTATTGATGTTATTGTCTGGTTTTGTTTACTCTCAGGACTCTATCTCTGGTAGTGTTACTGATGGAAATAACAACCCTATTCCTGGTGCCAGTGTTGTGGTAGATGGAACAAATAGAGGAGTTGTTACAGACTTTGATGGTAATTATTCGATAAATGCGTCAACTGGAGAACAGTTGACTTTTTCAAGTTTGGGATTTTCTTCTCAAACGGTAACTATAGGAAACCAAACACAGATTAACATTACTTTAGCCGAAGCTGTTGATCTTCTTGATGAGGTTGTTGTCTCAGGATATCAAACTCAACAAAGAAGAACACTTTCTGGTGCTATTGGAACAGTAGATACAGAGGAGGCATTTAAAACTCCTGCTACCAATGCTGCAGAAGCATTACAAGGTAGAGTAGCTGGTGTTCAAGTTGTTTCTGGTGGTGGTCCTGGGTATGCTCCCGTTGTTAGAATTCGTGGTTATTCAACTACCAATGATAATAGTCCTTTATGGGTTATTGATGGTGTTCAGACTACTGATGCTAATATAATGAGAGATATAAACCCTAAAGATATAGAACAAATTAGTGTACTTAAAGATGGTGCGGCAGCAATTTATGGTGCTCGTGCATCTAACGGTGTAATAGTTGTTACTACAAAAAGAGGTCAATATAACCAAGAAAACACAATGGAAGTAGATGCTTGGGTTGGTATTGCTAACGTAACAAGAACACCAGATATGTTAAATGCTCAAGAGCATGCTGACATGACTTGGCAAAGTATCCTTAATGATGGTAACGTTCCTAGTCACCCTCAATATGGTTCTGGTCCTAGTCCAGTTGTACCTGATTTACTTAACGTTCCAATGCCTAGTGGTGCCGAATATGAAGGTGCATCTGCTAGAGTTATGAACGGTGGAATGGGAACAGATTGGTTCGATGAACTATTTGATCCTGCTACTCAAAAAAATCTTTCTATAACAGCTTCAGGTGGTTCTTCTCAAGGAAGATATCACATGTCTCTTCGTTATGTTGATGCACCGGGTACAATGGTGTATACTGGATTTGAGAGTGTTTCAACAAGATTAAACTCTGAGTTTAAAATTGGCGACAAAATTACGGTTGGTCAGAACTTGACTGCTACATTTGATAAAGAAAATTATTCTAGTGCAAATGGTGCTGTTCAAAGTGCTGCTTTCTCATCTCCTTTAGTACCTGTTAGGGATACTAATGGTAACTTTGCAGGAACTTATGCAAACTCTGCGAGAACTGGTATTGCAAATAACCCTATTGCAGATTTAGCAAGAGGTTCAGACAACTACAACAAAAACACTAAAATAATTGGAGATGTATATCTTAAATATGAGATTACTCCTAAGTTAAGATTTACTTCAAATGCTGGTGTTTCTATGAGAGATCTAGATGGTAGATACTTTACAAAGCTTAACCCTGAACATGGAGAAGCAATTTCTGTAAATGATTTAGCTGAAAACACTTTCACAATTAATGAGTGGAAGGTTTCAAATACATTAAACTTTAGAGACTCTTTTGGAGAGCACACTCTTGACCTTTTAATTGGAACAGAGGCAGTGAAAAACAATTATAAAGGATTTGGTATTAAAAGAAACGACTATTTATTTGAAGATCCAGGATTTTACCAATTAGGTAATGGTGCTGGTACTCCAGTAGTTACTAACTCTGGTGAATCTAGCTGGTCACTGTTTTCTTTATTTGCAACAGCTAACTGGTCATATGGTGGTAAATATTTTGCTACTGCAACTGTTAGACAGGATGATACTTCACGATTTGCTAAGGCAACAAGTGATGCTGTATTCCCATCTGGTAGTGTTGGTTGGTTAATGAGTGCTGAAGACTGGTTTGATAGTAGTATTTTTGATACTTTAAAAGTAAGAGCTTCTTACGGTGAAATGGGTAACCAGAATATTGGTGGATCTAATCTAGATGTAAACATTTCATATATAAGCGAAGGTTTATCATGGTATAACTTTAGTGGAGGTGGTGCTGCAACTTCTGGTGCATATGTTGCGTCAAAAGGAAACACTAACCTTACATGGGAAACTACTACTTCAACAAACTTTGCCTTAGATATGGGATTCATGGATAATAAACTTCAAGCAACAATTGATATTTTTAAAAATGAAACAACTGGTTTAGTGGCTCAAGACACTAAGAAAATTTCTACAACGGCAATTGATGCTGGAGCTCCTTATACGAACTTAGGTTCAATGGAGTCTACAGGTTTTGATATGTCATTAAACTATTCTAATTCTACATCATCAGGTATGAATTATTCTATAGGTGCTGAGATTACAAAAGCTTCAAATGAGGTTACTGAACTTATCAGTGATTTTTATGCTGGAGGTGGAACTAGAATTGGTTCTATTACTAGAACATCAGTTGGAGAGCCAATTTCTTACTTCTATGGAAGAAACGTAATTGGTATCTTTGAGAGTGCTGCGGATATTGCAAGTCATGCTCAACAAGATGGAGCTGGTATTGGAAGGTTTAAATATGAAGATGTAAATGGAGATGGTGTAATCAACGATGGTGATAGAACTAAAATTGGTTCTCCTCATCCAGATTTACTTTACAGTATAAACTTTAATATGTCAAAAGGTCCTTGGGACATGAGTATGTTCTGGAATGGTTCTCTTGGTAATGATATTGCAGATTATACTGCTTTATATTACGAGTCACCATATTTCTTTAATGGAAACAGAAGTACTGTTGTACTTGATTCTTGGACTCCTACGAACATGAATACTGATTTACCAGCACTTAGTGAAACTACATTGAATAATGAATTTACTTCGATGAATTCATTCTTTGTAAGAGATGGTTCTTATATAAGATTAAGAACACTTCAAATTGGATATACTCTTGATGATAGTTTAGCTGCTAAAATTGGAGCTAAAAGTGCAAGAGTTTACTATAACGGGACAAACTTGCTTACACTTACTGACTTTAGAGGTTTAGACCCTGAGGTGCCAAGAGGTGGAGCTTTAGATATTGGAGTTTATAGCTCTCAATATCCAACTCAAAGTCTGTCTTCACTTGGAATTAACATAAAATTTTAACCCTGTAAAAAATAAATAAAATGAAAAAGTTTTTAACAATTTTATTATCGGTCTCTCTTTTAGTCTCTTGTGCAGATGACTTTACAGAAATAGACCCTGTTGGTGCATTAAGTGATGCATCACTTCAAAATGCTACTGGTGTTGATCTTTTATTAACTGGAGCTTACTCTGTTCTTGATGGAGTGAGAAACGGTTATGGTGCAGATTGGCATATTAGTGGTGACAACTGGTGGATGGATGTGATAGCAGATGATGCTCACAAAGGTTCAACAGATGGTGACCAACCAGATTTATTAGCACTAGAAATATTTAACTGGGAAACAACTAATCCTTATGTTGATGGTAAGTGGTTAGCATTGTTTGCAGGTGTAAATAGAGCTAATGGGGTACTTGATTTAATTGCTAAATCAGATAACCCTTCTGAATTTTCAACTCAAGCTGCGCAAGCAAGATTCTTGAGAGGTCATTTCAATTTCGAAATTCAAGTTATGTGGGTGAATGTTCCTTACATATCAGAGCAAAATTTTGCAGATAATGAGTTTAATCAACCTAATTCTGGACCAATATGGTCTCAGATAGAGGCAGACTTTACTGCTGCAATGAATGACTTACCAGCTTCTAGAGGAGGATCTTATTCTGAGCCTGGAAGACCAATTAAGTCTACTGCTCAAGCATATCTTGGTAAAGCTCAATTATATCAAGGAAAATGGGCATCAGCTTCTAGTAATCTTGATGCAGTTATTAATTCTGGTCAATATTCTCTAAATTCTGACTATTTCGCAAATTTCAGATCTGATGGAGAAAATGGATCAGAGCATATCTTTGCAATTCAATTTGCTGCAGATGCTGGTCAATCCTTCCAAGGTAATAGAGGTGGTACATTAAACTGGCCTATAGGACCTATGACAGGTGGAATGTGTTGTGGTTTTTACCAACCAACACAAGATTTAGCAAATGCTTTTCAAACTGGTGCAGATGGTTTACCATTACTTGATACTTGGATGAATAATGATATTGCTAATGATGCTGGAATAAACACTTCTGAAGCGTTTACTCCACATACAGGTCCACTAGATCCTAGAATCGATTATACTGTCGGAAGAAGAGGTATTGATTTTAATGGATATGGTGCATTTACAGGTAAGGAGAATATTAGAGCATCTTTTACAGATGTTTCTGGTCCTTATGCTAATAAGAAGAGTATGTATACTGCTGGTGACGATGGAAACAGAGGTACTGGTGGTTGGGGTGAGCAAAGATCTGGAATTAATTTCCATATCATAAGATATGCTGATGTTATTTTAATGGCTGCTGAGGCTGCTGTTGAAACTGGTAACCTTGAAAAAGGTAGAAGTTATGTTAACCAGGTTAGAACAAGAGCTATGAACTCACCACGTGCGGATTCTTCTCCTAACTATGTAATAGATACTTATAATTCAGCTTGGACTGATGCTGCTACTGCTAGAAAAGCTGTTAGGCATGAGAGAAGAATTGAATTAGGTATGGAAGGAAAACGTCTTTTTGATATAAGAAGATGGGGTCAGACTGTTTCTACATTAAATGCTTTTATTGCTAATGAAGGGAGAACAATTCCTTCTTTCCAAGCTAGAGCGTTTACTGTTCAATCGAAACA
>PVBE010686153.1_pt1 | contig 15363 bp, 12 predicted proteins | sample 1631181 | NCBI WGS metagenome assembly PVBE01 (sample SAMN08397723, study PRJNA350692) | Marine metagenome, whole genome shotgun sequencing project. | isolation source: water | place: Pacific Ocean | collected 2012-04 | reverse complement strand
ATCGACTTCTACCTTCGCTACGGTCCGAAGCAAGCCCTCTCGTTCTGCCGATCACAGCTAGAGTTATCCCCTGGGAAGAGCTCACTGTGGCTTGGCGAGGTGAGAGCCCTCCGCGCCCTCGGGCGACACCAAGACGCCCTCGAAGCGGCGGAACAGGTGCTCCAGATGGCGCCCTCCGCTGCGCTGTACGAGGAGATCGCAAGCTGCCTGCAGGCCTCCGGCGCCCCGACCAAGCAGGTCGAGGACAACCTCATGAAGGCGAAGCAGTTCGAAGAGAGCCTCTCGGTCGACGCCATGCTGACCCGGACAAAGAGCCTGCTCGCGGTGAGAGGAGAGCGAACCGCTGACCAAGCGATCTCTGTCCTTTCACGGGTGTGGGACCCAAAAGACAAAGGCGCCATGAGCCCGACGAGCTCTGAGGTCGGGCTCCTCCTTTCGGAGGGATTCATGAAGCGTGGTCAAAAACGTGACTATGGCCAAGCCATCCACCTCTTGGACAAGATCCACAAGAGGGGGCAAGACCCCTACGACAGGTCGCTCGCCCGCGCGCTCTCAGGCCTCTGCGCCCAGGCAACGAACTAGCGCGGCAGAGCCAAGCCAAGCACCTCCTCCATCGTCCCAAACTGGAACTCCTGGAGGAGCCGCTCGAGGCGCGGGAGCGTCTTGTGGAGGTTGAGGTAGTGACGAAAGCCAGCTGACGGCCCCGCTTTGACCCTAGGCTGCCCAGGGTCGAACTCCCAAGGGTGCAGGTATAGGCACGCTGGAGCTCCGCGGCGCTCGAGACCCCGAACCGCCGCACGAGTGAGCGCGCCCGGCAGCATCCGAAAGTACCCGCCCCCGCCGACAGGCCAGTTTCGGCCCAGCGCGCGCCAGGTAGAGACGGGGAACTCAGTTAAGTCCCCCTCCGCCGTCTCGACGTTCGAGATGCCAGGCTCGAAGTCGGGGATCCCATAAGCCGGGTGTTGTATGGGGTGAACGCTGGAGTCATAGCTGTAGCCGCGCTTCGCGATGACATCCATCGCCCACCAGGTGTCACGCGTCAAGGTGAAGGTCGACGCGCGAAAACCTCGGGGCTTGGGCGCGCCAGCAGCCAAGAGCGCAGCCTCCGCCTTGGCCATGTCCTCATCGAGCCCCTCTTGGCCGAGCGTTTGAAGGAAGGCGTGCCGCCAACCATGGCTCGCGACCTCATGCCCAGCTTCCAAGCAGCGCTCCACCCAAGCTGGGTGCCGATCTGCTATCCACCCAAGGAAGAAGAAGGTGGCGCGCGCGCCGTTGCGCTCTAGCGCGCCTAAGATCGCCTCCATCCCGACGTCCAAGCGGCTCGGGACCTCACCCCACGAGGCCTCGCAGAAGCTCGGGCGGAGGTTAGCGACCTGGAAGTACTCTTCGACGTCAAAGGAGAGCGCGTGCAGCATGGTGTCTCAGCTGGCCAAGCCTACGACTTCGTGGCGGCTGATCCAGCGCTGCAGCACCATCAAGCTCCACAGGAGGCGCCCGTGGTCTCTCGCTCCGCTCTGATGCTCACCGTTCACACGTTGCAGGGCTGACGCAGCGAACCACCCTGGGGAGAGCTCGCGGAGAGAACCCTCTAGCTCGCCGCGGAGGGGCCCGCGCAGCCACTCGCCCACAGGCGTGTCAAAGCCCCGCTTCTTACCGGCGAGGATCTCTGGTGAGAGGCGCCCGCGCATGACCCGTCGGAGGGCCTTTTTCCCCCTCATGCCGCTCATCTTGTATGCGGCAGGGGTCGGCGCGAAGCGCTCCACTAGTTCGTGGTCGAGGAGCGGCACCCTCACCTCTAAAGACACAGCCATGGACGCTCGGTCAGTCTTTGTGAGGATGTCCTCAGGCAGCCAGGTCTTCATGTCCACATATTGAGCGCGGTAGAGGTCGTCGTCGCATCTTGGACGCTCCCAGAGCTCTTGGAAGGCCTCGGACGGGTCGTGGCGCCCGACAGCGTCGAGCGCGTCGGGACCCAGCAAGCTCAAGGCCTCGAAAGGGTCCACTTGAGAGACGCTGCGGAAGAAGGCGAGGGCTGGGCTGTCTGCGATGTTCAGGAGCGTGCTGCGGCCGCGAACGTCCCCAGGGAGAGCGCGCTCCACGGCCCGAGCGATGCCGCTAGCGCCCGCGTCACGGAGCCGCTGTTCGAGGCGGACGAAACCATATCGCCGATACCCAGCGAAGACCTCATCTCCACCGTCCCCAGAGAGGGCGACGGTCACATGTCGCCGCGCCATGAGCGAGACGAGGTAGGTCGGGACGGTAGAGGGGTCTGCGAGCGGCTCGTCGTAGTGCCAGGCGAGGTCGCCGGCAGAGAGGCAGCTCAAGGGATCCATGACCTCTTCGTGATGCTGAGCGCCAGCGCGCGCCGCCGTGAGTCGCGCGAGCTCAAGCTCGTCGTGGGTCTCCTCAGAGAAGCCGACGCTGAGACACGTCAAGGGGTCCAGGACGCCGGCCATGCTGGTAACGACCGCGCCGCTATCGAGCCCACCGGAGAGAAAAGCGCCGAGCGGGACGTCTGACATCAGCCGCGAGCGAACGGCTTGGTCCAGCTGCTCTAAGAGCTCCTCGTCATGGGCGGGCGGCGAAGCGGGCTCCAAGGGAGCGTCCCACCAGGCCGTGAGCTGCGCGCCGTCTCCTTCAGTCCAAGAGAGCCTGTGCCCAGGCTCGAGCCGCTCGATGCCGTCCCAAGCCGAGTGAGGGCCTCCGCACCACCCCAGGACCAAGTAGTCGAGGAGCGCAGGCCCGCGGAGCGCTCTGGCTCCATAGCCGCCAGCCAAGAGCGCCTTAGGCTCGCTAGCGAAGGCGACCCCGCCCTCTTCAGTCGCAGCCCAATAGAGCGGCTTGACGCCGAGGCGGTCCCTGACCAAGAGCGCTCGCGGGCGCCCTTTCTGCCGGTAGTCGAGGACCGCGATCGCGAACATCCCAGTCAGTTGATCGGCAAAGTCATCGCCCAGGTCTTCATAGAGGTGAACGATGACTTCAGCGTCAGAGGCTGAGCTGAAGCGGTGTCCCCGCTCCTCAAGCTGCGCCCTGAGCTCTTTGAAGTTGTAGATCTCACCGTTCAGCACGCAGGCGACGTCCCTGTCTTCATTCCAGAGCGGCTGCGCCCCGCCATCGAGGTCAATGATTGACAGGCGGCGAAAGCAGACCCCAGCGCCGTCCTGAGAGATCACCTGCTCATCGTCTGGGCCGCGGTGAGCGAGGGTCGCGCCCATCGACAGCAGCGCTCCCGTCGAGGGGTCAACCCCCGGCCCCGCCACTCCGACGAAGCCACACACGGATCAAGCTCCTCCGCTGGTCGCGGCGCGCGGTGCAGAGCCGACCCTTCCTAGGCGACGCCGAGGAACCTTGATGAGCTTCCCGGGGCCGATGGATCGCTCGGGGTACATCGTGGAGTCAGAGAGTTGCCGCCTCGCGATGATGGAGAAGGCGACGACCAAGGCGACCCAGTGGTAGAAGAGGTCGAAGTGGGCCCGGTTCAAGAAGACACCCCCAACGACGAAGGCCGCGAGAGAGGCCTCGAACATCGCCGAGTAGTTCAGAATCCAGCTGGAGTAATACCTGCTAGCTGCGAGCTTACGTATGCGCCGGAGGTCCCAGAAGGAGCCGAAGATGAGGACTAGATAGAGGATGAATGCGAGAGTTCCACACTCAGCCCAGATCTGGAGGTAGCTGTTGTGGGCGACGTGGATTTGGTCAGGATCTCGGACGATCGTGCCCTCTTCGTCGGGATCGAAGCGCGCATATTCACGCTCAAAACCAGAGAAGCCGACGCCGAACAAGGGGCGCTCAAGGATCATCTCGCGCGCGATGCCCCACGCCTTCAGGCGGGCTCGCGAGGAGGCGTCTTGCTCATAGTCCCCGATGGAGAGGATCCGCTCTGTGTAAGACGAGGGGACAAGGAGGGCGCCAGCTAAGACCGCGAAGCCGAGGGTCCCATAGGCTGCGAAGCGGTTCCTGCCGCGCCAAGCGAGGAAGAGCGCCGCGGCCCCGATGGCCAAGAAGCCGCCTCGAGAGTGCGTCATCATGATCGTGATCGCGGCCATCGGCACGAGGAGAAAGAAGAGCCTGCGCAGAGAGGTCCGCTTCTCGGAGGCTGCGATGTGCCACAACATCGGGACCCCCATCGCCAAGGCGAGTGCGAAGTCGTTGTTGTCCCTCAGCATGCCGCCAGGCCCCTGGATGATCTGCTGTTGTCCGAGGGTCACGATCCCGACGATCCCAGCCTTCAGGCTGAAGAATCCGAAGGAGAGCGCGATGATCCAGATGAGGAGCCGCAGTCGCTCTCTGCTAGTGACGATCCCGGTCGTGAACAGGGAGATGATGATGATCTTGCCGAACTCTGTGTAGCCGTCGGTGACAGACTCCCCGTACTCCCCAGCGATCACGACGCTGACCCCGACGACAGCCATCAACAAGACCATCACATAGCAGCGCCACTCCTTCGCCATGTATTGGCGATCACGCGCAGACACGAAGGCGCCTGCGAACATGACGATGGCCACGTAAAAGGACCAACGAATCTCCCGCGCGAAGCCCCACGAGAGGTCTTGGAGGCGCATGTACGCGAGCAGCGAGAACACGCACATCCCAACGAAGGGCTTACGGAAACAGCTGGGCAGGAGGCCCAGCACGAAGAGCGAAACAAAGAGGTCCCGCATCGCTTGGTTTCAGCTCCCCTCGCGCTCGGACGCGCTAGCGGAACCAGCCTCTGAAGACCTCAATGGAGTCCATCACGTCGTCGCTTAAGAGGTCCGGGCTCCAGTTCCAAGCCCACGTGACAAAGAGGCAAGAGCCCATGATCATGAAGCTTGAGGTGCCGACGAGCGCGCGCCTCATGCGGAGCCTGCGGACGGCGCCCCTCGTGCGTATGTGGTTCACGACGCCGAGGACCGGGACCACCATGACTCCGCCGATGTCGCCAGCGCCCCGGAAGCAGTTTCGCGAGTACTCACCGAACATGGCGCCGGCGAGGCCGACTGCGAGCCCGAGGACGATCGAGATGGACAAGATCAACCACGGGTCAGGCTCGGTCGCCTCTTTAGGCTCGACGACCTCCTGGGTGATCTGGAACGGGTTCCCAGTGGGCCCGTTCATGATGTCCATGACCTGCTTTTTGTACTGCAAGCGACCTTCAAGCTCGTCCAAGACACCGACCAGGCGGGCGATATCGGCGGTCTTGAGCCGGACGATCCTGTAGACCTCTTGGCGCTCCTCTGCGGCTTCGAGCTCTAGCGCCTGAACGTCTTCGAGGTGGTCGATCTTGGCGAGGAGTTCAGACTGTTCAAGCTCAGCGGTCTTCAGCCTGCCGTTCAGGTCAGCGAAGTCCGGGTTGGGGTACCACTCCTCGCGAACGGTCGCGTCCTCTTCCTGCTGCTCGGTCTCCCTGAGGAGCTCCTCTGCCTTGAGGATGTCCTTTTGCAAGACGCCGTAGCGAGAGTGCCCGCGGCCGTAGGAGGCGAGCTTAGAACGCAGATCTGAGAGATTGGCCCTCTGCTCTTGTATAGACGCCGAGAGGTCGACCCCCCCCACCGTGTTGAGCCGAGAGAGCTCCTCAGGGACTCCGGTGAGCTGCTCATTGAGCCCGTCTATCGTGGCCTGGAGGGCGCCGCTCGCGATGCGAGCGGCGTCGAGGTCCTTTTGGTGTTCGTTCAGTCGCTCAAAGACCGGGTCCTCGATGCGGACCTGATTCGCCGAGGGGGAAGGCTGTGTGGGCGAAATGTTGAAGTCGCTGCGGAGCTGAGCGAAGTCACGCTCTTCAGAAGCGATCTCTCTCTTGAGCTCCTCTTCCTCTCGAAGGAGGCCCTGATACTCAGCAGAGAGCCGGTTTCTGTCGCGCTCGACCTCTTGCTCGATCCACGCGGTTCGCAGCCCCCTCAGGAACTCGAAGGCCCTAGAGGGGTCTGTGTGCCGAAAGCTGATCGTGACGAAGGTGGAGCCCTGGGTCTTCAACCTGGGCGGCATCGTGACCTCGATGTCATCCTGGATGTCCAAGAGGTATTCGTGTTGGTCCTGCGGACTCAAGGACATGTAGTCCGTCCAGCTCTTCATCTGATCGACGACAGCCCTGATCCGGGCGAGCGCTTTGATCTGATAAGGAGCGTTCTCGGCTTCCCGGAGGCTCGTAGAGGGACTGACGCTGCGTCGCTCCCCCGCGTCAAAGACGTTCTCCCGGAGCTCCACCTGCGTGGTCACCTTGTACTTCCGAGGGACAACGATGGCGAAGCAAACACCCAGCGTCAGGATGAACCCGAACGGGAGGAGGGCTTGCCAGCGGCGCTTCTTGAGGACCTGCAGGAACTCCTGCAGCTGTCCGGGCGCTTCAATTTGAATAATGGCCATAAGAGACGCCTAGAACACTCCGCCCTGGTTTCCATTCCTGTTCCGGAATCCTCTACCGCCCGCGAGGAACATGGCGTTCCCGAGGCCGGAGACGACCTGCTTGATCGGGAAGACGAGGTTCTCAAGGAAGTACCCGAACTGAGCCACGATGGTCGGGGGCACGTAGATGATGTCCAACTCCTGCACCTTCACGTTGAAGGTTGAGTCCCCAGACATCATGTCTTCGACGTCGACATAAATGATCAAGGGGTCCTTGGGGTCAGGGCGGATGAGCCTCACCCTGCCCAGGTTTGCGCTAGAGAGGAGCGGCGAAGCTCCCCTGACGGCCTCGAAGACGGTCAGGTCCCCCTCGAAGGGCTGCTCTCCTTCAGACTGGACCTCGCCAAAGATGAAGTACTTCTTACCTGTGGTCGTGATGCTGACCATGGGGTCGAGGTCCACAAAGATGGGCGAGTACTTCTCTCTCAAGAGGGCCTCGATCTCCGTGCGGGTGAGACCCGCGACGTGAACGGCGCCGAGCTGCGGGAGCTGGACGGTCCCGTCGATGCCCACCTTCTTGGTGAGCTCTTCTAGCTCGATGTTGTAAGGGTCACTGACGGTGATCCTGTCTCCGATAGTGATGTAGTTCTCTTCCTCTGCGTTGCCGGTGTACCTCTTGCCGAAGCCGTCAGTGTTGAGGTACTGCAACAACCGCTTGTCGGGATAGCTGTTGCAGGCGGTGAGGAGGCAGAGGCCTAAGAGCGAGAGGCGCTTGAGAGTCTGATTCATTGGATTCGGGGACGTGGTCACCCGGCCCAAAAGGGGCCTAGGGTCTTCCCTTCATAATCGGCCAGACCTGCCCGCAGGTTGAGCCATGAACCGATCAGGGTGCGTTCGTGCGACTCGCGTACTGCGTGTCGTAGTAATCGCGGTAAGCGCCCGTCCTAACCTGTTGCAACCAATCGACTTGTGACGTGTACCATTCAACGGTCAGCGGTAGCGCCTTTGAGAATTCATATCGCGGCTCCCACCCTAGCTCGTCTCGCATCTTGCCTGCATCAATGGCATAGCGCCGATCGTGGCCGGGCCGATCCGCGACGAAGGTGATCAGCGACTCAGGCTTTCCAAGGATAGCGAGGACCTCTTTCACGAGCTCCAGGTTCGGCACCTCGTTATTACCACCGATATTGTAGACCTCGCCAGGAACACCCTTTTCGAGGACAGCCAGGATCGCCTCGCAGTGATCTCTCACATAGAGCCAATCCCTCACATACATCCCGTCGCCGTAGATCGGGAGGTCCTTGTCCTCCTGAGCGTTAGCGATCACAAGGGGGATGAGCTTCTCAGGGAACTGATAAGGCCCATAGTTGTTCGAACAGCGCGTGATGCACGCGGGGAAGCCGTGGGTGTGGAAGGCCGCCCTGACAAAGAGATCGCTAGAGGCCTTACTGGCGCTATATGGCGAGTTAGGGGCCAAGGGTGTGGTCTCAGTGAAGAACCCCTCCTCCCCGAGTGATCCGTACACCTCATCCGTGGAGACGTGAACAAAGCGCTCGACGCCACGGGCCCTGCAGGCATCTAAGAGCACCTGAGTTCCCACGACGTTGGCCTGGACGAAGGGCAAGCCTGAGAGGATAGAGCGGTCCACGTGGCTCTCTGCGGCCATATGAACAACGCTGAGGGGCCCATCACCGCACGCTTTTAGAGCGGCCATCACGTCAGCCTCAGAGGAGACGTCTCCCTTGACGAACTGGTAGCCATCCCAGCCCTCCACCGCACGCAGGTTCTCAAGGTTCCCGGCGTAGGTGAGCGCGTCAAAGTTGATTACGCGCCAATCTCCCCGCTCTTCGGCGAGCATGTGGATGAAGTTTGAGCCAATGAAGCCGGCTCCTCCGGTGACCAAGATGGTCTGGGTCGTCATCTATTCGCTCCCGAGATAAGTCCTGAGTGCATCCTGCCAAGGCGCGAGAGCCCTCCCTCGCAGCGTCGTCAGGCGACCGCAATCCAACACGGAGTGCACAGGCCGCCTCGCAGGTCTGGGGAACTCGTCGGTAGAACAAGGGGCAATCTCCACCCCCTGGACCTCAGCAGCCGCCATGGTTTCGCAGGCGAGACCAAACCAGGTGCAATCCCCCTCGCAGGCCGCGTGGTATATGGGCTCCTCTCCACGCTCCAGCACGTCCCAGAGGGCGGGGGCTAGCTCCAGCGTAGAGGTCGGTGACCCCGTCTGGTCATCGACCACCTTGAGCTGTTTGCGCTCCTTAGCGAGACCCAGCATGGTGCCGGGGAAGTGCTTTCCGCGGGGTCCGTAGAGCCACTGAGTACGGACGATCCGCGTCCCCTCAGGATAAGCCTCTAGGGCGAAGCGCTCCCCAGCCAGCTTCGTCCTCCCATAGGCAGAGAGCGGGTTGGGCTCGTCGTCCTCGAGGTAGGCGCGGCCGCTCTCGCCGTCAAAGACGAAGTCGGTCCCGACGAGGACCTGAGGGACACCGGCGGCCTTCGCAGCCCCAGCCAGCACCGCGCAAGCGGTGCCGTTCACTCGCATCGCGAGCTCCTCTTGCTCCTCAGCGAGGTCCACAGCTGTATACGCCGCCGTATGTATCACCCCAGCGATCTCACCGGCCCGCTCAAAGAGCTCGAAGACTTGCCTCTCATCGGCGAGGTCGACGCCGACCTCCTGCACGCCAGCGGCCTCGACGAGGTCGGTGCCGATGGCCTGAACACCATCTGGCGCTGACAAGAGCACCTGACTCCCGAGCATCCCAGCCGCGCCTGTCACGAGGACCCGCTTATTCTGACTCAACCTAGGCCCCTGCTCGCTCAGTCTCCGACCTTGTTGGCGCCTCCATCGGCGACCATATTCGATGCGCGGTGGAGCGACTCAAAGGTCCCCGCGTCGGTCCACCAACCGTCGAGGACCTCGAAGGTCATCGTCCCATCAGCGATGAAGTGGTTGTTCACATCGGTGATCTCAATCTCACCGCGCTTAGAGGGCTCGAGCCCTCCGATGATGTCCCAAACCGTCCCGTCGTACATGTAAATACCGATCACAGCCAGGTTCGTCTCAGGCTGCGCGGGCTTCTCTACGATCTTCGTCACCCGATCACCGCTCAGCGTCGCGACGCCGAAGCGCTCGGGGTCAGGCACCTCCTTGAGGAGGATCTTGGCGCCACCGTCTTGCTCACGGAAGTTAGTGACAGCCTGGCAGATGTTGCCTTCGATGAGGTTGTCCCCGAGGACGACGACGATGGAGTCCCCAGCGGCCCAGTGCTCCGCGAGGCTCAAGGCAGCGGCGATGCCCCCCTCCCCCTCTTGATAAGCGTAGTTGAGGTGCTTCAAGCCGAACTCGGAGCCGTTCCCTAGCAGCCGAAGGAAGTCGCCTGAGTTCCGCCCGCCGGTGACGATCATGATGTCATCGATCCCCGCGTTGACCAGCGTCTGGATCGGGTAATAGATCATCGGCAGGTCATAGATCGGCAGGAGGTGCTTGTTCGTGATCTTGGTGAGTGGGAACAAGCGAGTGCCCAAACCACCGGCGAGGATGACGCCTTTCATGACAGCAGTGAAGAGTTGAGTGTGCTCAGAAGGGACGCTTCAGCCCCCCTCCGCGCCACATCCTAGGTCGGCGCCCCCTGCGGGGCAATCAGGCCTTAACGCCCGGTCCTTCGGTGCGGTACCAGTCGATGAAGCGCGCGACACCCTCTGGGATCAGCACCTGAGGGGCGTAGTCCAAGCGCTCTCGGGCTTTAGACACGTCGGCATAAGTGATCACCACGTCACCAGGCTGCATGGGCTGCTTGTCTAAGACCACCTCGGTCTCGAGCGCTGCGGCGATGGTCTCCACCAGCTCCGCGAGGCTCGTCGTCTGTGATTCGCCGAGGTTGTAGATCTCGTAACCATCGCAGCGGTCTAGGGCGGCGACGACGCCTTGGACGATGTCGTCGATATATGTGTAGTCCCGGGCTGTGGTCCCGTCTCCAAAGAACGGGAGCGCCTCCAGAGCTAAGGTCATGCGGACGAACTTGTGGATGGCCATCTCAGGGCGCTGCCTCGGACCGTAGACGGTGAAGAAGCGCAGGCAGCTCGTGGGGATCCCATAGAGGTGGTGATAGGTGAACGCGTGCAGCTCACCTGCCCGTTTCGTCGCGGCATAAGGCGAGACGGGGTGATGGATGTCATCGTCTTCTTTGAAGGGGACGTCCTCATTCGAGCCATAGACGCTCGACGAGCTCGCGAAGACGAAGCGGCAGCCCTCGCAGCGCCGGATGCGCTCGAGCAGGAGCAGGGTCCCGCGCACGTTGACGTCCTCATAGAGGAGCGGGTCGACCAAGGACGGCCTGACGCCAGCCATGGCTGCGAGGTGGATGACGCCATCGAACTGTCCCTCAGCGAAGAGCGCGTCCAGGCAAGCCTCATCACGGAGGTCCCCTTCGACGACGTGGGCTCCGCTGAAAGCAGCCGCGTTGGCGCGCTTGATCGCGGGGTCATAGAAGTCGTTGAAGTTGTCCAAGACCCAGACCTCATCGCCGCGCGCGAGGAGCGCATCCACCGTCTGGGAGCCGATGAAGACGGCGCCCCCTGTCACCAAAACACGTGTCATATCGATCTCTCCTTGTTCACAGCCAGCTCACTCCACGGTCACGCTCTTGGCGAGGTTTCGAGGCTTGTCTATATCACACCCTTTGAGCAGCCCTATCTCATAAGCGAAGAGCTGCAGCGGGACGACGTTCAGGATCGGCGAAACCCACTCGCTCGTAGCGGGGACAGGGATGCGCTCATCCGCGAGGGCGAGGCTCTCCTCGTCGGAGCCCACGACGATGACGCGCCCGCCGCGCGCCTTCACCTGCTCCAGGTTAGACCGCACCTTCTCTGCGACGCCGCCCTCGCTGTTCACGACGAGCACGCTCATCCCAGGCTCGATCAAAGCGATGGGCCCGTGCTTCATCTCGCCAGCCGGATACCCCTCTGCGTGAACGTAGGAGATCTCCTTCAGCTTGAGCGCGCCCTCCAAGGCCACTGGATAATTCACCCCACGCCCCAGGAAGAGGAAGCCCTTCGCGTCCTGGTTAGACCGCGCCACCTCCTTCACGAGCGCCACCGTCTCATCGCCAAGGACGACCTCTAGGCCTGCGCGGACGCCGCGCAGCGCCTCAAGGAGGGTGTCAGCTCCGAGAGCATCGATCTCCCCCCTAGCGCGCCCTAAGCGCACAGCGGCCAAGTAGGCGCCGGCGACCTGGGCCGTGAAGGCCTTAGTGCTCGCCACGCCGATCTCAGGTCCTGCGTCTGTGAGCAACACAGAGTCTGCCTCGCGGACGAGCGAGCTGCCCGGCACGTTGCAGATGGCGCCGGTGTGACAACCGAGCTCCTTCGCGAGGCGCAGCGCAGCCAAGGTGTCGGCGGTCTCACCGGACTGAGAGATGGCCAGCGCCAAGGTCCCAGGCACCAAGCGCGGGGAGCGGTAGCGGAACTCGCTCGCGTAGTCGGAGTCCGTCGGGAGCCCGGCGAGCCCTTCGATCAAGAATTGGGCGATGAGCCCGGCGTGGAGCGCAGTCCCGCAGCCCAAGACCTGAACTCGCTCCAGCTTGGCGAGCTCACTATCGGACCATCCAGAGCCTAAATCAGCGTCGCCATCACCAACGCGTGCGGCGACCGTCCTGCCGAGGACGGCGGGCTGCTCGTGGATCTCCTTCTGCATGTGATGCGAGAAGCCGGCCATGCCGGCATCTTCCGCGCGCCACTCGATCTCTTCTGGTGACCGCTCGACACGCTCGCCGTCGGGGCGAAAGACCTCATAGTGTGAGGGCGCCAAGCGGGCGACATCTCCGTCTTCCAGATACACCACCTCGCGGGTGTGGGGCAGCAAGGCGAGGACGTCAGATGCGAGCCAGGCGCCCACCTCATTCACACAGATGCACAGGGGGGGTCCTTGCCTAGCGGCCACGAGCTCTGGCTCAGGGCCTGCCCTCAGGACGGCGATGGCGTAGTAGCCCTCCACCAGCTTGAGGGCCTCTCTGACCCCATCAGCCAGCGCGGCCTCTCCGCTCTCCCCTTCGAGCCGCTCGAGCTCCCTGGCGATGAGGTGCACGATGACCTCAGTGTCCGTATCCGAGCGGAACTCTACGCCCTGCTCTTCGAGCTCTCGCCTGAGCTCTTGGTGATTCTCGACGATCCCGTTATGCACCAGCGCGATCCGACCAGACTGATCGGAGTGCGGGTGAGCGTTGAGCTCATTAGGCGGACCGTGAGTCGCCCAGCGAGTGTGCCCCACACCGCAGCGCGCCTCACTGAGCGCGCCGTCTTCGAGGGCAGCGTCTTCAAGGGCAGCGTCTTCAAGGGCAGCGCGGAGCGCCTCGATCCTCCCAGCGCGGCGCCTGATAGCGACCCCCTCTGGGAGGGCCGCAGCGACCCCTGCGCTGTCATAGCCTCGATATTCGAGGACGCGCAAGCCGTCGAGGATGCCCTCCAGCGCCGGCTGGTCCCGCAGGATCGCTCCGACAACGCCGCACATCGGCTAGCCCTCGCTTGGGGCCTCGCCCTGAACTTGAACTCTCTTTTTGAACCACCCGAGGGTCCGCTCTAAGCCCTCATCAAGCTGAACCTTGGGCTCCCAGCCGAGCACAGCGCGCGCGCGCGTGATGTCGGGCTGCCTCACCTTGGGGTCATCTTCGGGCAGCTCCTGATAGGTGACCGTTGAGCCTGAGTTGGTCAACGCGATGACCTTGTCGGCGAACTCGCGGATGGTCATCTCGCTCGGGTTGCCGACGTTGACGGGCTCGTGAAAATCAGAGGCCAGCAGTCGCCAGATCCCCTCCACGAGGTCATCTACGTAGCAAAACGAGCGCGTCTGGGACCCGTCGCCAAAGACGGTGAGCGGCTTCCCCTGGAGGGCCTGAGACATGAACGCCGGGAGGGCTCTCCCGTCATTCAGGCGCATCCGGGGCCCGTAGGTGTTGAAGATCCTGATGATCCGAGTGTCCACGCCGTGATAGCGGTGGTACGCCATCGTCATCGCCTCAGAGAAGCGCTTCGCCTCGTCATAGACGCCGCGCGGACCCACGGGGTTTACGTTGCCCCAGTAGTCCTCCGTCTGGGGGTGAACGAGCGGGTCGCCGTAGCACTCAGAGGTGGACGCGATGAGGAAGCGCGCGCCCTTCGCGCGGGCCAAGCCCAAGGCGTTATGCGTGCCTAACGAGCCGACCTTCAGCGTCTGGATGGGGAGCTCGAGGTAGTCGATCGGGCTCGCAGGAGAGGCGAAGTGGAGGATCGCGTCGACCGGCCCATCCACGTCGATGTACTTGGTCACGTCGTGCTCCAAGAACTCAAAGCTGTCGAGAGCCTCCAGGTGGGCGACGTTGTCTTTGTTTCCAGTCAGGAGGTTGTCTACGCAGAGGACATCCCAGCCCTCAGAGAGGAAGCGCTCGCAGAGGTGGCTCCCGAGGAATCCAGCGCCGCCAGTGATCACTGCGCGCTGCTTCATCGCCCTCCTCCCCTAGTCAACCATGCCCCGACGTGAGGTCTCACGCGCCGCCTCCTGCAGAGGCTTGTTCGCCGCCGCTTGGGGCTGTGTCCACAGGGACCCACACCTCAGACTCAAGCTCAGGCTCCGGAACCACGTCAACATCAGGCTTAACCGGGGCTCCAGGCTCATTCCAACCTTCAGGGGCTGGTGCTGCGCGGCCCGCGGCTGTGTAACCGTGAAGCAAGAAGGACTCACCTGCGTCGAGCTGCATGCGCAGGCCCAAGCCGCGGAACTCGTTGTCGCCGCCAGGCACGACCCTGACCCCGCCCGCCTCGCCGAACACATGCGCGTCGCCCTCCCAATTGAGCGGGATAGCGTCGCTAGTCGAGCCATCGTCAAACGCCCCTGTCCAGGGGTCACCTCCCGCAGAGAGGAGCGGCAAATGAATCTCTTCACCAGGGCCCAAGTGAACGTCAGCCTCGCGGAACATGATGCGTGCGTCTGCTTTGGACTGGTTCTCGATCCGCATGATGTTGGAGTTCAAGCGCTCTAGAGCTAGGGGCCCGACCTCAGCAGAGATCAAAGCCCCACCGAGCAAGCGCACTTGATCGCCATAGCGCAGGTCCAAGATCGCGCTCTCAAGCTCTACGAAAGCGAAGGTGGGTTCGCCTCTGCTCGGCGAACCGACCAGCCCGGTGGTACGCCCAGAGAAGACGATCGAGGTGCCCCCTGCCCAGAGGATCTCGACCTTACCGCCTGGGCTGCACAGCACCAACGAGCCAGCCTTGAGCTGCACCTCTTTGTCGTGAAAGGGCAGCGGATAAGAGGCCGTCGCGCCTGCGGGCCGCACCTGAACGGGGTCTCCATAACGGAGGACCAAGACCTCTTCGACGCCAGGCTCATTCAGGACCACACCCTGCAAGGAGCTCGACTCGAAGGCTCCGGGCACATCCTGCATGGGCGCCGGCCACTGCTGAGTCTCGATGCGCGGCCAGCGACTGTCTGCCACGCATGCGGCCAAGAGGGGGAGGAAGAAGGTGACTCTTCGGCGTTGAGTTTGATTCATGGTTAGCGTCTCGCCCTAACGGGTCAACTGAAGTAGCGCTCCAGGAACCCCGTGTCGTGGGTCCCGGCTCGATAGTCTCGATGACCGAGGATGTCGAGGTGTATGGGGATCGTCGTCTTGGGGCCGTCAATCACGAACTCAGAGAGCGCTCTGCGCATGGTCCTGATGGCCTCTTGCCGGGTCGGACGATGCACGAGCAGCTTTCCGACCATCGAATCGTAGTTCGGCGGAATTCGATATCCGCTGAAGCAGTGACTGTCCACGCGGACCCCTGGTCCCCCGGGAGGGACGAAGCTCTCCACGAGACCAGGGCTAGGCTGGAAGTCCTTAGCCGGGTCCTCTGCGTTGATCCGGCACTCGATCGCGTGCCCTCGGATCTCGATGTCGCTCTGATCAATGGAGAGGGGCTCCCCTGCCGCGACCCGGATCATCTCTTGGATCAAGTCCAAGCCGGTGACGAGCTCTGTGACGGTGTGCTCGACCTGGATCCTCGCGTTTACCTCGATGAAGTAGAAGT
>PVBE010003621.1_pt1 | contig 15365 bp, 14 predicted proteins | sample 1631181 | NCBI WGS metagenome assembly PVBE01 (sample SAMN08397723, study PRJNA350692) | Marine metagenome, whole genome shotgun sequencing project. | isolation source: water | place: Pacific Ocean | collected 2012-04 | reverse complement strand
TATCGGCGGCCCAGGCCCCGATGATCAGGTCGCCGAAGCCGTCGCCGTTGACATCGCCGGCAGCCGACACCGACGCGCCCGCTTGATCCGAGGCGGCAGCACCGTCGATGCGGAAGCCGGTGCTGCCGTCCAGCGTCGACAGCGCCAGGCTAGAGGTCCACCCCGAGGCCTGGCCGAAGACCACGAAGCTCTCGCCGATGGAATCGTTGCCGCCCTTCGCCCCGATGATCAGGTCGGCAAATCCGTCGCCGTTGACGTCGCCGGCGGTGCTGACCGAATAGCCGCTGAAGTCGTTGGCGTCGATGCCGTCGAGGCGGAAGCCGTTGGCGCCGTTGAGGTCGCCGAGGCTCAGCGAGCTGGCCTGGGTGACGCCGGTCTGCGTGATGTCGGCATCGACCAGCAGCGTCGCCTGGCCCTGGCTGTAGCGAATGTAGTCTTCGCCGCCGATCGTCGTGGTGCCGCTCCAGAACCAGCCCGAGCCGGCGTTGACGGTGTCGCCGGCATTGCCCGAGACGGTCAAGGTGTTCGAGGTGTCCGACAGGCCCAGCACCTCGGCCAGGTCGAGCGTCAGGGTGTTGTCGCCCGAGCCTGTGAGGTTGATCTCCTCGATGCCCCGCACCCGGGTGTCGGCGATGGTGGTCAAATCGAGGGTGAAGCCGGCGCCGTCGAGCCGCAGGCTGTCATAGCCGCTGCCGCCGTCGACCCTCAGGAAGCTCGAGTCGGAGATGTACAGGCTGTCGATGCCGGCGCCGCCATAAAGCACGTCGGCGCCGCCCGCCCCCGTCAGTTGATCGGCGCTTATGCTGCCGATCATGACGTCGGCGCCGCTGGTGCCGCTCAGCGAGCCGCCGGAGCTGACGGCCTGGTGCGTTACCGAGTTGGTGAAGTTCCCACCGAAGATGACGTAGCTGATGCCCACGTCGGAATTGCCGCCGATGTCGGTGGTGGGAGCGCCGACCGCGAAGTCCTCGAAACCATCGCCGTTGATGTCGCCGGTGCTGCTGATGACGCCGCCAAAAACGCCGTAGCTGCCATCCACACTCAGGTTGGTTGTGGTGAAACCAGTGGCAGCGTCGAGGTTGGACAAATCAATGCTGCCCGTTGATCCCATGTTGCTGCCGCCGAACAGCACGTGGATGTTGCCGTTGGCGGTACCGCCTTCGAGCCGGTAGGTGCCGACCAGCAGGTCATCGAAACCGTCGCCGTTGATATCGCCCGAACTCAGCGAGCCACCCACGTCACCATCGGTTTGCAGGCCGCTGACTTTGAATCCGTTGGTGCCGTTGAGCGAAGCGACGCCGAGCGAGCCGCTGGAGCCGACGCTGGCGCCGCCGAACACGATATAGGCCTCACCGACATTGGCTGTCGCGCCGGGTTCCGCCTCGGGCGCTCCGATGACGACGTCGGCGTATCCGTCGCCGTTCAGGTCGCCGGCAAGCGCAACCCTTTGGCCCGCTCTCCCTGAGGCATCCGCGCCCTCAATGACAAAACCGTTGGTGCCGTTGAGGTCGGAAAAGTCCAGGCTGCCGCTCGATCCCACGTTGGTCCCGCCGAACACCAGATAGGCTTCACCTTCCAACGACGATACTGGATCGGCGAGAACCGCACCGATCAGCATGTCGCCAATGCCGTCGCCGTTGAAATCGCCGGCGCTGCTCACCGATTCACCCGAGTAGTCGGAGAGATCGATGCCATTGAGGACGAAGCCGTTGGTGCCGTTGAGATTGTCGACGTCGAGGGTGGCAGCGAAGCCGTCGGCCTTGCCGAAGACGACGTAGCTCTTGCCCTCCCTGTTCAGGCCGCTGCTGCTGGCACGCCGGGCGCCGATCACCAGATCGTCGAAACCGTCGCCGTTGATATCATCGATCACGGCGATGGAACCGGCGTTCAAGGCCAGATTATCGCCACTGGCGCCACTGTTGACGAGGAAGCCATGGCTGCCGTCGCCGCCGCTCACCGAGGCCAGGTCGATACTGCCGTCGTTGTTGCCATCCAGCGAACTCAAATGGCTGCCGCCGAAAACGACGAAGACCTCGCCGGAGCTTGGGCTACCGCTGATCACCGCGCCGACGATGATGTCGGCGAATCCGTCACCGTTGAGGTCGCCGCCGCCGCCCAGCGAGCGGCCGGCAAGATCGGAAGCATCGATGCTGCCGATGAGATAACCGTTAGTGCCGTCGAGGGTGGAAAGATTCAAGCTGCCGCCCGATCCCACGCTGGCCCCGCCGAACACGAGATATGCTTCGCCGGAATCCGTGGCGCCGAAATCGCCCTTTTGCGCGCCGATGAGAAAGTCCTCGAAGCCGTCGCCGTTGACGTCGCCGGCGGCGCTTAGCGCCCGGCCGGAAAGGTCGCCGGCATCGATGCCGTTGACGGCGAAGCCGTTGTTGCCGGTCAGCGTCAACAGCGAAAGCGAGGTAGCTCGCCCACCGTGCCGTCATCATTGGGCAACAGCGTGATCGTGTTGACCTCGCCCTCGGCCTGCGCCTGGCCCGCCACTCGCGTGCCGCGGATGCCGATGGTGGCCACTGGCGTGCGCACCGACATGGCATCCGAGCCCGACTTGGCGATCTGGCCCGAGACGAAACTGAAGACGCCCTGCACCACCGAGAACGACGAATTCCCTTCGCCGCTTTTCGGCATCGAAGACCAGCTCGTCCATCACCATGCGGCCGTCCTCGCCCAGCGAGAAGGTCGTGGTGTCGATGAACACGACGCCAACGGAAGCGCCCGCGCCGGTCTCGATGACGTCGCCCTGGAAAATGGGCGAGCCCGAGGTCAGCGTCACTTCCGTGCCGTCGGCCCGGGTCGCCGTGGCCGTGCCCTCGATGGTCTGGACCTGGCCGATGGGAGGCGCGGCCTCTGATTCGCCAGCCTGCGCCGATTGCGCCGGCGCGGCCGGCCCGGCCAAGGCCTCGGCCAGGTCGGGCGGCACCCGGGCACCACCCTCGGTGATCAGTACGGGCGGCGCATCACTGGAGAAAAAATCCCGCACCACCACGGTCTCGCCGTCGGGGCCCAGCAGCACCAGGTCGGCGCCTTCGCGGATGTAATCGGCAACGAGAAGAAAATGCCCGCCAGGAACGGTGACGGCGGGGCCGGAAATCTCAATATCGGTTGATAGATCGTTCGACGGACCGGTGGTCAATCTCCCCCCGGTGTCGGGGGGACTCGCCTCGGTGCGCAGAAGCCCGTTGAGCTGGACCAAGGGTCTTCCCCTCGACTCCTGCTCCCCCCCTTTTACGCGCTGCAATCAACAGAGACACAACTAGGTCGGTAGATATGTTCGAAATCGATGATGCTCACGAATCGCTACAGAGACTATCAGGAAATCCCCTTGGAAACAATGCGTTTCCAACCAGTGGTGGTTATGGGCGGCAGGCCATTTTTGCCCAAGGCGCTAGTGGCGCCCTGGTACGAAAATCAAAATCCTGGGCACCCGCTTCAATAGTCGACGCGCCGGACAGCGTTGATCGGTTCCCTGACTATGGGCATGGAACCGGCGCCGACAACCCGGTGATTTCCATCAAACCGGACAGGCTCTAGCCCGCATTTCTCACCGGGTCATGGCCTGCGCGTCGCTGTCGCGCCGACAGGGTAGGAACGCTGCGCCGCGCGATGTGGGACATCGGGCAAGCGGCGTGACACACCCTGTCGGTGCGACAGCGGCGCCCGGAGGGTCGCTCCCAGGCGCGTGCCCGCTACGGAAAAGGTCGAAGAGCGTAGTCCCACTACGCTCATCGACCTTTTCCTTCCGGATCGCATCACCTGGGAGCGACGCAGGCCGTGACCCGGTGAGAAATGCGGGCTAGTCGTCGTCGGTTTTGACGTAGAGGTATTCGGCGTCGGGCGCTTCGCCTCGGTGCCCCAGGTCGGCCCTGCGGCGAGCAGCAGAAGCAGCGCCGGGAGTATCCTTGCGAGAATCATCAAGCGTCCACCGATACGGGATTGTGAGGACTGGATGGCGCGGCGCCGCGCTTTAGTCGGCGTCGGCGATGCGCGACAACAGCGCCATCAGCTGCTGCCGTTCGTCGCTCGTCAGGTCACGGGCCAGATCGTGGTCGTGGGCCTTGACCAGCTCGCGCACCTCGGCGAACAGGGTCTCGCCGTCAGCGCTCAGGCGGAGCGCGTTGGAGCGCCGATCATGGGGCGAGGGCTGGCGCTCGACGATGCCGCGGGCCTCCAGGCGGTCGATGACGGCCACCACCGTGGAGCGGTCGATGCCCATGGCCTCGCCCAGTTCGCTCTGGTTGAGCCCGGGATTGGCCTGGATCAGGGCCAGCACGCCGAACTGGCCCGGTGTCACCTGAGCCGCGCCGACCTGTTCGGCGAATTTCTGGAACATCACCAACTGGGTTCTTCTCAGGTGGTAGCCCACCAACTCCGCCAGCACGCCGCGCTGCAAAGGGCGGCGCAGTTTGCGCCGCCGCGCCGTGCCTGTTTGCTGCTCGCCGTTGGCCACGAGATTCCTTTCCCCGAAGTGGCTGGACAATAAGCGAACCAGGGTTCCAGGCAAAGCCTCTTGGCGTCCCCGCCAGAGGTTTGACAGGACCACCACAGGCGCCTAAACAAACGCCTCCATGACCGATGACGATCTCGAAATCGACGAACTCTCGCTCGAGGATTTTCCCCAACTCGTGGCCATCGCCCGTTTCGTGCAGGCCTTCGACGAGGTGCCCTGGTTCGAGCGCTGTGGCGTGGCGCTGACGGCCGACGAGATGGCGCTCACCGAGGCCTATCTCTCGGCCCTGGGCTGCCCCCAGGCTCTGGTGGCGCCGCTGGCTGACTGGCCTTCGCTGGCCGAGACCCTGGAACAATCCGATGCCGACGCCGAGTGGCGCGATCTCGAGGCGCAGTTGGCCACCGGGCTGGTCGATGAGGCGGGTTCGCTGATTTCGGCCGACGAACTCGAGATGGCGCTGACCCACGTCTCGGCGATGGCCGGCCAAAGCCTGCCCCAGGCCGCCGAACTGGCGGCGCTGCGCGGCGGCGGCGAGGCCGACGTCATCCGTGCCGCCACCGGCGCCGCCGCCCATGCCTGCCATCAGGCGGCCCTGGTGCTGGCCGCCGGCGGCGATGACGAGCACCCGTTCAGCTTCAAATTTCAGCTCTTCGAAGCCGGCCGCTGGCCGCTGGGCATCATCGGCGGCAGTTTCGCGATATTTTGAAGGGTAGGTTTTTAAGGTCGCTCACGGCGGCGTCCCTTCGGGCCGCTGCCTCCGCGGAGGCGCCGCAGGTGCGGCGGGTCGCGTTGCTCCCGTTGCACCACGACCAAGCAGCAAAAAACAAAAAGGGGTGAGGCGGCTTTTGTCGCTAAGCCGGCCTCCGGAACGGGGGTCGGAGGCCAAGGGCGCGGATGCGCCCGCCCGGTGAGGGTCTAACAAAAACTACCTTTCCGGTAGAGGAAATAGCGTTCCTGTGCCACGCCTTCGGGCAGCGCCACGACCTGCCAGCCGGGCACCGTCATGGGCTGGTCCGAGGCCACCACGGCGGCCTGAGCGAGGGCCGGATCGAGGGCCGGGCCGAGCCAGGCGGCGAGCGCGAGCGAGGCCGTCTTGTCGCCCGAGCCGGTGTCGCAGTGCGCCAGGGCGGCCGGTCCGCCGAGCCGCCCCGCCAGGCCGGGCACGGTGTCGCGGAAGTCGCCCACCACGGTGTGCGCCGCATCGGGCAGACAGTCCGGATGGGCGGCGATGCGGCGGTCGAGGGCGAAGATTTCACGCCCCGGCAGGATCTCGCGCAAATGGTCGAAGGTGCGGCCGTTGCCCAGCCCGACCTCGAGCACGGGCCCGGGCAATTCAGCGATCAGCCGCGCCGCCGCCTCCAGGCAGGCGCGCTGGGCAGCCAGGCGGCGGATGACGCTGTCGAGCCGTGACATAGAGATCCCGCCCCAAACCCTCAGCGCGCCTGACCGACGGCTTTCATCAACTGGCTGGTCGTTTTCTCCAGCCGGTAGGCCAATTCGCGCATGATCTCGACGGCCATCTGGGGAAACTCGGAGACCATACGGAAGAAGAGCTCCTTGGAGATCTTCAGCACCTCCATCTCGGTGGCCGCCACCACGGTCGCGGTGCGCGGTACGTCACAGAGAATGGCGATCTCGCCGACGATATCGTTCTTGTGCACCTCCGAGACCTTGATGTCGCCATTGGGCGTAGACACCACGATCTCGGCCGAGCCCTCGATGATGATGAAGGCCGCGTCCCCCATGTCGCCCTGGTGGCAAAGTTCCTGTTCGGCGGCAAAGCGCAGGCGTTCGCTGGTGAAGGCCAGCAGCTTGAGCTTGGCCGGTTCGATGTTGGCGAACAAAGGGATCTTGCGCAGCAACTCGACTTCCTCGTTCAGGCTCATGGCTGGTCTCCGTGGCGTCTACATCTCGTCCAACAGCTGGCGCAAGGCGGTGCCCTCGTGGTCGAGCTCGTCAAAGCTGCCCTCTGCGACCAGACGGCCGCCCCGCAGCACGAAAATCCGGTCGAATTCGCGGCCCGCGTCGGGCCGGTGCAGCACCCAGATCAAACAGCGATCACGGAACTCGGTCAGCAGGCTTGCCATTATCTGCGCCTGCGATGCGGTGTCCAGGGCGGCCGTGGCCTCGTTGACGATCATCAGGTCGGGCCGCTTCATGACACAGCGTGCGATGGCCAGCTTCTGGCGCTGGGCGCCGCTCAGGCGCGAGCCGGCTATGCCGACGTCGAAATTGAGTCCGACCTCGATGACGCTGTCGTAGAGCTCGAACTCGGTGATCAGCTCGGTGATCAGCGCGCCGATGCGCTCGGCCGCCTGGGGCTGGCCGTAGACCACCTTGCCGAACAGGATGTTGTCCTGCAGGTTGGCCGAGGTGTTGTAGGTGGCAAAATCGAAGAACTCCACCGAGCCGCTGAGCTCGGCCGGCAGGTCGCGGGCAAAGACGGCCCGCGCCTGCAGCAGCCGGGCCTGGGTCTCGTCGCCGAGCATGCCGAGCCGGTGTCGCGCCGGGATCAGCTTGAAGGGCAACGACAACAGCCTCACCCGGTCTTCCGCTTCGAGCTTGTCCAGGTGTTCGCGGTCGAGGCGGCCGAGCAGGTTCTGCAAATCCGCCAGTTCCTCGGCGGCGATGAAGCTGAAGCGCTGGAAAAGCTCGTGCTCGGGCGGCACGTCGGCAAAAATTTCGGCCATGGTCATGGCCGTGTCGTAGCCCACCGCCAAGAGCTCTCCGGTCAGCCCCACCTTGTCCAGCACCTCGAGCACATAGGGGTGTTCGGCCAGGCGCTCCGGCAATTATATACTTGAGAAATGCAGATGCAGTCCTTACCTCAAGACCGACAGGCCGGCGACTCTACTTCTTCTGTTGAAATTGACGGGGTTCATGCCGAGGGGGCCACATATGAGTTCCCGTTGCTTCTGGCCGGATCTCAACCCTCAGAAAGAACTCTTCTAAGGCCTTGTGCGCCTGAGCGATCTCTGACCCATAGCGTTGGAGCTTCTCTAAGGGCATTGGCTCGATGCCCGGACGGGTTTCATCCGATAGGGGCAATTCAATATGAATCGTTTGCTCGGGATGCCTAGCCACCCATTTGGCATGGACGATATTCGAGCGTTTTTTCTGAGCCGATTTCAGTTTTGAGTATACCTCGTGAAAATCTTCTTTAACTTCATCGCTATCAAACATCGGCTCCAAGATGTCCTTTAGAAATTTGATTTTGCGGGTGGTGTTTATCACCAATTTTGTGATTGTTATTCCGCGTTCCGGTGGTAATTTCATAACCACCCAGGCGTTGGCGCAAGCCGGCCCGGGCGCGCAGGATGGCGTCGGCCAACTCGGGCTGTTGGCGCGGATCCACCGTGCCCCTGAGCCCCAGCCGGTAGACATCGCCATCGAGCCCCGCCAGCTTGAGCACCTCGAGCGCCCGGGCCCGGAGCTCAATGGCGTCGCCGACGCCCGCGGCCTCGTAATCGAGCCAATCGGCATGGATGTCGGCAGCCGTGTTGTCGGTCGCCTGGGCTTCGCGCACGAAGGCTTCACGCGGCGGCGGCGCCCCTTCTTCAGGCTCTCCGCCGCTCCCCGCGCCCGGCCGCAGCGGCCGGTGGCGCAGGCCGTAGTAGAGGTTGTCGCCCAGCGTGGCAGCAAAAATAAAACCTTGCTGGCCGATATAGGCCAGGCGCCGCCCGCTTACCGATTCGGGCAATTCGGCCAGATTGTGCCCGGCGATAGTGACTTGGCCCTTGCTCGGTCGCAACAGTCCGGCCAGCAGCAGCGCGATCTCGCTCTTGCCGCTGCCGGCGGTGCCGGCCAGGGCCACCGCCTGCAGCATGCTCAGGCGCAGCGAGGCGGCCTCGACGACGTCGTCGCCGTGGTCGTCGCTGAGCGTCAGGTTGGCGGTCTGCACATCGCCCCTGAGCGCGCCCGGCGGTTCGGGCTCGGCGCTCAGCGAGGCTTCGTCCAAGAGGCCCGCGGGCTGGAACTGGCTGACCACCTGTTCGTACTTGATGCGGGCGTCCTCGCGGCGCTGATAGAAGGCCAGGATCTCCTTCCAAGGCGCCGCCAGATCCTTGTGGGCGGCGATGGCGGCCATCAGGGTGCCGATCTGCAATTCGCCGACGATGACGAAATAGCCGCCGATGGAATAGAAGAAGAAAGGGCCGAGCTGCTGGATGAAGTTGTTGACGAACTTGATGAAGAATTTTTGCAGGTAGATGCTGTAGCGCACGTCGAAGATCTGCCACAGCCGGAAGGAAAAATCGGCCGGCACGTGCTGCGAGGTGTCGTGGGCGTGCACCTCCTGCACACCTTGCACCGCCTCGCCGATACGTTCCGAGAGCCGGCGCACCAGTTGCACGCGGCGCTTGCCCAGCAGGTTGACGCGGCGCTGCAGGCGGGGAATGAGGTAGAGCTGGATGGGGTATAGCGCCACCGCGGCCAGCGCCAGCATCCAGTTCTGCACGAAGAGAAAAGCCAAAATCACCAGCAACGTGCCGCCCTGGAAGGCGGGCAGCGAGAAGGCCTCGCCGACAAAGCCGCCCAGCGGCTCGACCTCGGCCGTGATCATGGGAATGATCTCGCCCTGCGACATGTTGCGGAAGGTGGGCAGCGGGAAGCGCAGCACCCGGCCGAAGAGCTGGTAGCGCAGCCTGCGCAACATGCGCTCGCCGGTCAGGCCGCGGTAGACGTTGATGGTGTACTTGAAGCCCTGGTTAACCAGGACCAGGGCCAGGAAGATGGCGCAAAGCACGAACAGATAGCCGGTCTGAGAGAAACTCTGGCCGAGAAAAGTGACGGGATAGCCGCCGCCGACGTCGCCTTGGACGGCTTCGTTGATGATCAGCTTGGGCAGTTCGTAAAAGGCGTAGAGGAAGGGAAACGAGAGCCCGGCCATCACAGTCAGCCAGATTTGCTGGCGCAAACTGTGGCGCAGGATGTACCTGTAGATGCTTTGTTCCATCCGGTGCGCGACCCCCCGGCAGTGCTTCGAGCCTGCCGGAAAAAAGCCCTTCAAGGCAACCCAAAAAGCGCCAAAAAAACTCCCAAACGGCGGGAATTTGAGCTTTCGGTGGGGCAGGCCCTATGCAATAGTCCGGCGATGTTTCGCGAGGTGTGGCGCGAAGTGGGGAACGCGATGGCGGGTGTTCGTTCGTCCCGTGGGGGACGGGTTCTGATCTACAGCCACGACACCTTCGGTCTCGGCCATCTGCGCCGTTGCCGCACCATTGCGCACCATCTGGTTGCCGAATTCGACGAACTTTCGGTCATCATCCTGTCGGGCTCGCCGATCATCGGCAGCTTCGATTTCCGCGCCCGCGTCGACTTCGTCCGCGTGCCCGGCGTCATCAAGCTGCGCAACGGCGAATACACGGCGCTGAATCTACACATCGACCTGGAAGAGACGCTGAGCATGCGTTCCTCGATCATCGAGCACACGGCGGCCATCTTCGATCCCGATATCTTCATCGTCGACAAGGAGCCCGGCGGCCTCAGGGGTGAGGTGCTGGAGACGTTGAAGCTGCTGAAGGGCCGCGGCACGCGGCTGGTGCTGGGCCTCAGGGACGTGCTGGACGAACCGGCGCTGCTGGTGCCGGAATGGCAGCGCAAGAACGCCCTGCCGGCACTGGAGACCTTCTACGACGAGGTCTGGATCTACGGCCTGCCACAGATCTGCGAGCCCCTGGCCGGACTGGAGCTGTCGCGCCAGGTGGAGCGCAAGCTGACCTACACCGGCTATCTGCCACGCCACGCCACGCAGGCGCCCAGCACGCCAACTCCGGAGATCACGCGCCAGCCCTACCTGCTGGTGACGCCGGGCGGCGGCGGCGACGGCGAAAACCTGATCGACTGGGTGCTAAGCGCCTATGAGAGCGACAAGCTGCTGCCCTATCCGGCGCTGCTGGTGCTGGGCCCCTTCATGCAGCCCGAACGCCAGGCCGAATTCCTGGCTCGGGCCGCCGAGCTCAAACGGGTCGAAGCCATCATTTTCAATCCTCATATGGAGAACCTCGAGGACAATGCCGTCGGCATCGTCGCCATGGGCGGCTACAACACCTTCTGCGAGGTGCTGTCACTGGACAAGCGGGCGGTGATCGTACCCCGCACCCTGCCGCGGCGCGAGCAGCTCATTCGGGCAAGCCAAGCCCAGCAACTGGGCCTCGTGCGCATGCTCGAGGACGACGGCGTGCGCGACGCTGCCGTCATGGCGGCGGCCTTGCGTGAGCTGCCGCGTCAGCCCCTGCCCTCTGAGATCGTCGTGCCGGGGCTGCTGGAGGGCTTGGTCAACGTCAGCCGTCTGGTCGAGCCCTGGCTGCGCCGCCCCCGGGGGGAGGAGCTGAACGAGGACGCGGCGACGCCGATCGCCATCGGGCCGCGCTGAAGGGCCGCCCCTTGGCCCCAATCGCCTTTATTCTTAAGGGCTACCCGCGACTTTCCGAAGCCTTCATCGCCCAGGAAATCCTGGCCCTGGAACGGCGCGGCCTGGAGATCGCCATCTATAGCCTGCGCCAGCCCACCGACCAGCATCGTCATGCGTTGCATGACGACATCCGGGCGCCGGTCCGCTATCTGCCGGAATACCTTTGGCGCCAACCCCGGCGCCTTCTTACCGCCTGGCGGGCGCTCAGAGGCCGGCCCGCCTACCGGACGGCGCGGGCGGCCTGGTGGCGCGATTTCCAGCGCGATCCGACGCCCAACCGGGGGCGCCGCTTTGGCCAGGCCCTGGTGCTGGTGCACGAGATGCCGGCCGATATCGAAGGGCTGCACGCCCACTTCATGCATACTCCCGGTTCGGTGGCGCGCTATGCCAGCCTGCTCAGCGGCCTGCCCTTCAGCCTGTCGGCCCATGCCAAGGATATCTGGACCATCCCGGACTGGGAAAAGCGGGAAAAGCTGGAGGCCGCAGCCTGGACCACGACCTGCACCGGCACGGGCGCCCGGCACCTGGCGGCGCTGGCACCGGGGGCCGAGGTGGCGCTGATCCATCACGGCCTCGATGGCGACCGTTTCCCGGCCACGCCCCACGACCAGGCTCGCGATGGCAACGACGCTGGTGATCCCGTGGTCATCCTGGCGGTCGGCCGGGCGGTCGAGAAGAAGGGCTTCGACCTGCTGCTCGAGGCCCTGGCCGGATGTGATTTCCACTGGCGCCTGGTACATGCCGGCGGCGGCCGCCTGGGGCCACTCGAGGCCCGGGCCCGGCGCTTGGGTCTGGCGGGGCGGATAGACTGGCTGGGCGCGCTCGATCAGCAGCGGCTGCTCGAGCTCTACCGCGGCGCCGACGTTTTCGTGCTGCCCTGCCGCGTGGCGCGTGACGGCGACCGCGACGGCATACCCAACGTCCTGATGGAGGCCATGAGCCAGGGCACGCCGGTGATTTCGACCACGGTGTCGGCCATCCCCGAACTGATCGTGGACGGCGAAAGCGGCACCCTGGTGCCGCCTGACGACCCGGCCGCTTTGGGCCGGGCCATCGGCCTGCTGGCCCGCGATCCCGAGCGGCGCCGGCGCCTGGCCAGCGCCGGCGCAGAGCACGTCGCCGGCGCCTTCGGCATGGCAGCCGGCATCGATCTCCTGGCGGCGCGCTTCGAGCTGGGTCGGGCCGGGATTTCGCCCGAGGCCGGGTCCCGTGGCTGAGACGGGCAGCGATCGCGCCATGGTCCTGACGGCCCCGGGGCAGCCGCTCAGCCTGGAGATTCGCCGCCGGCCCGAACCCGGCCCCGGGCAAGTGCTGATCGAGGTCCGGGCCTGCGGCGTCTGCCGCACCGACCTGCATGTCGTCGACGGCGATTTGAGCCAGCCCAAGCTACCGCTGGTGCCGGGCCACGAGGTGGTGGGCCGGGTGGCGGCGCTGGGCAGCGGCGTCGAGGAGCTGGCCGTCGGCGACCGCGTCGGCGTGCCGTGGCTGGGCCGGACCTGCGGGCGCTGCCGCTTCTGCCGCTCGGGACGAGAGAACCTTTGCCCCGAGGCCCGCTTCGTCGGCTATCAGCTCGACGGCGGCTACGCCGACCATCTGCTGGCCGACCAGCACTATTGCTTTGCCATCACGCCGGGTTTGAGCGACGCCGAGGCGGCTCCTCTGTTGTGCGCCGGACTGATCGGCTACCGCTCGCTGAAGAAAGCCGGAGATGCCTCCCGTCTCGGCCTCTATGGTTTCGGCGCCGCCGCCCACATCGTGGCCCAGGTAGCCCACTACCAGGGCCGCCAGGTCTACGCCTTCGTACGGCCGGGCGACGAGCAGGCCGCCCGCTTCGCGCGCCAGCTGGGTGCCGTTTGGGCCGGTCCCTCGGACGGACCGGCGCCCGAACCCCTGGATGCCGCCATCATCTTCGCCCCCGTGGGCGCGCTGGTGCCGGCAGGGTTGCGGGCGCTGGGGCCTGGCGGCCGGCTGGTTTGCGCCGGCATCCATATGAGTCCGATCCCGAGCTTTCCCTACGATATCCTGTGGCAGGAGCGAGAAATCGTTTCGGTGGCCAACCTGACCCGCCAGGACGGCCACGAGTTTCTTGACCTGGCGCCCCGGGTGCCGGTGCGGACGAGCATCACACGCTATCCTCTGGAGCAAGCCAACCAAGCGCTGGATGCTTTGCGCGAGGGTGGCATCGAGGGTGCCGCGGTGCTGACGATGGATTGAGGCAGGAGGAATGAGCGATGGATATCTATCATATCTGGTGCGACCTCAAGGAAGGCGCCGGAGATCTCGAATTCTGCCGCAACGTCGAACGCTATCTCGGACACCTCAAGGGCTAGTACCCCCTTGCGTAAAAGGATGGTACGTCTGATCGCTTTGCCGGTCCTCTGGGTAGGAAGCAGCGGGCCGGCGATGCGGGGCCATCGGCAAGCGCTGCTGACGCCCTCCAGAGGGCCGGAAAAGCGACCCGCAGGGCGGCCATGAAGGACCATCGGACGTCGTCCCGCGGTCCTTGTGATGGTCCCCCATCACGGCGGACCACGCTCCTGGCCGATGGCCCTTCCTGGCCGTCAGACGTGCCATCCTTTTGCGCAAGGGGGTACTGGGGCAGCATCGCCAACTTCCGCATCATGCGCCGCAAGCTGGGCCTGGCACCCCCGGCGCTGGCCGACTTCCACCTGATGATCGAGGCCGACGACCTGGCCCAACTCGAGCAGGCTTTCTCCAGCGTTGCGGTACGCCAGGATCCCATCGAGGAACTCCACCACGCGGTGACGAGCCAAGCGCGCAATCTCAGCTTCGCGCTCTACCGCGACTTTCCCGATGCCGTGCGTGAAAGCGGTGGCGAACGCTTCTGATGCCGTTCAAATTTGCGTAGAATTGTCGGGCGGAATTGTCGGGGGGCAACCGAGGCGGAGGAAACATGGGGCGTTACGGCAATGTGCTCGACCATATCGGCAACACGCCGCTGCTCGAGCTGAAGAACCTGGACACCGGGCCCTGCCGGCTGTTCGCCAAGCTGGAGCTCAACAACCCGGGCGGTTCGGTCAAGGACCGCATCGCGCTGAGCATGATCGAGGGCGCCGAGAAGGACGGCTTGCTGTCTCCCGGCGGCACCATCGTCGAGGCCACGTCCGGCAATACCGGGCTGGGCCTGGCGCTGGTGGCGGCGCTGAAAGGCTATCGCTTGATCATCATCATCCCCGACAAGATGAGCCAGGAGAAGATCTTCCACCTGCGTGCCTTCAACGCCGAGGTCCAGGTCTGCCGCTCCGACGTGCCGCCCGAGCACCCCGAGCACTACCAGGCCATTGCCGCCCGCATCGCCGCCGAGGACGATAACGCCTACTACATCAACCAGCACGCCAACCCCAATAACCCGCGCGCCCACCAAACCACCACCGGCCCCGAAATCTGGCGCCAGATGGAGCACGACCTGGATGCCGTGGTGGTCGGTGTCGGCACCGGCGGCACCCTGACCGGGATCGGCCGTTACATGAAAGAGGTGGCACCCGGGGTGGAGATGATCCTGGCCGATCCCGAAGGCTCGATCCTGGCCGAGTATGCCCGTAGCGGCGAGCTGGCCGAGGCCGGGGCCTGGTTCGTCGAAGGCATCGGCGAGGACGAGGTGCCGCCCAATGCCGACCTCTCGCTGGTCGCCGGCACCTTCACCGTCAGCGACGCCGAAAGCCTGCACACGGCCCGCGAGGTGATGCTCAAGGAAGGCATCATGGGCGGCTCATCCACCGGCACCCTGATCGCCGGGGCGCTGCGCTACTGCCGGGCCCAGAGCACGGCCAAGCGGGTCGTCACCTTGGTGCCCGATTCGGGCAACAAGTACCTCTCCAAGATGTACAACGACTTCTGGATGACCGATCAGGGCTTCATCGAACGTGAGAGCTATGGCGACCTGCGCGATCTCATCGCGCGGCGCCACACCGAACGGGCCGACTTCACGGTGACGCCGGAAGACAGCCTGCTGACGGCCTACACCCGCATGAAGCTCTACGACATCTCGCAGCTTCCCGTGGTCGAGAACGAGCACATCGTCGGGCTGATCGACGAATCCGACGTCCTCATGGCGGTCCACGAGGACGAGGAGCAATTCGCCCAGCCCTTGCGCCAGGCCATGAGCGGCAACCTCCAGACCATCCCGGCGACGACGCCGCTGGCCGAGGTGCTGCGGATCTTCGAGCAGGGCTTCGTGCCGCTGGTGGTCGAGGGCGAACGCTACCTGGGCCTGGTCACGCGCATCGACGTGCTCAACTTCCTGCGCCGGCGCATGCGCTAACCTGATCTCATTTCATGAGATCAGGTTAGCTTTTTTTGTCGCTCACGGCGGCGGCCCTGCGGTCCGCTGCCTCCGCGGGGGCGGTGTGCCAGGCATGGCGCACGGTGCGAAAGCACCATTTGCCGGGCTGTGGTGGCCCGGCGACGACTTGGGGGTGGAAGTCCCCTACGGACCCTGGTGACGGGAACCGTTAGCTGTACGCAAGGGCG
>PVBE011472899.1_pt1 | contig 15367 bp, 16 predicted proteins | sample 1631181 | NCBI WGS metagenome assembly PVBE01 (sample SAMN08397723, study PRJNA350692) | Marine metagenome, whole genome shotgun sequencing project. | isolation source: water | place: Pacific Ocean | collected 2012-04 | reverse complement strand
GGTCACCACCCTTGAGTCGTACTACGGTTTTACCTTCTTTGGCTTTCTCTACCAGAAGCTGGTTTATCTCGACTTGGGGCTTAGTGTGTTCTCCAGGTGTTTTACCTACATATATCATCTCGGCAGTAGGAGGAGCCAAATTAAGCAGCCGCTCATCAAGCAGGCGGTCATAAATGACGACATCGGCTTTCTTGAGGGATTCAAGACCTTTTACCGAAATCAAGCCAGGGTCACCTGGCCCGGATCCGACCAGATAGACTTTACCCTCTTTCATCTTAGCCCTTTGCCTCAGTAATAAACTCATCGGCACCGATCGCCAGCAGCTTTTGTGCCAGGCGAACTCCCAGTTCCTCAGGCGACAGAACACTATCCTCCACTGATGCACGAATTATCCTTCTGGTTTTAACACCAGCAACCATTCCCTCAAGCTTCAATGCGCCGTCTTTTACTGTTCCCAAAGCTGCAATCGGTGCTCGACAACCGCCGCCAAGGGCCTCGAGGAAGGCACGCTCGGCGGTGACACTCTGACATGTTGGCACGTGATTTAGCGGAACGACCAGCTCGACAAGTTCTTGAGCATCCGAACGTGCCTCAACCGCCAGTGCTCCCTGACCGACAGCCGGCAGAAAATGCTCCAATGGCAGGTATTCGCTTATTTTCTCCTCCCAGCCAAGGCGCCGCATGGCTGCCGCCGCCAGTATGACGCCAGCAAACTCGCCTTCAGCAACCTTACGCAGACGGGTATCAACATTCCCTCGGATACCACATGCCTCCAGGTCAGGAAGACAGGCGCTGAGTTGGACAGCCCGCCTCAAGCTGCCGGTGCCTATTCTTGAGCCAGCCGTAAGTTCAGCCAGTTTTTCCCCTCTGGAAATAAGCACGTCTCGGGGGTCGAGCCTCTCAGTTACTGCTGTCAGGCACAGCCCCTGGGGAATTTGAGTCGGCATATCTTTGAGGCTATGCACCGCCAAGTCAATCCGCCCGCTGAGTAAGGCTTCTTCCAACTCTTTAACGAATACTCCAATGCCTTCCATATGATCAAGCTGGACATGGATACTACGGTCGCCTTTAGTTGCTATCTTGCTGATGGCAACCTCAAGACGAGGTGCTAACTCTCTAATTTTAGTCAGCACTGATTCAGCCTGAATCAAGGCAAGTTTACTACCCCGTGTACCGACGATAATCTTTCTTCTCATTTATGCTTCTCTACATCCAGCTGAAAGAGATCCCTCACCATTTCAGCATAGCCGAGATTATGACATCCGTTGGCTTTGAGACTATGCAAGGGCTCTTTTAATATCTTGGCAACGATTGCCCTGGTCATCATCTCCAGATTATATTGCTCATCTTCGGACAGCGGGGGCAACTTTTTCAGGGTGCGGTTTAGATGTGAACATCGTATTTCTTCGGCTTTTTTCATCAGGGCAGCCACCACTGGCCTGACCTCAAGGTCTCGCCACCAGGCGAAGGATTCTTTTACTTCAGAAGCGATAATTTCACAGGCTTTCTCAATCTCTCCCTCCCGCTGCTTGCGGTTCTGTTCTGAAATACTGATAAGATCATCAATGTTATATAGGAAAACATTGTTTATTTGCGCCACTGCTGGCGTTACATTCCGGGGTACCGCAATATCGATTATCACCAGAGGAACTTGGGGACGATGCATCATCGCTGTCTTGAGGGTAGAGACATCCAGTAAATGGTGAGGGGCATCGGCACAGGCGACGACCAAATCACAGGTAGTTAACTCCTCGGCGAGGTTACTCATACTAATCGGTAACCCTCCTAATTCCATGGCGAGCTCTGAGGCCCTCTCCCGAGTGCGACTAACTACACCAATCCGAGACACCCCTCTCTCTTTGGCGGCTCTGGCTGCCAGTCTGCCCGCATCTCCAGCACCGATGACCAACATTTGGCAGTTTGCCAGGTCGCCAATATCCCCGGCAGCAAGTTCTATTGCCACTGAGCTAACGGAGAGGGCATTCTTGCTTATTTCGGTTTCTTCGCGAACCTTCCGACCAGCTCTTATTGCACTCTGGAAAAGATGGCGCAACGGCAAATTGACCATTTCAGCTTCCTCGGCGACTTCTAATGTCTGCCTTACCTGTCCCAAAACCTCATACTCACCGATGATCATTGAGTCAAGACCACACGCCACACGAAAGAGGTGCTCTACCGCCACTTTACCATCAAGCATATAGGTATGTAAATGCAAAGTATGATGCGGAATATCCAGATATTTCTGCAAGAACTTAATACCTACCGTTGTGCCCTGACTATCAGCGCTAGTGGTATAAACTTCGGTGCGGTTGCAGGTGGACAAGATCACTCCATAGGGAACATAGGAACGAAGCAATTCTAGGGAATCGCGCAATTTCTGCGTTCTGATTGCCGCCCTCTCACGAATTATGACCGGTGCTGAGCGGTGATTTAATCCTACCAAGCTGATGTGCATATCTACTGGATTACCTTAAACGTTAATCTTGTTTTTCTTTCAATCTGCTTAACAGGATAGACTGAGCCTTTTCAATCTCGCCCTTCTTCAGCAGTTCAAGAAGTAAATCAATATCTATGGATTCCTGCCACTGGTCATCCGCAATCTTCATTCCTTCTCGCTTCGTTTCAGCGCGAACTTCTCCAATGAGACGAGTAAGAGTGCCATACTGGTCAGTAATTTCTTCCTCCAGTCTGGTGCGGATTTTGCGCGCCAGGGCCGGGCTTTGGCCGGAAGTAGAGACGGCGATGGTAAGACCATCTCGGCGGAGGTAAGAAGGGACAATGAAATCGGAATATTCAGTATCGTCCACCACATTAACCAGAATTTGTTTGCTTCGAGCCTCGGCTACCACCTGCCGATTAATCACAGCAGCACCAGTAGCGGCAATAGCCAGAAAAGAACCGTCCAGGTCACCCGTCTCGTAGGCGCGATTACGAACACCTATTTCTCCACTCTCGGCGAGCTGGCCCAATTCCGAGCAGAGAGCAGGACTGATGACCTCAACATCAGCGCCATGCTCAAGCAGGATTTTCACCTTACGCTGGGCAACTTCCCCCCCACCAACTACCACGCATTTCCGTCCCCTGACGTTCAGAGAAACCGGATAGTAAGCCATAACTCCATCTCTCTTCTTTTTCATACCCGATATAAGATCCTTGTTTTCTTAAATTCTCTGGTGCTGAAGAGTAAGACGTAGTCCGTAAACCCGGTCTCAATAGACACTTTATCGGCTATCCCCTGACACTGCTCCCTGGCGTGACCATGAATCATAGCGAATAGGTTGTAATGCCACTCCGGGTTTGTCTTTCTCTCGTAACAATGACTCACCTGCTTTAGTAGCACCAGTTTTTCGGCGATGACTTCCGCCTTTTCTGCGGGCACTGCCCAACAGGTCATAGCATTGGCAGCGAAGCCAACCCTACGATGATTAACCGAAGCACCAAATCGCCGTATAATTCCACGCGATAGGAGAGACTGGCACTGTGTCAGAAATTTACCCTCATCTATCCTCAAGCGTGCTGACATCTCAGTGAAAGGTCGGGAAATCAGTGGCAAGTCCTGTTGTAATTCATTAATTACCTTCCTGTCTATGGTAGAGAGGTAAACGCCTTGGCGAGTAACGCCATTTGGTGTCCCTACCGGTAATTTGGGATGGTCGTCTTCATCTAAACTAAAATAGGTTCGTATCTTGAATACCTTTACCATCGGCAAATCAAAAGCCACTTCCGCTTCAATCATATCTGCTAGCTGAAGTAACTCAGAATCAGTATCAACTGTGTCAGGTACAGCTAGAGTAAACCACAGGTTGAATTGGTGCTCTCTTTCATAAGCATGGCTGACTCCCGGATGTTCAGTAAGGAACCTGGCGGCTCGGTCCAAGTGAGTTTCCTCTACCCTCATCGCTATCAATGTGGTCTTATAGCCGAGGCGTCTGGCATCGAGTACCGGGCTTATCTGGCGAACTAATCCTTTTAGCTTCATTTGTTCAATCCGCCTGATAACCTCATCTTCGGCAACGCCTAAGCTCTGTCCGAGTTCGGCATAAGGCTTACTGGTCAGTAGAACCCTTGTTTGAAGGAGTCCAAGCAACCTTTGGCCAACACGGTCTAAACGCATCTAATCCTCTATCCCTCAGTAACTTAATGTTGTGGCTGGCTGGTAGATACAATAGGGCTCAGCATCAAGACAATCTCCAGTAGCCTCGTAAGCTCTAGCCCGGCAGCCACCGCATATCCTTTTATATTCGCAGGCACCACATTTCCCTCTGAGATGGGATAAGTCCCTTAATTTAGAAAACAATGGTGAATTAGCCCAAACCTGACTAAAACTTTCCTTTCTGATATCGCCAGCTTCCACATCAAGATAGCCGCATCCTTTCATCTTTCCCTGATAGGAGATGAAGCAAAAACCAACGCCGGCAAGACAACCGCGAGTGATTGCGTTGGCTTTGTCATGGCTTATATCTGACTCAGATCTTGTTCTCTGGGCTCGCTTCTGTCTCTGCTTCACCACACGCAGGTAGTGCGGAACATCAGTAGGCTTGAAAAAGATCCTGTCCCCCAACTCCATCTGCTTATCGTATATCCAGTGCAGTGTCCGTTCGTACTGCTCAGGCGGCAGTTCTACCGATTCCAGTCCTTTACCCCTACCGGTGGGCACCAACATAAATGGGTGAAAGGCAACCGCTCCCACCTTGAGTGCCAAGGCCAAGAGTTCTTCCAGATAGTTCACGTTCAGCTTGGTGATAGTGCTGTTAATCTGAATCTCAATACCGACTTGGCGAGCATTGGCAATGCCAGCCATCACCGCGGAAAAAGCACCAGCCTGGCCGCGGAATTCGTCCTGTAGCTTGGCTACGGGAAAGTCCAGACTTATCCCGAGACGTGATATGGGAACTTCTTTTAGCTTCCAAGCCATTTCTTCAGCAATAAGGGTACCGTTGGTCCCCATGACCACTCTTAGCCCTTTGCTCACTGCATATTTTGCTATTTGCAAAACGTCTGAGCGGACCAGCGGCTCACCACCGGTCAGGATAAGAATTGGACGCCCCACCTCCAGAATCTGGTCGACCAGGTGGAAGCACTCATCAGTGGTGAGTCCACCACTATAGGAAGCAGGAGCAGACGATCCCCGGCAATGAGCACAAAACAGGTTGCAGCTCCGGGTAATTTCCCAGGCTACCAAGCGCAACTTGGGTATTAGCAGATTTCCCTGTATCAGGTGGCAATCCATCTCTATGGTCATACGCTGATGCTTGTCTCCTCCTCGGTCAAGTAACAAGCTGGGTCTTCAGCCCAGACATCACCAAATACTGCCTCGGCGCGCACTCGCAGGTTGCCGTTGCAGAGGTCAAGGTACTGGCACCGGGCACAGCGTCCTTTGAGTAATCGTTTGCGGTCCTTGAGTCCATGAAGCAAAGGCTCCGAGGTGTCTGTCCAGATTTCTCCAAATTTGCGCTGGCGGACGTTACCCAGTGAATAGTGCCACCAAAACTGGTCAGGATGTACATTACCACCTTCACCCACAGCACCAATCTTGATGCCAGAATTGTTACCACCATTTTTTCTGAGCAAGTCGAAGACATTCCTAGCGCGCTCAGGATCAGTGTTTTTCAACATCAGGTAAAGATAGACGCCATCAGCGTGATTGCCAACCATCAGAACTTCTTTCGGCTTTCCGCGGGAGTGCAAGTCCAGGGTATGCCGACAGATAATATCCACTACGTTTCTGGTCTGGGCGTGATTGAGGTCATGAGACCTCAGATTATCTCCACGCCCGCTGTAAACCAGATGATAGAAGCAGACACGTTCGATGCCTTCGTCTTCTACCAGCCGGAATATAGCCGGTATTTTCTCATAGTTGAAACGGGTCAGGGTTAGACGCAGTGAGACTCTTAAGCCACATGCAATGCAATCTCGGATACCAGTGAGAGCCTTTTCAAAGGCACCCTTCTGCCCACGGAAACGGTCATTTCCCGCACCGATGCCATCTAGGCTTATTCCCACCTCAGCAAAGCCAGTGCTGCTCAGTCGCCCGGCGATCTCTTCATTAATCAGAGTGCCGTTGGTAGAAAGGGCGATTCTTATCCCTGAATCGCGGGCAAGTACTGCCAAGTGAAAGAGGTCCTGTCTGAGCAGCGGTTCACCCCCGGAAAACAGGATTACAGGTATCCCAAAATCAGCGAGATCCCCCATGAACATTTCCCCAGCCGCACTATCCATTTCCTGAGAAGATACGTCATCATCGGCATTAGCATAGCAGTGGATACACTTCAGATTGCATTGCCGTGTGCAGTTCCAGACCACGACTGGCTTAGCATCTCCCTGAGAGATTATTCCTTTAGAATGTAAGGATTTGTCACCATACCGCAGGCTATCACCCGGACTGACAGTATCACACAGCAGGCGAGAGATTGATATCAACCTAGTGTTTCTCCTTTGAGATATCCATTCCATTCCGATTTTGCTGGTGGGCGGCCACCAGAGAAACCAGAGTCTCGTCAATGACATGGATTGCTAGAGGAATCGCATCCACTAGACGGCCAGTAAAAGCGTCTCGCCTTTTTAATAAACTAGTGGATGCCTTTATGACCGGCTCCCGGTGCATCAGAAAGGCTTCTACGGAGTCAGTGAGAGGTAGTCCATGTATTGCCAGAGTTTCACCCATATCTTGACCTACCTTCCGGGCAGAATGCATGGTTTCTTCACGCTTGGATGGTTCTGTGATATATTTGACGATAAGGCTAAGGAGGCGCCGACCTAGGTCAGCGAAATGGCCCCGTGATGCCTGACTGAGCTTGCTATACCATGCTGCTGAACTAATGGACTTGCGCGCAACTTCTCGGTGTAATTCTACGGTTTCCTCTATTTCAGAAACCAAGTCTCGTACCCCAATCATCCTAGGGTGGATGCTCGTAAACTTTCTCAAATCAGACCTCGAGTAACGCCGATGGCCTCCTGGTGTTACAAAAGCCTTTACCTTCCCTTCATCTGTCCACTGACGAAGTGCCGCCTCACTAACTCCAAGTATTCGGCTGGCCTCACTGATATTGAGAAAAGCTCCCTGTTCCAAATGTATTTGCTCCAGAATAGACTTTAATTAAGTACCGCCATTATCAAAACCCGATAGGGAATATTAAAAATTATGATAAACTCTCTAAAAGTCTACATCAGACTACTATACTACAGAATTTAATGCAAGAGACAATGCTTGAAAAACTATCTGTATTTAGGAACTTATGCGGGGGATTCTGGCATTGAAGCAGGTTTAGATAAGGCTTTTCTCTACTGCTGCTGGCCCATTGATGAATTTTTAAACCTAGCTCTCCCCAAGTAGTGTCGACAATCTAGCCGGGTTTTCAAATATAACAAGAGCCCCTTTTGTTAAACAGTGAACGAAACGCTATATTGTGTAGTCCGTTGTGGACTTGACAATAGATGGCCATAGTGTTACTCTCTAACTAGTAGTTTTTGTTTAGGTTATTACAATCTTCTTAGAATCCCCCTAGATTTATAGCAAGTATTGGATGGCCCAAACTCCAACTAAAATTTTGAAGAGAGGAGGTCATCCAATGGCTTTCAAGGACAAGACGATCACATGCTCCGATTGCGCGAATGAATTCACCTTCAGCGCTGAGGAGCAAGAGTTATTCGAGTCGAGAGGCTACACCAACGAGCCCAAACGTTGCCCCGAATGCCGTCAGGCAAGGAAAGCACAGCAGTACGGAAATAGTAGCTACGGCTACAAATCCCAACGACAAATGTTCCCCGCTGTATGCGCCGATTGCGGCAAGGAAACTGAAGTACCGTTTGAGCCTCGTGAAGGTAGACCAGTGTACTGTAGAGAGTGCTACGACAAAGTCAAGACGAGCAGGTAAGCTCGATTGAGCCTGCAAAATAATATGGGCTGGGATATTCCCAGCCCATACCTATTTTGAAACCCGTTGTTATACCCTTCCCGCCACAATTTAATCTCAGGCGAAGCTTTGCTACCGTGTTTTAGCGTAGGACAAATCCACCGTCTACATTGAGAGTTTGTCCGCTTATGAAATCGTTATCCTCTAAAGCAAGGGATGTGACAGTCCCTACGGAATGAAATCATGATGCATAACCTGTTTGAAGTATTGATGGACATTTATTCCCAACACGACATGCGGGAATGGTTGAACCGAAGGAACTTGCAGATTGAGGAGCAGCCTATACCAAAGGGTTATTTGCAGCGAGTCCTTTAGTTAATTTCTCACAAATCGTCAAGTTAGCCTATTTGCTGAACTTTCTATGGCCTGTAGTCAGGCTCTCCGATATCGAAATTGATACCCAACATTGCTACCCCTGGTGGAGCTGAGGGGACTCGAACCCCTGACTTCCTCCTTGCAAAGGAGGCGCTCTCCCAGCTGAGCTACAGCCCCATTGATTAAAGCCATTATAACAACAGAGGGGCTTATTCGCAATTTATCCTAGTGTATCAATACCCATGATGCTGATCTTGAGATTAGTAGGTAAAAGAGGGATAATAACTAACCAGTAACCGATATTCTCAAGGGGAAATACCCAGATGACAATAGCCCATATCATTATTCTACTGGCAACCGGCACAGTTAGCGGCTTTTTGGGTGGCCTTCTAGGGGTAGGTGGTGGAGTCATCATGACCCCGGTTCAGGACGTGGTATATACGGCTATGGGTGTTGCTGAAGATATAACTATAAAGCTGGCATTCGGCACCAGCTTGCTGGTTATTTTGCCAACAGCCATCAATGGCGCCTGGAGACACAATCGAAAGGGAGCGGTGTGGTGGAAAGCAGCCATTATCATGGGCATCTGCACTGCTATAGTTGCTTTTGGTACGGCTGCTCTAGCTACTCACCTCTCCGGAGCGGGGCTCAAGATAGCCTTTGGCATCATAATCTTGACTACCGGCATCAGGATGCTCACTGCCAAGCTGCCCGAGGTTGAGCAAGAGCCCAGGGATAACCCCTGGCTGTGGGTTGTCTGGGCTATCCCGGTGGGTTTCGTAACTGGCATCACAGGTCTTGGTGGTGGCATATTGTTAGTGCCTATCTTAGTACTGGCACTCAAATTCAAGATACATAGCGCGGTAGCTACATCATTAGCTATAATGATATTTTCTAGCATCGGCGGTGTTACCGGCTACATTGTAAGCGGCCTCGGTATCCCCGACCTGCCCGCTTATTCTATAGGCTATGTTCACCTGCCCACCTGGCTCATATTATCAGCTACCAGTATCGGCATGGTGCAGGTCGGAGCTATCACTGCCCACCGGCTACCCGCCAAAAAGATAGAGTATATATTTGTCGCTTTAATGTTCCTTATGGGGCTTAGAATGCTCGGCGCTGGACTCAAGATGCCAGGTATTCTTGACTGGCCAATATAACCTTGATTGACTTGAGATAAGCTGAAAACTTCAGCCGCCTAATTGTTTTTTTATTTCACGAATAGATGCCACGGCAGCTAGTTCACCCTGTAGAATACACTCCTGAGCACGGTGTGCGTCACCAAAGCCAATATGGGCTACCTGGGGTTTAATAACCACATCAGCCCCATTAAGACTAGACTCTACCGCTTGATAGCCAGCAATATGAATCGCCCGCATCAGGATATTAAAGATATTAGGCTCTCTGGAATCTTCTGTTGGCTCCCGGTTACCTCCATTAACTCTATCGCTCATACCGGGTACTACGTTCACGGCAATGATGAAGTCTGCCCCCATATCTTTAAGAACACTCACCGGCACCGGGTTCACCAAACCGCCATCAACCAGATATTTACCTTGCCACTTGGCTATAGACAACAATACAGGCATAGAAGCACTGGCCCTCACCCCTTCCACCACCGAGCCCCGTTCAATTACTACTTCTTTACCAGTCTGTATATCAGTAGCTACACAGGCAAAAGGCATTCTTAAATCTCTAAACTCTACCTTGCCGATAATTAACCTCATCCAATCCTTAATCTTCTTCCCCTCAAAGAAACCAGTTTTGGGCAGGGCCGGATCAGTCAGAGAAACCGCCTTCTTCCTGTCTATTTCCATCGCCAGTTTTTTTAACTGACCAGCGTCTTTACCCCCCGCATAAAGGGCACCGATTAAAGCACCGGCACTGGTGCCCGCAATCATATCAATAGGAACGTCTTCTTTTTCCAAGACTCCCAGCACTCCAATATGAGCCCAACCCCGGGCGGCACCACTGCTCAGCGCCAAACCAACCTTCTTCTTCCCCGATTTAGCCGACATTTCTATTCCCACAGCTCCTCAATATCCTTTTCTGCCCGTTTGCCAATATCTGTCTCTTGGCCAAGGGCAAAATCACGATAAGACTCAGCCGAACCATACTCACGGGTTCTGACCACCACTGGCATAGGCACAGCGTGACCGAAGATAATGGCTTGCTGCTTGGACTCCAGCTTGGACAATACCGTCTTGAGTTCACTCTTACCCGATACCCCAGCCAGGACGCTATCAATATCCCGCTCGTTGTCCAACAGGCAAATTATTTTGGTTCCAAGCTGGGACATAACCTCATCATCAATGCCACTGGGTCGCTGGTCAATTACCAGCAGGGTCACATTATATTTGCGCATCTCACGGGCGATGGTGCCAAATATGGTATTACTGGCTACTTCCGGGTTAAGAAACTTATGTGCCTCTTCAATAGTTATTACCAAAGGCGTAGGCCTGGCAGTATCCTCACCCATCGCCTTTTCCATTCTCTCCTGATACTGAGCATAGATACGGCGAGCGAGCATATTAGCCACCAAAACATAAGAGGCAATATCCCTGTATCTACCAAACTCCAGAACCACATTCATACCCCGGTCCAGTTGCCCAAGAATACTTATCACGGCATTAGCTGGAGCATGAGGCTCTACGAAAGGAAGCCGCCTGATGGTTGCCAGTCCCCTCTGCAGGTTCTGAAAGGTGCTCTCGTGTATGTTCATATTTTTTTGCAAATCTCTGATCTCTTCAGCATCTTTTATGTCAAGTGTGCGCTGTAACCAGTCCTTACCAAACTTCCGGCGCATCTGATAGACAGCCTCAACGGCAGGTTCGGTAAGATTTAAAGTTTGGCGAAGTAAGACCATATCTTCCGGCTCTATCTCGTCATAGCCAATTCTAACCACGAAGTCGGTGCTCACTCCCCGACGCCTTGAATTTTCTTCATCAAGGGTAAACACCGCCACACTGGATGGAAAAAGCTGCTTTAAGGCTTTTACCGGCGGAGCTCCCTCCCTAGTTCCCGACCAGCCATATTCATTATGCATATCAAAGATTAAGTTTACCGCCTGGCTCTTCTGCAGCATACCAATAAGCAAAATCCTGGTGAGAAAGGTTTTTCCGGTGCCGCTCTTGCCAAAGATGCCATTAGACCGCTTAACCAGTTCCTCCAAGTTAAGACAAATCTTGGTCTCCATATCTAGAGGATTACCAATCCAGAATCTTTCCTTATCCTCTTTGCCAAAGACTAACTCTATATCGCTGTCCGAAGCCAGGTTTACCTCTGAGAAGTGGCTGGGAACTGTCTTAACCGGCTGTGGGCCTTCAATCAGTCCGGCAGTCTCGCCACCAATAGTGAGCATAGGCAAGATATGGAGCGTGCCATAGGTGCTGGTGCCGTCTAACACCTCAGCGATAAATGGGTCAGCAATATCGGGCGGGGTAAGGGTAAGCTTCGGATCAACTACCTCCAAGTTGACATCGGTTATCATACCAAAGAAACGCTGCTTCTTCCCATCAATGGTTACATAGCGTCCCACCGCCATATCCTCCACCGAGGCTGAGCTGTCCAGCCTGACCTCCACCCCTTTACTTAACGAACCAGAAACGACAGTACCCAGACGCTCACTCATTATTTATCCTCTCCAGAATAGCCTTAAGCTGGTTAAACTGGCCGCTAAGCAATACAGCTAACTCCTTACCTGCCGCCACTAGGAAGGCGTTACGGTCTTCATATACCTGACTCATCTGACGCAGGCAGGCGCTAGTAAGCTCTTCGGCAGAAACCTGCAGACGGGTATTAATCAATATATTGAGGAAAGCCAAGGACTGGCTGAACTCCTTCACCTCCTCGGGAGGGCACAGGTAAACAAAAGCATGAATTCGGGCGGGTTTAGGCGGCAGGTAGTGATACAATTTATCACCTTGCCGGTGCCCAACCACCAAAGCCCCAAATTCACTTCTCAGCAGCTTTAACAGTTGGGGACTTGACTGGTAGATTGCCTCCTCAGTGACTTCATCCTTGCCCCGGGCAATGGGACGTCGACCCGTCTCAAAGCCGACGGTAGCAGCATGATAGACAATACCATACAACTCTACCTGCTCATCCCTAGTCTTCACTAGACTGCCTAATGGCGACGACTGGTAAAGCTCATAGCACTGCGCCACAAAATCGATGGTTGATGCATCAATGACCTCGCCAACTCTCTGCTCTTCAGTCATGTTCAATTACCCTATTTCCTCTTTTCTTTTTGCTGCTTGGGTTTCTTGATGTTCTTTCTACCTTTAGAACCCATTTGCTGAACCTCCTCTAATTGCATCAATACGGATTAACAATGTCCTGAATATTATTTACAATATATTCCCCTCGATGGTCGAGGCACCTGGCGGGGAGATGAACAAGATGCCGTGATAACAGCCTTCGATGGTGCTAGTGACAATCTCTGACGGGCTGCCGTCAATAACAATACCAACATAGTCGGGTTGGGGTCCAAGTCGTTATTGCGGATTGCAGGAGAGCTATTGTGCATATCAATCAACCCGTGACCAGCGTAGGAAATGGTGTTATACTCAACTACCGCCGAACTGCTAGCGCCCACCCCACACTCGCCTATATGCATCAGGATATTGTGACTGACCTCAGTCCCATCCCCCAGGCCAAGAACGGTGATGTCAAACATTATACTATACCCACCTCGTCCTCTTACTCTGGCTCTTGGCAGAGGTAATACTGGGCAGTTTTTCCTCTATCATGGATGATTCAACCATTTGCCAAAAGCTTTCTCTATCGGCGGCGGTTACTACTGCCCGTTCATGAGCCTCGCTTAGCGCCACCGGATATCCAAATCCTCGCCGGCACTGGTCTAAAACCAGGGCGTGAACCAGATTGAGCAGGTTCTCATCCATAGCTACCCACTGGGGAATCTCAACCCGGGCTATTTCGTCATCCACCCTGAAGTAGAAAAAGTAGACTCGGTGCACCCCGTAGCGCTTCTTGACAATAGATGACTGACTGATAAATATATCTGACCTTTCCCCCTCTGCCAGTAAATCTAAGAATAGCTCCCGGTCCCGAACGCCAGCCACCACCTCACATTCTTTTGTCTCACACCGGGGGCAATATAGGTCAGTATCAACAATTTCGTTGGGGCACAAGGCAACCCGCAGCGCATTAACTACATCGGTGCTACGAGGAAAGCTGATATAGCTGGCCAGAGCCAGCCGCTTACCGTTATTGAGCTTCATCATCTCGTCAAGATAGCTTAGAAAGCCTTTATCCAGCAGTGCCTCAGCGACAAACTCAGGGTAGGATTCCAAACTCCAAAGAATAAGCGAGCCATCAATCAGTGCCAGAGTTGAACTGCCCGTCGGCATCTCGGCGGCTAGTCCCGCCAGCCGATGGCACTCCTCAACGCTACGCTTGACACCCAAAAGCGTGCCTTCTACTGGCTGCTCACGACCCTTGAGCTTGGCTGACGTAATCACCAGGTCTTCATCATCAGAATAGAGACCGGGGAAGCTATCAAGAGTGGCGTCGGGCTGAGTACCGTAATGAAGAACGGCGGCGCCGATATTTATCAGGTAACACCTGATTGACCGATGCCGATCGACATCGATATGAGAACCGTCAGTAGCCAGAATGGTGAATTCGGCGGGGAGGGGTAGCGCGGCATAGCACTGGTCAAGCCCATCCACCAGACCAGCTACCAGCCAAGTAGTCTTGCTGGAGGCAACCTTCCTAGTTAATCGCTCTATATCGCCAGCTCGACTATGAAGGGTAGCCAAAGCCTGCTGGAGATGGTTACGCCTCCCATCACTGCCCGCCTTCATCCTGGCTACCATACCGCCAACCTGCGAAGCCACCTTAGTTAGATCTAAAGACACTGTTAAACTCACCTCGTGGATTCGCCAATCCATTTCAGGAAATCCGGATTGCCTTTGTCTATTGAAAATGAAACAATACCGGGAACTTCATAAGAATGCAGCGCTTTCACCCGCTCAATAACCCTATCAACCAGCTCAGCCCTGGTTTTAACTAGCACCGCTGCCTCATCTTCAACCTGGACCTCCCCTTCCCAACGATAAATTGATTTTATGGGATGGATATTAACACAGGCCGCCAGCTTTTCATCTACCAATGCTTTACCTATTTTCCTAGCCTCATCCTCATCCTTGGTTGTTATGTAAACCAAGCGGTACTGCATATGAAGGACCTCCTGATTTTAACTACCTTATACAGTACTCCTTTGCCCAAGTGAAGTGTATAACCCTAATTGCATCTATTATACTCGTACAGGCAGCAAAAGCCGACTGCCGATGGGCAGTGCTTATCGCTACAAGAAGAAGCTTGTCCCCAACCTTTAGCTTTCCCACGCGATGCACTATAGCCACTTCCTTAACATCAAAGTCCTCAAGTGCCCTCTCCTCCAGTGCTCTGATTCTGCTAATTGCCGTCTCGTCAGCGTCAAACTCCATCCCCACTACCTCTCCCCCTTCCGAATAGCTACGCACCACGCCCACATAGGCTATGACCGCCCCTACCTCAGGATTGTCCATTCGGCTGATTACGTCATCTACCGAGAAATCCCTATCCGTTATCTCGGCCATTCAAACACCCCGTTTACTACAATCTCCTGGTGATCAAGACATCTATCAGCAGAGTATAATATATTACCCTGACTAACTCAAGCCACACTATATCATCTCAGAGACGTCAGACAGTTATTATGCTACAATCTAAACCAAGGTGCTCTTATGCTCCCACTTTTGCTTAGTCTGGTTACCATTTCCCTATCAGGGGTAATGATGCCCGGTCCTATGTTTACCGTAACTTTAGCCAAAAGCTACAGGTCCCCATGGGCTGGTGCCCAGATATCCCTGGGGCATGCCGTAATAGAAGTTCCCCTGATACTACTGATATACTTCGGCTTTGTTCAATTCTTCCAAAACATTACCGTACAGCTTGTGCTAAGTATACTGGGCGGTGGTATGATTATCTGGCTCGGGATAAATATGCTTCGTGCCCGGGCTGAGATAGCCCAGGGATGCAAAGATTTACCTTATAATGCCTTTATGGCTGGCATTATCACCAGTGGCTCAAACCCCTTCTTTCTGCTATGGTGGACGACAATAGGCAGTATG
>PVBE011169845.1_pt1 | contig 15367 bp, 15 predicted proteins | sample 1631181 | NCBI WGS metagenome assembly PVBE01 (sample SAMN08397723, study PRJNA350692) | Marine metagenome, whole genome shotgun sequencing project. | isolation source: water | place: Pacific Ocean | collected 2012-04 | reverse complement strand
TGCTGCTCGATCGCCTCGGTCTTCGACTCCCCGAACGGCTCCGTGCACCCTCACATGGGATCAAAATGTAGTGCCAACTTTGAGACCTAAGTGCCTGAAAAAGCTGAAAACTGACCCTTGAACGGCGGAAGTTGGGCTAGCTCGTGGCCGACTCCGTCTCGTAGGGATCTATGCTCTGCTGTCCGGCCACCGTGTACCGGGCGAGTCCCTGTCGGATGTTCAGGAAGCGGACACCCTCGTCCCAGACTTCGAAGCCGTATTGCGTGTTGGCCTCGATGAAGAGCACCGTGCCCGGACCACATTGGCGTTGCCCCATGGAGAAGCCCCCTTCGACGACGTACATCACCTGGTCGTAATCGTGGCTGTGGTGGGGCGCGACCAGACCGCCGGGTATCCAGTTGATGTGGACCCAGGGACCCTTCTCGAGGTCGCCCACGAGCTGGCCACCGCCATCGGGGTAATCGCCTTCGCCCTCGGCTCCGCCCCGCACCCAGGGTGCCTCGTCGATGTGCATGATGATCGCGCGCCCCATGTCTCGCTCCTTCTCGGCCAGGTCGGTAACCGGGTTCTATTGAGCTCGAGTTCCTGTTTCGTCAGGCGTCGGCGATGCCCGTGCGATGGGTATCTCGACCCGCCCGCAGGACCTTCCCCGGTCTTTCGTCGGTGGGTTTGCCATCCACGATGATCGGGCGCCCGTTCACGAAGACGCGTTTCACGCCGGTCGATTCCGCGAAGAGCCTCGGAGATTTTCCAGGCAGGTCGTAACGCGTCACGATCTCCCCGGCCCCGATCGTCTGCGGGTCGAAGAGCACGAGATCCGCGTGGTAGCCGGCCGCGATGCGGCCTCGTTCGTGGAGACCAAATAGCTTGGCCGGCGAATCCGTCAGCGCCTGGACGGCCTTCTCGAGAGACAGGAGCTTGCGCCCCCGAATGCAGTCCGCCAGAAACTCCGTCGTGTAGGGTGCGCCGCACATGCGGTCGAGGTGGGCACCCGCGTCGGAGCCACCGAGCAGCGTGTGCTCGTGCTGCCAGGCCCGCTGTCGCATTTCCCAGCTCGCCTCGTCGCCGTCCGGCGGCACCGGCCACAGGACGGTGCGCAGCTCGTCGGCCAACACGATCGCGACCAGGGTGTCGAAATCCTCGGCGCCCCGCTCGGCCGCGATCTCCTTCACGAGTCGTCCGCCGAGGCCTTCGTTCTGCGGGCTGAAGGTCTCGCCGATTCGAAAATTCGGGAAATCTGCCACGCGCAAGAAGACGCCGGCCTCGGGCGACTTCGAGCCCTCGAGCAGCTTGCGTCGTACCTCCGGCTTGCGCAGCTCGGCCATGCATTCGGGCAGCGGGAGCCTGAGAACGTCACTCCAGCCCGGCAGCTGATGGATTGGCGAGTAGTCTCCAAAGCTCATCGTCATCCCGACCAGGGTCGGCATCGTCAAGGCAACGACACGCCCCCCCCGCTCCGCGGCCGCTTCCGAGGCGCGCAGCTGATTCTCGAAGCGATCCGGCTCGGTCGAGTCGATCGTGAAGACGTTCCAGTTCAGCGGCCGATTGGCCTCGAGGGACATGCGCGCCATCAGGTCGATCTCGGCGTCACGAAAGCCCTGCAGGCAGCCATCGGTGATGAACTCGAGCGAGGTGCCGTCGCGCTCTCCGACCACCCGGCAGAGCTCGAGGAGCTCTTCTTCGGAGGCCGCGCGAGAGGGCACCGGATTGCCCTCCCAATCGCTATGCGTGAAGGAGCGGGTGCTCGACATCCCGATGCCACCGGCCTCGAGGCTCTCGCGCAGCAGCGTCTTCATCTGCTCGATCTGCTCGTCGCTCGCTTCATTGCCGACGGCGGCTTCGCCCATGACGGTGCGACGCAACGCGCAGTGGCCGACCAGGAAGCCGGCGTTCACAGCGGTCGCGCCCTCGAATCGGTCGAGCCATTGCCCAAAGGATCGCCAGTCCCAATCGAGACCGCCTTCGAGGGCTTCGAGCGGCATGCCCTCGACGACGGACATCAAGCGCCGGGTGTAGTCGGCGTCCTCGGGGTCCAGCGGCGCGATGGAGAAGCCGCAATTGCCACCGATGATCGTCGTGACACCGTGCAGGTTCGAAGGCGATGCCGTGGGATCCCAACACAGCTGAGCGTCGTAGTGCGTGTGGGGGTCCACAAAGCCCGGCGTCAGTACGAGTCCATCGGCGTCGATCGTCTGGGCGGCGTTCTCGAGACTCTCGCCCACCAGGACGATGCGTCCGTCGCGAATGCCGACGTCCGCGCGGACCGGCGCAGCGCCGGTTCCGTCGACGACCTGTGCGCCGCGAATCAGAAGATCCAGCTGAGTCATGTCTCGCTCCGATCGGTCTCCAGGACCTCGAGGAGGCGTTGGAGACTGTTGTGGATTTGTTCGGCTTCTCGCTCGTCGAGTCGAGCCAGCACTCGTTCGCGGCCCGCTTGATAGGTATCGGCCGTGTCATTTGCGGTGCGTTGGCCGAGTGGCGTAATCTGAACGAGCACTCCACGGCGGTCTGCCGGGTCCGGCGCACGCTCGACCAATCCGGCGCGTTGTAATCGGTCCACGATCTTGGTCATGGCGCCCGTCGTGTAGACGATCTTCTCGGCGAGGACCGACGGGGGAAGCTGCTTGTCTGGGGCGGCCTGTAGTATTCGCAGCACCGAAAACTCGCTGAACGCGAGCTCGTGATCAGCGAGACATTCGCGCTGCAGCGCCTGCAGGAACAGACCCGTCCGCGCGAGGGTGGTGAAGAGTCCGAGCGAGCCGGGCTCGCTCAGCTCCGGGTCCGAAACCAGCTCGAGCATCGGTTCGAGAGCGCCCACGTCTGAAGAACGGGACATCGGATTCTCTCCTATCGCTCTATCGCTTCGTGGGACCATGGGCAGCATGGCCCGGGCGTACCGGGGCTGAGAAACGCGCTTGCACGCTAGCTTCCTTGGACGTAGCTTGCCAGGAAACGATCAGGGACAGCATGGCCCAGGATTCCGCGCTCCGGATCATCGACTCCGACGCACACGGGGTCGAGCCCGGCCTCTCTGGGGTGGTCGACGTATCCGGGTTCGGTGACGTTGGCCTCGGACCATCCCGGTGGCGACGGCGTCTTTCGAGGCTCGACTCGCGTGCCGCTGGAGACCGACTCCCTCGGCGACTCCCCGGATGAGGAGCAGCGTGCGCACCTGCTCTTCCGCAAAGCACGACGCTTCTACTCGATCTGAACGAAATGCGATCCAAACGGAGAGACTCATGTCTGCACTATCCAAGATGTCGGTTCGCGATGCGATCTATGGGCTGCGGGCGACGCGCATCTTCCAGGACAAGCCCCTGCCCGACGCCGTTCTCGACGAGTTGCTGGAAGCGGCGACCATGGCCTGCAGCTCCGGCAATACCCAGCCCTGGGAGTTCGTGGTCGTGACCGATGGCGAGCTCAAGCGCCAGATTCAGGTCGAGATGCTCGACGCCTTTTCGGTCATCGACGCGGAGCGGGCCCAGACCGAGGAGCAGTTGACCGACAGCGCCGGGCGATCCGTGACGGGGCGCGCGGCCGTCGACCATCTCGACCACGTGCCCGCCATCGTGGTCGTGTGTTGGAATCCCGTGCGCGGCATTCGGCTCAAGGGGGAATACGCAGAGAATCCCGACGGCAGCCTGCGCGAGACGCGTGAGATTCCCGGCGGTCGGGGCGTCAGCCTCTTCCAGGCCTGCCAGAATCTGATGCTCGCCGCGCGCGCCCATGGCGTGAGCTCGCTGTTCACGACCTTCTTCTTCCTCAAGCGCGAGCGCATCAAGGAAATCCTCGGCATCCCGCCGCAGATCTTCATGGAATGCGCGATCTTCCTGGGCTACGGCGACGAGAAGCTCGGTCGCCCGAGGCGCATTCCGGTTCAGGAGATCTCCCACCGGAACCGTTGGGGGATGCCCTATCAGTTGAGCACTGAGAGCGGTGAGAGCAGTGATCAGTTGAGCAGTGAGTGAGCGCGCGAGGCCCCTTCGGCCGCGCAGGACTAGGAGACAGGCCGTGGAGCTTTCGATCGAGAAGCTGACGCCCACCATCGGCGCCGAGGTCACGGGGATCGATCTGGGCGAGCCGCTCTCCGACGAGGGTCTGTCTTCGATTCGCAAGCTGCTGCTCGAGCATCACGTGCTCTTCTTCCGGGACCAGTCCCTCGACCCCGAGCGGCAGGTCGCGCTGGCGAAGCGATTCGGCTCGATCGATGTGCACCCCTTCGGCCGCCCTCTGCCGAATTGGCCGGAGGTGGGTCTGATCGATCAGGACGAGCCCGAGGGCGACGGGGCCAATCGCTGGCATGTGGACCAGACCTTCATGGAGCGTCCGCCGATGGCGTCGCTGCTGCGTGCCGTGAAGCTTCCGGCGGCGGGTAGCGATACCTGCTGGGCGTCGATGATCGCCGCCTACGACAGGCTCTCGCCGATGCTCCAGCGGACCCTGGATGGACTGACGGCGACTCATGACGTCACGGGCCCGCTACTGCGGGCGCTCGACGGGGGGCACAGCATAGTGAGCCTCGAGGAGGTGCAGGCGGCCTGGCCGATGGTTTCGCATCCGGTCGTGTGTCGGCATCCGGAGACGGGCCGAAAATTCCTCTACGTCAATTCGAATTTCACGACTCGCATCAACGAGCTGACCGAAGCCGAGAGCGAGGCGTTGCTGCATTTTCTCTTCGAGTGGGTGCGGATTCCCGAGCTGCAGGTGCGCTTCCGTTGGCAAGCGGGCTCGGTCGCATTCTGGGACAACCGGTGTACCCAGCACTATGCGGTCGCCGACTACCATGAAAGGCGCATCATGCACCGTGTTTCGATCGCTGGGCAATGGGCGCCGAGCGCGGCGTAGCCGTTTTCCGCGCCCCGCGCGGAACACGGAGGGAGGGTTCAACATGGCCATCGAAATCCAGCCCTTGAGCGCCTTGATCGGTGCGGAGGTCAGCGGCATCGATGTCGCGGCACCGCACGATGCGTCGGTCGTCGCGGCGCTGCGCGAAGCGCTCCTCGCCCATCTGGTGCTCGTGTTTCGCGATCAGAACCTGACGTCCGAGAGTCAAATCGCATTCGCGCGCCATTTCGGCGATATCAAGCTGCCTCCGGTGGCGACTCCGCACGGAGGGCCCCCCGAGGTCAACGCGATCGATCAGACCGATCCTCGGGGCGAAGGCGCGGACAACTGGCACGCCGACAACACCTATACAGCGACGCCACCGATGGGCTCATTGCTGCGTGTGCTCGAGCTGCCCAAGCTCGGCGGCGATACGGCCATTGCCAGTATGTACGCCGCCTACGACGCGCTCTCGCCCGCGATCCGCGAGCTGTGTGACGGCTTGACGGCGGTGCACGACGTGACGCGTTCGCTCACGAAGGCGATTGCAAGGGGCCACAGCGCAGCCAATCTCGAGCAGGTCCGGGGTCAACTGCCGCCGGTCGAACATCCGGTCGTGATCGTGCACCCCGAGACCGGGCGCCGCGCGCTCTTCGTCAACGTCAACTCGACCGTTCGGATCCTGGGGATGAGCGAGGCCGAGAGCGACATGTTGCTTCGCTTCCTCTTCGAGCACACCAAGGAGCCGGAGTTCCAGGTTCGGATTCGTTGGGATACCCGGACCCTCGTCTTCTTCGACAATCGCTGCACCCAGCACTACGCCGTCGCCGACTATCACGAGCGCAGAATTCTGCACCGCGTTGCAGTCGAGGGTACGCGGCCCCAGGGCATCGCGGACATCCGAGCGGCCTAGAACCCCTCGCATTCCCGTGCGCCGAGGCGAATCGAGATGTCGCGCCATTCGGTCACCAGGCCACCCCACCGGCGACGACCTCGGCATCCCCCACCGTGTAGCTCCCGCCCTTCGTCTCCGCGACCGGCGTAGCCTTCGCGCGAACAATATTCCAGAAGACTCGCGATGCCAGGCCGGACTTGCTGTGGTGGTCGAAGTCGGTCGGCATCTTATGCACCCAGCGGGCTGCCGCGTAGGTGGCCGGGCCAGTCAGACCCGCAACGAGTAGCCAGATCTTCCCGCTCTTTCATCGCTGGGCGGCACACAGCGCGTAGGTATATCCCTCGCGCTTGCCGTCGGTGGTGAGGTCGTCGATCAGGTAGCGATCCGCATGCCGGAAACACGCGGCTCGCTTGTGCATGACGGCTTCGCCGGCTTCCTGATCGTCGTGGATCGCGTCGTCCGCATAGAGGTGGAACTGGCTGGGGAGCACGTAATCACGGGGCTTCGCCCAGACGAAGTGAAAGGGGAGATCCCGGCGCTTGCCGGGGTCGCTATCGGTAAAGGGCGTCAGCTTTGCCATCTTGCATAACATTCGTTCGGCCATCTGGTTCCCGCGGCTGGAGCCGATGCAGAGCAGCGAGGGGCCGCGATCGCCCCAGAGTCGTTTAAGCTCCTTGTCATCGAGATTCTTGCGTGCCTCAGCGACCTCCTCGTGCATGCGAATCTCGCGAATCTCGAGCAGGAGGTTTTCCGTGTAGCCTTGTACGCCGGCCTGGATACAGCTCAGCCCGAGTACGTCCCAATGCGAGATGTTGATTCGATAGTCGTCCTTCGGGTCGTGCTTGGAGCCGAGCAGGAATACCGCATGCCGCGATTCTGCGATGCAGTGCAGGAGCTCGGGCTTTTCGAAGAGCGGGTTGTAGGCGAGTCCGTGACCGAAGCGCTCCAGGTATTGATCGATGCCGCGCAGCTCTGCGATCGACAGGACGAGCTTGGGATCGTTGTCGACGATGCTCTTCAATTTGCGGCGATCGACTGCGCGGGCCGCTTCCACCGAGTCGGACTCGCGATCGCCATCATCCTGGATCACATCCTTGATGGCTCGTTCGAGCTTCGAATAGCTGCCCTCGTGATCCTTCAGATCACCCAGGATCTTCGAGATTCGCAGCCGAGCCGGCCCGCCTTCGCCCGAGCCCTCGGCGGCCGGGGGATCGCCCGCCCGCCGGTCGTCGAGCGTGTCGAGGTCCTTCGCCATGAGCTGTCTCCCCGCTGACAAGCGCTGTCAAATCATTGCCAAGTTCTGGACAATCATAAGGGCCAACGCTCCTTGGATCTAGAAAAATTTTTTGAAGATAGTGTTTTTATCGTTTACAATTTGTTAGGTGCAGGTATACAGAGGGTCCGTCTCGAGCTCCATGCCTTCGGATTGTCCTGTCAATGAGATTGCAACCGTCTCATCATTCTGCACGCGGCGCATCCCGCAACCGCCCGAATTCGCAGACGTCTCGGGAGCCCGTAGCCATTTCTTCGAGCCCCGATCGCGCCTGGCTCGGCGGGTTCCGGGCCTCGAGATGGCCGCTCGAATCCTCGCAGCGCAGCCGCACAGGCGAAGCCCCCGCCAGCGATCGGTCCCGTCAGGGCAGTGAGTCTTCACGACAGCCCAATCACAGCCAGCCCGTTCTTTCGGTCATCGCTCGCGCGAGACCGCCCCTCAGCAACATTCAAAATATGGAGTTTTTGCGCCATGGTTGTTCGACTTCTTCCTGGGAAAAGTGAATTCACGTTGGTCATGACCATCCGGCCCGAGTCCGAGCCCGACGCAGCCGGTGAGGTCCTGATCGAACTCGACACTGGGCATCGAGTTTCGTTCGAACTCAAAGGCCGATATTTCCGGGTGCTCCGAGTCCTGATCGAACTCGCCTGGCAGGATCGCAATCGCGATCTCGAGGTCAAAGGTTTGAGAAGCAGGTCGGTCATTGCGCGACACTACGCCACACAGGCAAACGACACGGCAACCCCAGCGGACGATGTCATCACGAGGTATGTGCTGGAAATTCGCAAAGCCGTCAAGCGTGCCATCGCAGAACTCGTCGTGGAAGCCAACATTTCTCCACCGCCGTTGGTACCCGACGTCATCGCGACGAGCCGCGGCCTCGGATACTCGATGGGTGATCTCAAGGTGATTCTCATCGATCACACGGCGACGAGGAAGCTCACGCGCGGCTAGCGCGTCCTTCGTCGGTCACCGGCGCATCCATCATTGCGACGCGGTTGGCGGATCTGCCAATTGTCTCGGAGCTGGATTAAAACAATCCAGTGCCCCAAAAAATTTTTCACGACGGCAGCAGCGACCCGCCCGAGCAAGACCCCGAACTGCTCGCGCCGAACTCCGGCGCGAGTGCGAGCGTCCTGCTCTACGACGACCGGCTCGGCAATGAGACGCCGACACCGGCCGAGCACTCGCTTCGCTGCCTCCGCTTGCCCGCGGGTCCGGCTTCACCGGTCGCGCACGAGCCCGACTCGCTTTCGCTGGTTGAAGTCGAGCCGAGCGAAGCGGACAACGACGCCGCGATCTTTGTGACCGTACTCGGCTCGGTCGGCGAGCGGCTTCTCATGTTCACTCGACCGGGCAGTCGCGTGCGAGTCAACGGTCTGCCGGCTCCGGTCGTCGTACCGCTGTTCCTGGGTGATCAGGTCGGTATCGATCCCGAGCGCCTGCTTCACGTGTCTCGGTTGAGCCAGACGGCCCCGGTGCCGGCCCCGGCCTGGCTGATCGGAAAATCGTGCGAGGTCTGCCTGCTGCCATTCGTCGCTGAGTCGCCCGTAGTGCTGTGTTCCAGCTGCGGAGCCGCACGCCATATGGAGGGCGAGGAAGTCTCCCCAGAGGAGCGCCTCCAATGTGCAGCATTAGGTGCATGCCCGAACTGTCAAAGCGAGTCGCCCGAGGCGAGCGGCCTCACCTACGTCCCGGAGGATTGAGAGTTGCCCGAGTCTTTGCCCAGCCTCTTCGAAGAACCGACTGCCGCCGCCGCCTGGATCGAGGCGCCGGCTCCCCCGCCCGCGATCCTTGCGACGAGCGATGGGCTCGACCGCGGGGCGCGGCAGCCGAAGCTGATCGATGGGCCCGCCGATATGGCGGCGCGTCTCTCGGGCTGCTGCGTCGCGGTGATCGGTGCGGGAAGCGTTGGCCTTCGAGTCATCGATTCGCTGGCGCGGCTGGGAGTCGGCGGCCTGTGGATCTGCGATCCGCGAAATACCAAAGCGGAGAGCCTGCTCACGCATCCGATCTCAGCGGCTGAGATCGATGTTCCCAAGGCGCTGCTCGCTGCGCGCCACGCCCAAGCGATCTCGCCGCGAACGGACGTCCGCTACTTCCCTGGCGCCTTCGAATCGATGCCGATGGATGCGCTCGTCGGAGCCTCTCAGGTCCTGATCGCGACCGATAATCTCGCTGCGGAAGTCTCGATCACCCAGGCTTGCATGCGCCTCGCTCTGCCCCGGTTGCAGGCGTCCGTCTACGGGCCAGCGCTGATCGCTCAAGTTCGATCGCTGCCGGCTGATGGCCGGGGAGCGGGCCCCTGCGCGGCCTGTGGATACCTGGCACGGGATTGGGACGACCTGAACGCCGGCACGCGCTTCAGCTGCGAGGGCAGCGCCGACGCGGTGCCTGCGCCGACCGCGCAAGCGACGATGAGCTTCCCGCATCTGTGTGCGATCGCGGCGCAGCTCACGGTGGGCGAGCTGTTTCGGCAGCTGCTGGGTCTCGGCCTCGCTGACGAGTCCGGGGCCGGGTCCCTGCTCGAGTACTGCGGCTTTCACGCCGGCACCACTCGAACGCCCCTGCTTCGCAAGCCGGATTGCCCGATCGAACACGAAGCCTGGCTGGTTCGCTGTGTCGAGCCCGGCGTCACTGCGCTGACGCCGCGCGAGCTGGGGCGCGTGGGTGGCTACGACGATCTGCGCGAGGTCTCGATTCGGGTGGATCACCACAGCTTCGCCTCGCACACCGCCTGTGGCTGCGAGCCTCATCCTGCTCTGGGAATCTTTCATCCCGAGGGCATGCCGCTGCCCGGGCCTTGCCCGGCCTGCGGTCACGAGCGCGTGCTGCACCCGCTGTATAGCTTCCGCGAGGTTCCGGCCGGCGCGCTGAGCGGCCACCTCGATCGCTCGCTGGCGGAGCTCGGCGTCCGCGCCGAGCCGCCCGTCCTGGTGCGAGGGCCGAGCGGATCGACGCTGATCCGATCGCCCGCCGGCCGGCCGGTCGCGCACCTCGGCCTACGCGCCACGTCGCCGCTCGTTTGCAGCGGCGAGGCCAGCCAGGGGGTCTCGCCGCAATGAACGCCGCGCCGACGCATCCCAGCGAGCAAGCCAGCTCCGGCTCACGCTCCGAGGCCGGCGAAGCCGCCGCGCGCCTTCCGGGCCTCGCCGATCTGCCGACGCTGCCGCTCACGCCACAGAATCAGAGCACACTCGACCAGCTGAGTGCCCAGAGCCTCGGTTCGCCGAGCTGGCGTCATCGCAAGCGCATCGAGGCCCGCGGGCTGATCGCGCTCTCGCAGATTGCGCCGCGGCTCGCGATCCGGCAGCTCGACCTGCAGACCGATCTGGTCGCCATCGTCGAGCTGCGCGACACCCCCGTGCCCTGCATGAGGCCGGGCCAGAGTGACATCGAGCTGGCCGACGGCGCCTTGCTCGCGATCCGGTATCCCGAAGCCATCCTGGTCGGTCCGATCCCCGGCACCCTGCCCGTTCGCGTGCTCGAGCCGCGCGACGTCTTCCACACGAATGTCGCCTACGCAGAGCGGGCGCCGGCGTTGTGTCTCGGGGCAAACGTGCCCAGGGGCTTCCCACTGCGTGAGATCGTGTTGACCGCTTACGGCGCTTTAACGCTGCAGGCCATCAGCTTCGATGCCCTGGATCCGGCTGGCGTGCTCAATCCGAAAGCGGCGACGTGGTACCAGGCCAATCGCGCGCGGGTACCGCTCACCGACGTGTCCTTCCTGGGCTGGCGCGAAGCCGCTGCGTCGCGGGCCGGCGGTGGGCAAGGGGAGGAGCGAGGATGAGCGCACGGGCTGTCCGTGAGCGCCGGCTCACGCGCGTCGATCATGGGGGCGAGTGGGTGACCTGGGTCGACCGGTCGCGCGGCGGCAAGCGCGCATCGATCGACACGCTGGGTCGGGCGGGGCTCTGGCGGGCGGTGCGCCGCAATGGCCGCATCGAGACGAGCTTCGCCTGCCCGCCCCTCGCTCCGCTCGAAGCCGCCGCGGAGGGCGAGTGCTGGTCGCTGGTCGAGCAAGAGGCAGCGCTGGAGGAGTGGGCCCACGCGACTGCCAATGACGAGCTGAGCGAAGACTGGAGTCCGCCGGCGAGCGAGTCGCTGGCCGATTGTCTCGACCTGCAGCGGCTGACCGTGAGGGCCGGTCCGCACGTCGCCAAGGGCGAGTTCGAATGCGGCGGCGAGCAGCTCCGGCTGGTGTTCAGCGAGCTGGCTCGGCTCGACGACGAGCTCCCCGAGCCGCGACTCGCCTGGCTGAGAGAACTCTGTCTCGACACCCAATCGCGCTGGCAGCTGGTGCGCTTCGGTCTGGCCGATGGGCGGGTCTGCGCCGAGGTCGACCTCTCGGGCGTGCCGCAGGCGCTCGCCGAACCCCTCGCCGGCTGGGCGCTCGAGGCCCTCGTGTTTGCCGTGGGGTGGGCGCTGCCTGCCCTCGTCCTGATCGCCGATCCCAGCCTGGAGAGTCCGCTGCTGGATCGCGGGCCGTGGTGGTCATCGGGCAAGTCGCGCGCAGCGAGGACCACTCACGAAACCCTTCTACAACGACCATGACAACCATCCACGACAGCCACTCACAACAGTCGATCATGACAACCACCCAAAAAATCCCAAGAAGGAGATAAGACAATGCAGGCCAAGATTGATCACACAGAGCTGGATGCGGCCACCGAAATTCCGGTCAGCTTCCTCGCCAGCAACATCACGGGAACCCAGAGCGTGCCGGTGCAGGTGAACGGCGGGCTCTCGGTTCGCTCCGTCGCGGACTCGATCGCTGCTCGCATGGCGCTGCCGGACGACGTGGCCTGGGCGCTGCGCGACGACGACTCGAGCGCCTACCTCGATGAGAGTCGGCCGATCGGTTCGCAGATCGGCCCCAGCTCGCGAGTCACCATCACGCCGCAGACCCATCTGGGCGGTGCCGGGTCGGCGGGGCGCTGAGATGAGTTCGGCGGTCGATCCGCTTCCGGGGCTCTCCGTCCAGCTTCACAAGACGCTGCAAGGGCCGGTCTTGTGTGACGAGGCCGTCCTGGGCCGCGACATCGCCGAAGCCATGGCGGAGCTCGCCTTCGACGCCGGGCTTCGGCTCGCCGGCTCGCCGCTGGCTCTCTCGGATCTCGAGGCTCGGGTGCACCCCGTCTACCGGTCCAGCCGGAAGGCGGGGGCCCCGTGCCTCGGTCTGACCCTCGAGCTGGCCTCGCCCGACGGCGAGTCGACCCGGCGCGACTTCGAACGCAGCATCCTCGAGCCGGTGGCGGTGCGCGCCAGCCGTCGCCTCGTCGAAGAGGGGACGCTCGAGCAGGGCGACCTCTACTTCTACAGCCTCGCGATTGCCGAGACCAGGATCGGCCCACTCGCCATCGAGGGCACTGCGTCGCCGCCCGACCTCGAAGTGCGGCCGCTCCGGCCGCTCCTGGCCCGCTCGAGGCGGGTCCTGGCGGATCGGCGACAGGGTCTCGCCGACGAGGCCTACGCCCTCGAGCAGCATTCCGATCGCGACCGGTCGCAGCTGCGCCTGGCCGCGTCCTCGCAGTCCGCGAGTGACAATGATTTGCGCGAGCAGGATCTGGGCCAGACGAAGCAGGCCGACGACCCGAGCTCCGACCACTACCGCGTCTTCTACACGTCGGGCGCGTTGGCGAAGGCCGAGCGCATCTCGCGCAAGGGCGCGTCGCGCACACCGCCCGTCGAAACCGGCGGCTTGCTGCTCGGCCGACTCTACTGGTGCTCCGAGACGCGCAGTCTCTTCGGGGTCATCGATGATGTGCTCGAGGCCGCCCACAGCGAAGGGACCACCTACTCCCTCACCTTCACCGGAGAGACCTGGGCACGCGTGCAAGCCGTCCTGAAAGCGCGCCAGCGAAACCCGCTGAACCGCGGCGAGCAGATCCTGGGTCAGTGCCATGGGCACAATTTCCTGCCTTTTTTCGAAGGCGAGACCTGTGACGGCTGTCCCGCCCAGGGCGAATGCCAGCTGAGCACCGCCTATCTCTCCGAGAGCGATCGCACCTGGTGCCGAGCCGTGTTTCCGCGCGAGCCCTGGCAGCTGTCGCACGTGTTCGGCCTGACTCCGAGAAGAGACTGCGTGAGTGCGCTCTTCGGGCAGCGTGGCGCCGTGCTCGTGCGGCGCGGCTACGACGTCCTCGACGACGACTTCGAAAGCATTTGATCCGGGCCCCAGATGAAGAGCCCAGAAACAGGAAAAGGAGATCCCAGCGTGCCGAGCCTTCCCCTCTTCGAGTCGGAGTCGAAATCCGAGCAGAAATCCAAGCAGAAATCCAAGCCGAATTCGAAGTCGGGCCCCAGGCTGAGGAAGATCGAGATGATGCTGACCGATGCCAGCTCGCCGCTCGAAATGCGTCTGGACGTCGTTCGTCAGCTCGCCGGGGCCGAGGGGGACGCTGCGACGAGCGTGCTGACTCGAGTGCTCGAGGCGGCGAGTCAGGCCAAGGGGGAGGATCAGTATCGCGAGAAGAACGAGGAGCTCAGTGCTCTCATCGACGCGATGCAACAGGGCCCGTTGCGCTCGGCCCTCTTCGATCGGATGCAGGACGAGTCCGAACTCGGGCGGCGCGCACAGGTAATTCTGCCCGACGGGACCCTGGCTTCGCCCCTGGTACCCGACGAGGCACTCGCCGAGAAGCTGTGCTGCGGTGACACCGTGTGGATCGAGGCCAAGGGCAGCGCGATCGTCTACCGCGGGCTCGAGATGCCGGCGGTCGGCGAGGAGGCGACTCTCGAACGATTGCTTCCGGACGGCACCGTGCGCGTGAAGCTCGGTGAAATCGGACACGCCGTCTACCGCACGGCCGGGCGGCTCGCAGAGCAGCTCGCTTCGGGCGAAGCGCTGGCTGGCTCGACGCTGGTGGTCTGCCCGCGTCGCGCCATCGCCTTCCTCGCACTGCCCGAGATCGACGGGCTCGCTCACTACCAGTTCCTGAGCCGGGAGCCCGTGCCCGACGTCGTGGTCGAGCGCGACATCGGATCACCGCCCGCCTTCATCGGCCGTCTCACCACGCACCTGCGCCGCGAATTGGGGGATCCGAGCATCTCCAAACGCTACCGGCTGCGCCGCTCGAAGCTGAACCTGCTGTCGGGCATTCCAGGTTCGGGCAAGACCTTCGGCATCGACGGCCTCTGGAATGCGATGTACGGGATCGTCAGCGAGGTGACCGGCGCGCCGGTCGAGGCGCTTCCCCATCGCGTGATGCGGCTGCGGGCCTCGGAGCTGCTGTCGAAGTGGCTCGGCGAATCCGACAAGCAGATCGCGCGCTTCTTCGAGGAGCTCGAGCAGCTGGCGGCCGAGCCGTTCGTGGCGCCGGACGGGCGCCAGTGGCAGCTGCCCGTGCTGGTGATCGCCGAGGAGATCGACGGGCTCGCCCGGACCCGCGGTGAGGACGGCGTCCACGACCGAATCCTGGTCAGCCTGCTCGAGGGTCTCGACCCGGCTCGCCCGCTGTTCCGCGATCATCTCGTCTTCTTCGTGGCGACGACCAACACCTCGCAGCTCGTCGACATGGCTGTGATTCGCCGGATCGGCGGTGAGATCGAGAGCTTCGGCCGAATGGATCGACTCGCGTTCCGCTCGGTGCTGGCCAAGCACTTGCGCGGGCTGCCTTTTCAGACCAGGGACGAAGAAACTGACGATCTGGCGCGCCAGCGAACCATCGCCGACACCACGGCTTGGCTGTTTGGGCCGAACTCCGCTGGCGAGGGACAGGTCGAGATCACCTTCGTCGGCCAGGCCAATCCCACCACGAAGCACCACCGGGACTTCCTGACCGCCGGACTCATCGACCGCGCCATCCAGGTGGCGTGTGAAGAGGCCGCCAACAGCGAGCACGAAGGCGCTGGGAAGCCCGGCCTCGACACGGGGCTCGTCACTCGTGCGATCCACCGCCAGGTCCGACACATCGTGGATCTGCTGTCGCCGCAAAACTGCGACAAGTACCTGACGCTGCCCGACGGCGAGCGCGTGGCGACGCTGCGTCGCATCGCGCAGCCCGCCGTCATCCCCTTCGAGCTCGAGCGGGCGTCCTAGACGCATCGCCGCGGCCCGATTCGATCAAAACGGAGAACACGACATGCAAGAACGACAACGGCCCCTTCCCCTGGAGCAGAGCCCGGGCTCGGGCCACGCCTATTTCGATCAAGACGATGGGGCCGGCGGGCTCGTGACCGTGCTCCACGCGCCCTACACCGAACAGCTTCCGGTCGGGGAGATGAGCGTGCGCGCGGTTCGCGAGCGCTTCACTGATCGGCTCGACATCCATCCGGATGCGCTGGCCTTCGTCGATGGCAACCAGGCGGGCGACGACACGATCGTCCACGAAGGCCAGCGGCTAATGTTCATGCGGCCTTCGGGCGAGAAGGGG
>PVBE012263503.1_pt1 | contig 15368 bp, 18 predicted proteins | sample 1631181 | NCBI WGS metagenome assembly PVBE01 (sample SAMN08397723, study PRJNA350692) | Marine metagenome, whole genome shotgun sequencing project. | isolation source: water | place: Pacific Ocean | collected 2012-04 | reverse complement strand
CTATAGGGGGAGGATCTAAGGCGCTCGTCCTCTCGTGCCGCCGAGTGCTCCAGCCCCCTCGGACCCTCAGAACCACTGCTTTTCCTATAGAAAAGCATGCTTTTTGCACCCTCTGTAGGGGGAGGATCTAAGGCGTTCTTCCGAGCTCACTCGAGCTTCCGAGCTAGCTTCCCTACACGTGGGGCGCTGGTTGGAGGGCTCGCTCACTCGAACTTCCGTCGGCACAAGTTGTTCATCCGCGACTCGGGCCATCGCCTGTTTCGCCATGTCCTCGGGCACACCACTGATTTCGAAGAGCATCGTCCCGGGACGAACTCTCGCGGCCCAGAAATCCGTATCGGCCTTGCCCTTGCCCATTCGGGTTTCCAGTGGTTTCTTCGACACCGGCTTGTCCGGAAAAATACGAATGACGACCTTCCCCTGTCTCCGCAGATAGTGCTGGGCGGCAATACGGCCTGCCTCGATCTGGCGTGCGGAAACCCAATGCGCCTCCAGTGACTGAAGCCCATATTCGCCGAACGCGACGAAGTTTCCGCGCGAGGCATTGCCCTTGAGTTTGCCGCGCATTTGCTTGCGGAACTTGATTCGTTTTGGCATCCGAGGCATGGGTACTTCTCCTGTCGTTCATCCTGACGATGAGCGAGGCTCCTAGCGTCGTCCTCTCGCACGGCCACGGGCACCAGCGGCACGGGAGTCGGTCTGCTCCTCTTCCGCGTCCGAGTACATGCCCTTGTAAATCCACACCTTGACACCGATCACGCCGTATGTGGTCTGAGCGTGGTAGCACGCGTAGTCCACTTCCGCCTGCAGCGTTGACAGTGGAATTGATCCCTCGCGCACAGTGAACTTCCGCGACATCTCAGCCCCGCCGAGTCGACCGGACACTTGAATGCGAACACCCTTGGCTCCATGCTGCATGGCGCCTTCTGCTCGTTGCTTGAGCATTCGACGGAAGTTGCCGCGCTTCTTCATCTGCTCGCCGATCGCTTCGGCTACCAGCCGTGCATCGGTGTCGGGATTCATGACCTCCACGATCTTCATCTGAGCATTGCGGCCCGTGAGCGTTTGCAGGTCGGCAACAAGCTTGTCGATCTCGGTGCCCTTGGGTCCGACGACAAGTCCAGGACGCGCCGTCTTCACGATGACCGTGAGTTCATCGCGGGTGCGTTCGATCAGAATGTCGGAGACCGCGGCGAACGGCGGGGTTCGGTTCAATCGTTTGTCCACGAACTCGCGGATGCGGAAGTCTTCGACGAGAAGTTTGGCAAAGAGGGCTTTCGGGGCATACCAGCGGGACTTGTGTCCCTCGGTAATGCCGACCCTGAAGCCGAATGGATGGACCTTCTGTCCCATATCAGTTCCTCTCCTCTACCGACACCACGAGGTGGCTGGTCTTCTTGTGGATCGGATGAGCACGACCCCTGTCCTTCGGGCGCCATCGTTTGATGACTGGGCCTTCGTCCGCCCGCGACTCGCTCACGACAAGTCTGTTCACATCAGCATCCTGTTCTTCAGCGTTGGCGATCGCGCTGGCGAGCACTGCCTTGAAATACCAAGCCGCTCGCTTCTTCGAAAACTGCAGTTCTGACATTGCATCGTCGATCCGCCGCCCTCGAATGAGATCGGCGACCAGTCGCGCCTTGCGAGGTGCGATGCGTGCAAATCGATGTTTGGCCTGATATGTCATGCTTGCTTCCCACTCAGGCGGACTTCACGCCTTCCTTCTTGTTGGTATGGCCTCGGAACAACCGCGTAACCGAGAACTCCCCGAGTTTGTGACCCACCATGTCCTCAGTGACCAGCACATCGACAAATGACCTTCCGTTGTGGACCTGGAATGTGTAGCCAACGAACTCCGGCACGATCGTGCAGGATCGAGCCCATGTCTTGATTGGTTCCTTGCGTGTGGACGCCGACATCCGCTCCACCTTTCGGTAGAGTTTCTCGTCGACAAACGGGCCTTTTTTCGTAGATCGAGACATGTGCTGTTCCTCAGAGCTTGAGTTGTCCGTATCGCTTGCTCTTGCGACGACGCAGAATGCGTGCATCCGTCCACTTACCCCGGCGGCGGGTGCGACCACCCTTTGACTTCGTACCCGAGGCACTGACGGGCTCGCGCCCACCCTTTGAGCGACCTTCGCCGCCGCCGAGCGGGTGCGCGTGGTGGCTTTTGGCAATGCCGCGAGTCTTGGGACGGCGGCCGAGCCAGCGGTTACGGCCGGCCTTGCCGAGTTTGACATTCTGGTGATCGGTATTGCCGAGTTGCCCGATGGTGGCGCGGCACTCGACGGAGACCTGACGAATCTCGCCGCTCGGCAGAACCACAGTTGCCAACCGGCCTTCCCGATTGCTGAGCCTTGCCGCTGCGCCGGCGGAGCGGCAGAGTGCGCCGCCCTTTCCGGGCTCGAACTCAATGTTGTGCACAGTGAGGCCAGTGGGGATGTGCTTCAGCGGCATGCAGTTGCCGGGCTTTGCGTCCACGGCATCAGAGGAACTGATGATCGTGTCGCCGTCAGTCATGCCCCGCGGCGCGAGGATGTACCGTTTGGTCCCATCTTCATATTGCAGAAGGGCAATGTGGCAACTTCGGTTCGGGTCGTATTCGATCCCCATCACCGTCGCAACCATGTCATCCTTATTTCGATTGAAGTCGATGCGGCGATAGCGACGCTTGTGGCCGCCACCACGCCCACGAACCGTGATCTTGCCCTGGTTGTTGCGGCCGCCGCGCTTCTTCAGCGGGGTCAGCAGCGACTTCTCCGGCGTCTTGCGGGTCACCTCGGTGTGCAGGTTGACCGACGCGTTACGCCTTCCGGGGGTTGTCGGTTTGTACTTTCGAATCGGCATGTCGTTCCTTCCTGCTTCTGCTCGGGCTCAGAAGAGCTCGATTCGATCCTCCGGATGAACCTTGACAATGGCCCGCTTCTGATTCCCGGCCCGGAAGAAGCCGAACTTGTTACGCCGCGTTCGTCCCTTTCGGATCTGCGTGGCAACCGATACGACGCGGACGCCATACAACTCCTCCACCGCAGACTTGACGTCGCTCTTGTCAGCGCGACCATCCACTTCGAAGGCGTATCTGTTGAACTGGTCCGTGCCAAAACTGGATTTCTCGGTAACCAATGGTTTCTTGATGACGGTCGTGGCAAGCATCAGGCTGCCTCCTCCGAGTCCCAGGCGGAACCGTCGAGGAATGATTCCAGCGAGGCCTTATCCACCACCAAATACCGATGATTCAACAGTTCAAACGCGTTGAGCTGGTCAATTCTGATCGTGTCCACTCCGTCGAGATTGCGGGCGGACAGCGCGGCGTTCCTGTTGTCGCCGGACACCGCAAGGAGACAACTTCGATCAATGCCGACTGCATCGAGGATCGTTCGGAACTCATTGCTCTTCGGCGATTTGAATTCCAGATCCGAGATCACCTTGACCTCGCTGTCCACCAACTTCGCCAGCAGGGCGTTGCGATTGGCCAGCCGTCGCATCTTCTTCGGCATGTCCTTGCGGAAGTTGTCATGCCCCCGCGTCTTTGCGAAGGTCACGCCGCCGCCGCGACGAATGTTGGTCCGCCTCGACCCTGCGCGGGCGTTACCTGTGCCCTTCTGCTTGTACAACTTTCTCGTGGAACCGTCGACACGCGAGCGATTCCGCGTGCGAGCCGATCCCTGCCTTCGATTGGCATGGAACATGACATACGCCTGCTTCAACAGCGCGTGTCGGACCTCGCCACCGAGTGCGGCTTCGTCGACGCTCATGGCATCGACTTTCTTACCCTTCTTGTCATATACGGGAAGTTCAATCATCTTCTTCATCACCTGTTGACGGAAATCCGTCGTTCTGTCGCCTTGCCCTCCGATGCGTCCGCTTCGTCGGTTCGTCCCGCGAACCGCTTTGCGTTTCTCGCCCGGCAGGGCTTGACTCGGCGTCGTTCGTTCCTGGTGTCGTTTCCGCCCGGTTCCCGGTCAAGGGCCTCGGCGGACAACCGGTTGATCTGCGTCAGCCGGCTGCGCGTGCTTTCTTTCTGTTCAATCTCCGTGCCTGTCGAATCACGATCATTCCACTGTTCGCTCCGGGGACTGCCCCCTTGACGAGCAACACATTCTTCTCCGGATCAACCTTGACAACATCGAGGCTACGAGCAGTCACTCGCTCATCCCCCATGTGACCCGCCATCCGCTTGCCCTTCTTGGGCTTCGGTCCAGTGCCCAGATTGGTGGCATGCCCGTTGATCGAACCGGGCGAGCGGTGCCGGCGTTTGACGCCGTGCGATGCCTCCAAGCCTTTGAAATTGTGTCTTTTCATCCCCCCCTGAAACCCCTTGCCCTTGCTGATTCCCGTGACATCCACAAACGGGACATCTTCAAATTCGGAAACCGTCACTGACTGGCCGACCTCGAGATCCTCGACCTCCGAAGCATCCAGCCTGATCTCGCGGTGAAATCGCTTCGGGGCGGTGCCGGCCTTTGCATCGTGTCCGATGATTGGCATCGTGCTGCGGCCGGGCCGAACATCCTCGAAGCCGATCTGCACGCCGCTGTAGCCATCGCGATCATCGGTCATGACCTGCGTCACAACGCACGGGCCTGCCTCGATCACCGTGACGGGAATGTTCGTCCCGTCCTCGAGGTAGTACCTCGTCATGCCGACTTTTCGTCCAAGCAGTGCCTTGGTCATCGTGTCACGCCTTGATCTTCACGAATACGCCAGCCGGCACGATCAACCTGTTGAGGGATTCGACCGTCTGGGCGTTGATGTCAGTGATGTCGACGATCCGTTTGTGTGTGCGGATCTCGAACTGTTCCCGCGACTTCTTGTTCACGAAGGTCGACCGGTTGACGGTGTACACCTCGCGACGAGTCGGCAGCGGTACCGGACCGGCGACGCGGGCGCCGGTACGTTTGGCGTGTTCGACGATCTCCTTCGCCGAGGCATCGAGTGCCTGGTGATCGTAGGCCTCAAGCCTGATGCGAATCATCTGCTGCTGTTTTTTCGACTGCGCCATTGCAGTTCCGACTCCTCAAGTGCTGCCGCATCCCATCGACACGAACAGCGACGATCCTGCGGTACGCCCGCAGCAACGCGAATCGGCGATTCTAGGACCTCTGCGGCCGCTGTCAATGCCAGCGGAGACGTCTTCTTGGAAGGTTCTGCCGCTTGAAATGAGGGATAGGGGGTACAGTGCTCGCCACCTCCATGATCCTGTGCAGCCTCATCACGACCTTTGCCCTCTGCAGCGGCGATCTCCAGACCGTTCCCTACGAGAACGGGACCCTTGGAATCCGCGTTCTTCTGCCCAAGAGCGGCGTTGTGACAGCCCTTTCGACCTCGCCTCCAAGTTGCCTTGTGAGCAGCGATAACCCGTTGGCCGGTTGGTATTTACGATTTGATCGCCTTCCCAATCCCCGCGCCGAGAGTCCCCGGGAGATCGTCCACTTGGCCCATGCTCGACGGGTCGATCCACCAGGGACCACCATCTTGGAAGATGGACCTCTTACGATCGGGGAAGGAAAGGGATGGTGGCTGGCGATTTCGCAGCCGGGGGAGTTGCCGAACGAGACGGCCACCATCCTCGGCTGGATGGCGCTCCCCGCACCCGGCGAACAGGCGATTTTGGCGGCCGTGTTCTGCCCGGAACCGGCTTGGAAGCGGGATCGAAGCGTGTTGATGGCATCGCTCCAATCGCTGGTCACGATTGACCCGATTTCGCAGGCCACCGATCGTCTCGAGGGTCTGCAAGGGGCAAGTGATCGTCTTTCCTCGCTGAGCAAGACCAATCTTCAGGGGCTCGTGGGCTTCGATGAATGGCGGCGGATCCAAACCGAGCAAGGCCAGGACATCGGGTACGGCCGCATCCGCGTGCAACAGAGTGACAAGCCGCAGGTCGACGGTACCGGCGGCGGCGAAGAGGGCGGACTGCTGATTCAGGTACAGGTCCGCGTCGTTCCCGACCCCGCATCCGGCATCGTGGTGGATACGACCGGCCAGTACTGGGTCAGTTGGGATGGCCGAGCGGAATCGTGGACCGGGCGATCGACACGATGGAAAGGCAAGATCAGCCGCAGTCAGATTGAAACTGGGCTGCGGCCACGGCCTTCACTCGGAACGCCCAACCAACGGCTTCTGGTGATCCAACAGGATGCCTCGGCCATTGACAGCGCCACATTTGATGAAGCGGTTTTTCCTCCATTCATGCCCAAGGCGCTTTCGTGGGTCATCGGGCCGTGGCTCGCGAGCGACCCCGACGCCACGCAGTTTGCGTGGCACTCGTACGACGACAGCTCAACGCTGCCGCAGATCGTCATGCGAACCGATTCCTTCGAACGGCCAGGCGATGGTTCCGTGCGTGTATCGACTCGCCTCGGCGAGCGGGACACACGCATGATCACCATCTTCGCCAACGACGGCCGGCTCATTCGCCAGTCTCAACCCGGAGGAATCGAGGTCACTGGCAGCGATGCAGCGACGCTTGAAGCGGTGTGGGAGCCACGCGGACTGTGGTGATGGCATCCAATTGACCGGGTTCGTACAGGGGGAATGCCCAATCTCGGCGGCGCATGATGCCCCGTTGACGCTTTGAATCGCGACGTGACGACCCAGAGGCGGACTTCATCGCCGCGAACGCCGCTTTGCGCTCCAGAGATCCTCGCGGCGCCATTTCAATTGCTTCAAGAAAGGCACTTCGTTGGTTCTCAGGCATGCGGTCTTCTGCATCGCCAACCAACGAAAGCCGGACTGTCGCCGTCGCTGTCCCCGATGGTGCAAGCGGCAACTGCAACCATCGACTACACCACTCCTCCATGACATCGTCATACCGACTTCCACCGGTTCCATGTACAAACTCGTCCGCCAACACCGATCGTGCGAGCAGCGTTAGAAGGATGGCGCGGGGGCGAAGGTCGTCCCAATCATCCAGACACTCCCTGACCGCTTCGTTATGAGGGCCGTGCCAGAGCGGGAGTTCGTCTTCTTCCAGAGGGGCGACACCTCTATGCGGATGCGCTGCGATAGCAGCGTTATATGCATCGCGGCAGGCAGCCCCGTCGCGGCGCATCGCGTCGATGACCGCGGCTCCGAATGAGGTGCGAAGAAGATCGGTACTGGTACACCGGTGATCGATGGATGTCCACGGAGTCATGAGGCCCTGCACCGCAGAGGTAAACTGTTCGCTCGCAGTGTCGCCTGTGGCAACCTCCAGCGATGCTGCAACGGCCGACATGCCAGCATCCACGGAGGGAATGCCTGATGTGAATGTTGGATGCACGACTTCCATCCGTGTTTGATCCCGCATGGCCCGAGCCGCGTCCAACACACCGAATGACACTGTCCGCACATCAAGTTCGCCGCCGGCCAGAGCCGGCACTTCGAGGTTCTGCGGCGAGGCGAGGTGATGATCGACGACAAGGAATACCAACTTCCCGCCGGTCGCGTCGGCCGCGTGTCTCGCCGCCGCAAACCTCGCGAGAATCCCCGGGTGAAAGAACACCGGCTGGTGCCCGGTCACGATCAGTTTTCGATCCGTTGGAAGTCCCAACTCCCGCCGCGTGATGTCCTTCCACTCCTGATGACTTCGGCCTAACACGGCACCCGCTCCCGCACCTGCGGGAGATGCCTGCCCAGCTCCCTGCAGTACACTTCTCGGTAGTGGGCCAGCCTGACATCCGCGTCGTCCAGTGGCCCGCCGAAGGTTCGACTCGGATCCACATAGAGGAGGCGAACGGGGATTTCGCGCAGGCGGAGGCCATGTGCGGCTGCCTGCACCCAGAACTGAATGGGAAACTCGTATCCATCGACATCGAACGCCATGTCCGCAAGGGCGGCGATGCGATACGCCTTGAATCCGCAGAATGCGTCCGTGATGTCGATTCCGAGCGCTGCATTCATATCCTCCGTCAAGGCGTGATTGATGGTGCGGCGATCGGGCGGCGGCAAGTCGCTGTTCGCATCCGTCTGTAGGTATCGGCTGCCGGAGATGACATCGCAATTGTCCTCTTCAATCGCCTCCATGAAGTGTGGAATAGCCGCGGGCTCATGTTGTTCATCGCAGTCCATCGTGATCAGCCAGTCGAACTGATCAACGGCCGCCCATCGAAACATGTCCTGCAACGACCTGCCATAACCGCGGTTTTCCGAGTGCCGAATGACCTCGACCGGATGCCCCGCCAGAAGTGCAGGGGTCAAGTCTGTCGAACCGTCATCCACGATGAGAACATCCGCCGCGTACCGCGTGACTTGGCTGAGCACACTGTTGATGTAGGCGGCCTCATTGAAGACGGGAATGCCAACGAGAATCCTTGGTTGTGTTGCCATCCCCCCATGATAGGCCGTCAGGAGCCGCCGCCCTATAGTGCAGATCGCAAGGAGATACCCATGTTGTACTTTTCATTGGCCGCGATCGTCATCGCCGCCCCACCCCCATCCAGCGCAAGAATCTTCGCCGAGATGCTCGACCTCGATCAGGATGGGGTGGTTCACCCAATGGAAGCTGCCGATGCGTTGTCCATGATTCTGGAAGGATCGGGGGAGGAAGGGCTCTCCGTCGAGGATGCCGACCTCGTGATCGAGGAGTATCAGCAGTTCCAGCGGGAGGATGCGGAGTTTCTCATCGAAGACTTTGACACCGATGGAGACGGCGTCCTGAGGCTCGCCGAACTGCCCGAAGATCTCGCGGACTTGGCGGCGTACTGCGACCTCGACAAGGATGGCTCCCTCACCGTGGACGAAATCATCACGATGCATCCCGACTCGGATGCCGTCCTGGTCGCTGCTGAGGTGGACGAGATATTTCTGGATCTCGACGACGATGGAGATGGGCTGATCCCGTTTTCGGTTCTTCAAGAAGATGATGTGGAGTTTGCCGAACTCGTTGCGCCGTTTGACACCAATGGCGACAAACAAATCGCTCGCGACGAACTTCTTGCGGGATTTGCGATTCTTGATGCGCCTGTCTCATTCGACATTGATGGATCCCGGGCCATGATGAGCGGGACAATTGGTCCATCGACACCTTTTCGCGTCATGGAGTTGATTCTGCACAATCCGGAAGTCAACACCATCGTCATTGTGGATGTGCCCGGATCGGTTGATGATGATTCGAGCCTTCGCGCTGCCCGCATGATCCGGTCCCACGGTTTTCGCACCCACCTTCCCTCACACGGCATGGTCTCCTCAGGTGGCACTGATTTCTTTCAGGCAGGAATGGAGCGCACATGCGATCGAGGGGCCCAGTTCGGCATTCACAGTTGGAGTGCGTTCGGCATGGAGGGGGCGGACCTTCCTCGCGACGATGAGGAACATGAGATGTACCTTGACTACTGCGATGAGATGGGCATCCCGCGATCCTTCTATTGGCGATCGCTGCACGCAGCATCGTCGGACGACATGCATTGGATGACCGAAGAGGAACTCATCAAGTACAAGATGCTGACTGCGCCCATCAGGGACTAAGAGGCGGAAAGTCGTCTGCTTGAACAAAAAGAACAGCGGGGACACCCACATGTGGATGTCCCCGCTGCGACTTGAATACGCCAATCAGGCAGGAACCATCAGCACGGTCCCCAGGCACTGATAATCGCCAGGAGATCCGTGACATCGACGATCCCGTCACCGTTGACATCAGCCTGTGAGGAACCCGTGTTGCCCCACTCGCCGATCACGGTCAGGAGATCGGTGACATCGGTGACACCGTTGCCGTCGACATCGGTCGGGCACGGTTCGCTGCCGCAGGTATCGGTGCCGCAGGCGGTTTCATCGCCTTGGTACTCGCCGCCCGCACCATCGCAGTCAGCCTGCGTCAGTTCGATGCAGTCGGTTCCGACGCAGCACGCACCGGTCGGATCAACCGGGTCGCACTCGCAGTCGCCACCGTCGCAGCCGAATTCCTCGCAGTTGAGGAAGATGGCAACACCAGGCGGGCACTCGTCGCAGCCGTAGTCGGCCGGGACATAGGCACCGTCGTCACAGAATCCGTCGCCAATCCACGCCTCATAGACATAGTCCGGGAAGCAGGTGCCTTGACAGTCCATGGTCCAGCCGGCTTCGCAGTCGCCGCCGCCGCCGCATGGGTCACCTGAGCAACTGGTGTTGTCGCCCTGGTACTCGCCGCCAGCCGCGTTGCAGTCCGCCTGCGTCGTCGTGGAGCAACTCGTGCCTACACAGCATGCGCCGGTCGGATCGCCGCCGCCGCAATCGGGGCAGTCGCCGCCATCGCAATCGAATTCGTCGCAATTCAGGTAGATCGCAACGCCGTTCCACTCATAGGTGCCGTCGTCGCAGTACCCGTCGCCAACCCAGTAGTCCGGGCAGCAGTTGCCGTTGCAGTCTTCGATCTCGCCAGCCGGGCATCCACCGCTGCTGCAGGGGTCGCTCGAGCAGCTCGTGCCGTTGCCCTGATAGGAACCTCCGAGTCCGGAACAGTCAGCCTGCGTACCGGTCGAACAAGATTCGCCAACGCAACACGCGCCAGTGGGATCGCCGCCGCAGGGGTTGGAGGTACAAGAGACATAGTCACCCTGGTAACTGCCGCCCGCTGCACTGCACGCCGCCTCGGTGACATAACTGCAATCCGTGCCGACACAGCAGGCACCACTCGGATCGCCGCCGCCGCCGGGAACCAGCGTGTCGATGCCGGTTGGATCAGATCCGACCGGATCGAGCCAACTGCTCAGACTGCTGTTACTGGAGCCGCTCCACGAGAGATTGAAACAACGGCCGTAGTAGTCGTTGTCGTCGTTATAGCAGTAGGAATACCCGCAGCACAGCGTGCCGATGGCCCTGTGATTGCTGTCGTACAGCGGTGAACCGGATGAACCCGGCGCCGTGCGGCCGGTACCCCAGTTGATGTCCCAGAACTCACCGGAAGCATTGGTGTAGTCGGGGAAGGAGATTCGCTTCTCGGCAGCCTCGGGATGATGGATGCCGGCGCCATTGTTGGCGGTGCTTGCTCTTGACCAGCCGGAGTAGGTGATACCCCACGCCGCGTTGGGCGAGGAGGACAATTCCGTCAGGGTGAAGTCGCTGTAGGAACGGGTGGCCCGATGGGTCGAACCCGATGTGAACTGGTTGAAGTTGCCATTGCCGTTTCCGCCGCTGTCACCACTGCCGGGTGTGCGGCAATAACTGTTCTGGTGATTCCAGTACACCACGATGCTGGAGTCGCTGGAATTGTTGACGCCGCAGTGACTCGCGGTCATGAAGTAGTTTCGCTGGTCCTCCGCCGTGTTATTCACCATGAAACCGGTACAGGTGAGGTACCCATTGAGCGTGTAGACGCCGACTGAGGGAATTTCGTTCGACCACGCATCGCCCTCGGGGCAGACGACATCGACATTGCAGGACTCGGACGACCCGCGTCCCGCGGCATCGTGGATCCAGCGGTAGCCGGAGTTGATGGACCCAAGGACGATGCCCTTGGCCACCTGGCCGCGCTGATCAGCATCAACGATGATCTCAATGATTGCTTCGCCGCCGGGAACGCAGGGTGTCCACAGTTCACCATGCGGCTTGTTGTCGTCAGCGGTGAACGGCCGGATCCTGAAGTCGCCGCGAGGCGTTGATACGGTCATCCTGCCACTCGACGGCATGGTGTAGGTAGAGAACCCAAGGTTCATCGAGAGTGCGTTTTCGCAACTCACGCGAAGCTGCCACCGGAGCGTGTTCATGTCAATGCGTTCCCAGAGACCGGAGTTGCCGGGCGTGAGGACATCCTCATAAGGAACCGCGAATCGCGGTGGCTGACCTGAATCCTCGCGATCATTGTCTTCGCCGAGAAGTCGGGCATAGTCCAAGGAGGGCACCGTCACGACCGGGACCGCGTCAACCGGCACGCGGGAAGTCAGTGCTTCGGAGGCGGCATCAACGCCGCTGATACATGTACAGGTGATCACTGTTGCGGCTGCGGTTGAAAAAATGCGTGGCATCTGAGGGTCCTCTTCTTGTCTGTCCCTTCCTTATGAAAGGCAGGGAATGCGCGTGGATTCCGATAGCCCGGACTTCCGAGCCTATCACCCCCTTCGAGCAAGTGGCGGCGGCGTATCCGTCGAATCTTCAAAAAGCCGCAGTCAATACCCCCTTGACCTCTGTTCGGCCCTCGGGGAAACTCTGCGGCCCAGAATGCCCAGATACGCAATCCAGCCTGAGCGAGTCGTTCGACACCACATTCGAGCACTGGAGCGGCGATTCCTGATCGCCCTATCGGTTCTGGCCGTGGTGGCCATGGTCTCCACGGCGGGCTTCATGGTCATGGGACGGCATGACGGTTCGTTCATCGAGCGGCTGGTGTCCAGTTACTGGGACACCTTGAACCTCATTTCAACAGTCGGAAGCCTCACTGATCTGACCGTTGGGCAGAAGGTCTGGGGAGCGATTGTCATCATGGTCGGACTCGGCGCGGCCGTGTACGGGTTCAGTACGCTGCAGGGCCTGCTGCACGGCGAGGAAATCACCAACTATCTGGAGCGACGAAAAATGAAGAAGGAACTTGAAGCGTTGCAAGGCCACGTTGTCATCTGCGGATATGGACATGTGGGCCGCCGAGTGGCCGCGTGCCTGAGCCGCGAGAAACTCGAGATCGTCGTCATTGAGAAGGACTCGGAGGTGGCGCACGAGGCTAGCAACGATGGCCTCATGGTGATTGAGGGAGATGCCACCGATGGTGATGGTCCGCTCACGCAGGCTGGCGCGGAGAACGCGGCCGGGGTCATTGCGGCCCTCCCGGATGACGCGGCCAATGTCTATGTCGTTATGGTCGCGCGCGAACGAAACCCTGCGGCACGCGTTATCGCCCGCGGCGAATATGAATCATCGAGGCAATGGTTGAAACGCGGCGGCGCCCACGATGTCGTCGTTCCGGGCGAATCGGCCGCGCACCAACTGGCATCCCTGTTGATCTCCCCGCACCTGCACAAGTTCTATGGCCAGATGTCGACGCACGGGGAACATGGAATCGTGGAGATTCCGCTCTCGAAACACCCCGAGGCCGTTGGGAAGACAATCGGTGATCTTGCGATACAGCGTGATCACCGTGGCGTCGTTGTTTCGTTGCGCCGCAGCAACGGAAAACACATCCTCAATCCCGCGGCGGATTTGGAACTTGGGGAAGATGATTCGCTCCTGGTGCTGCTGCCGGACGACAGTGACCGTAAGCGGCCCCTTGTCTGAGCCTTCGCTGGTCAGCCCAGCGGATCGCGCCGATACAACTTGGTCTCCAACGACCAGATCCGCTCGGTAAATGCATCATCACCACTTGGTGGACCTTCCTGCGGACGAGCATGGTCCAGGGCGCTGCGGGTGTGCGCATCGAGCGTGTCCAGAAACGAAACGAAGATCGCTTCCGGCGTCGACGGTCGTTTGGCGGCACCGTGCTCGGGCTGCCCGTGATGACTCAAGACAATGTGCTGCAATACGGTGAGCAACCCATCGGGCAGTTTCCCGCCCAGCGATGCTTCTGCGATTGCCGCCTTGTCCTGCAGCCAGATCGCCCCCCGCGCAATGTGCCCGACCAGATTCCCTTCACGGGTGTATTGAAAACCCCGGTCCCACCGCAACTCTTCCGTCTTGCCCAAGTCATGCATGAAGAGTCCGAGCAACACGATGTCGCGGTTCAGTCGCGGATAGACCTGCAGCATTCCCTCGGCCAGCGTCATGAGATCGAGGGTGTGTTCCAGAAGGCCACCAATCCATGCATGGTGCACCTGCATGGCCGCCGGAGCCACCTTGAAGCGTTCCATGAGAGGCGCATCATCGAGATACGCATCCGCCAACGCCCGAGCCGCTTCGTGATCGAGCGATCGAAGCATCGCTGCGACCGTTGCGAACATCTCGTCAATGTCCCTATTGGTACTCGGAAGCAGGTCGACCAGCTCTTCGGCGGTCGGTTCGTGCGGCCAGATCTCGTTGATCTTGATCTGCAGTTTCTCTTGATAGATCTCCTGCATTCCTTCTATACCGACGAAGCCGGTGGCCGTAATGGACGACATCGTGGCCGGATCGAAATCCCACAGCCGCCCCATCGCTTCGCCGGTGGCGTCGCGGATCAGGCACTTCAGAAACGGTTTGCCCCCGCGGGTTGTTCCGACCTGCGGGTTCACAAGCGCATAGACGCCGTGGGCAAAGCCCTGCCCGGTCATGGAGGAGATCTTCGTAACGCTCATCGAGGCAGTGTACCCATCGCCCGGGGAATGCGGCGCAGAAGGTCGGTCGCCAGCATGCCCCGATCGCCGTATTCATCCTGCCAGAGACGACCAGCAAGGGCGTGTACATGCACACCGAGTCTTGCGGCCTCAAGGAGACGACGCGGACCGTCTTTCCCGTACTGCGCAGCGATTGACGCAATGACGCCCGTGAGGACATCGCCGCTGCCGCCTGTAGCGAGCACGACGCCACCGCTGTCATCTTCAACCGTTGTGACTCCATCCGAAATCGCCGTGACGTAACTCTTGAGTACGACGACGCAGCCAAGTCGCTGCGCAAGCGCCTCAGCACCAGCGGGGCCGCGCAGTGAGCCGTCCACGCCCATCGCCAAGGCAAGCCGTTCAAACTCACCAACATGCGGTGTAAGAACAAGTGGCGAGCGGACATCCGTCGCACCATCTTCAAGAGATGCCAGCGCATTGATGCCGTCGGCATCGAGCACGATCGGACGATCCTCGCGGCCAAGCAGCGTGGCGACAAGTTGTTGCTGGGGCCAAGCATGGCCGAGCCCGGGACCGAGCGCGAGAACGCGTGCACCGGATGCGTGCTGATCAATGGCCTCGACGGCGGCACTGGCATGCAGGCGTCCGACCTCGTCCACCGGCAGTTCGATGCCGGTAGCGGTCGGTGTAATGACCAGCCCTTGCGGCAACAGTGGTTCGGGCATGGCCAGGTAACAGAGGCCGCAGCCGCTGCGCATCGCCGCAGTAGCGGCAATGGCCGGCGCTCCGAGCATGAGCGAACCGTTTTCTGATCGGTGCCCTCCGATGACGCACACTGCACCAAAGGTCCCCTTGTGCCCATCTGCCGGACGGGCTGGAAGCATGTCAGCGAACTCGATCACTTGTCCTCTGGAGCCCCAACGGACAGGACTTCCACATCCACATTGCCGATCAGCGACATGATGGTCGACAGATCGGTCATCATGTCGGTCTCCGATAGCGACGAGGTCGCCGTGGTGATGTGCCCGGCGCCGAACTCCCAGGGGAGCGTCGCGTCCAGATCGACCCACGCACCATCGACGAGCGCCTGTGCCCACATGTGCCAACCGAATCCACCGTTTTCAAGTTCAGCCATGGCGCCAGCGGGCACATAGACCATGCCCATCGCAGTCCTGGCTGGAATGCCGGCCGCTCGCAGCAGTCCGCACAAGAGTACACCATGCTCGCTGCAATCACCGG
>PVBE010383460.1_pt1 | contig 15368 bp, 15 predicted proteins | sample 1631181 | NCBI WGS metagenome assembly PVBE01 (sample SAMN08397723, study PRJNA350692) | Marine metagenome, whole genome shotgun sequencing project. | isolation source: water | place: Pacific Ocean | collected 2012-04 | reverse complement strand
GGGGGCCTTCCGGCGGGGGGGGGGGGAGGGGGGAGGGGGCGGGGTGTCCGCGGGCTGCCATGCACCGGCGCATGCGAAGCCACGTGCGATCGACGCGGCCCGCGGCGCCACCCTCCCCTGCGCACCCCGCCGCATCCCTTCCCGTCTCCACCAGCAAAGCCGCCCACACCTGCGCCAGGGCTTGGTCCAGCGCCTTGGCTTCCATGCGTGTCCCCGGAAGGTCGCTGCGTTCATTGGGTCTCGTGCCACGCCTGTGCAAACTTGACTTTCCCGCCCCCGTTCCCGCGTTGGGGGATGGGGTGCGTCGGGAGGGCCCGTCCACGAAGTGGCCCGCCACCGATCGCACCTGGCCCACCACAGCAAGCGCCCGCGTGAGGCTGCCGCTCCTCGCAAAGGCCTGGGCCAAGGAGACAAAGGCGGAGGGGGATGGGGCGAGGCCCGCGGCGCGAAGCCGGTTGTATAGGCGCTCGCACGCGGGAGCGTCGCGCACGCGCACGGCGGCGGCCATGGCGGACTCGAGCGAAGCCGCCAGCGCAGCGTCAAGCGCGGTATCCTTCTCCCACAGAGGCGCAATCTCGAAAGCGCCAGCGGAGGACTCGGGCCAGCAGGAGAGAAGCAGGGCCTCCGCGGCGCGAGGGTCGTCCCACGCGGCCTCGACGGCAATGGCGGACGCAAGCACGGCGCGCGATCCGGGAAGGAATTCCCGCGCCATGCGCCGCGCCTCGGAGCGGAGCGTGTCGGTTGGCGAGGTCTCCCCGGCGTCATCTGGCGAGGCAGGCCCGGCGGCGGCAGTGGCGTCGAGGAGCGCCGCGCACATGAGCGCGTCGGGGGCGAGGCGAGGGTCGCCGGAGGCTGCGTGGGCGGCGGCGCAGTGCGCGTGGGCGGCCCACGCGGTTGCGACGTCGCCGTTCGAGGCCGCCCGCCGCAGAAGCGACGTGAACGCCTTGCGGTCGGCGGGAGGGGCGCTGCCCTCCGGATCGGACAGCGCCGCGATGAGGCGGAGCGCCAGGTCAGGCGTGGCCTGGCGTATCGAAGACCGTACGATGGCCGACGATGGGAGAATGCGGGCGGCCTCGGCCGGACCGAGCGTCTCAACGAGCTCGAGCACCGCGTCGAAGCGGCGCGACTTGAGAAGGCGCCAGCACGCCCCGTGAAGGAACGCGTCGCTCGCGTCACCGGCCCCCGGAGCGGCCGTCCGGAGAATGCGCCCCGACACGGACGCCGTGGACTCCGCCTCGGCACCGCGCGCGTTGCGCGGGCGCTCCGCCACCGTCAGCATCTCCCCCTGAGCTCCGCCCCTCTCGCGTTCCGCCTCGCCGCGTGCTCCTCGTCGCGTTGCGCGAGCTCCTCGGCGCGTGCGCGCGTCCGACGCGGCGCGTCCGACGCATCTCTGGGGGGAATCCGGTCGCAGCGCGTGTGCGCGCCGCGCCCCCCGGCACTGCGCGTCCATCCCAGCAGCAAGGCGGTGGATGCTCCTCCTTCGGGAGCCGCTCGCGGCGCCAAGTGTGATCCAGTTTTTGGGCTTTTTTTCAGCATAGCCGCAGAAGAGAAAGCTGGGGGAGAGAGCTGGGAGCTTTCAAACGCTTGCGGGTGTAGAACGAGGCAGCGGCGCCGTTTTGGCGTCGCGGGCCAGATGGCCGAAGATGCGGCGAATGGCATCGGAAACGGCGCACCGAAGAAGCGGGGTCGAGGCCGGCCGCGCAAGCACGCGCCGGCCGTTCCGCCCAAGCCGGATGCGAATCCGTATGAGAAACTGAAGATCCGTGTCAGGGGACAGGTTACGCGCATGGTGAGGGAGCAACACTTTCTCGACACGTATCGCATGGATGGATGGCGCGGTGCGTCCAAGGAGAAGCTCAAGCCTCACAAGGAGCTTCAGAGGGCCAAGCGCGCGATCGCCGAGGCCCAGCAGATCATACGCGATTGCATGCGCCAGATCGACGACCACGGCGGCGACACGCTGATCCCGCAGGACGCGTACACGGAGAGCGGCGAGCTTCCAGTCGAGGCGATCATATGCTCAAAGTGCGGCGGGGGCGAGTCGGTCGAGGGCAACGACATCCTCCTCTGCGACGGGTACTGCTATCGCGCCTTCCACCAGTGCTGCCACGTGCCTCCCGTATCGAACGCCGACATCCCCCCCGGGGATGAGGGCTGGCTGTGCGCGGCGTGCGATGCCAAGGTCGATTGCATCTACCACATCAACGCGTGAGTCACCATCGCCTGCCACCCCACCCTTGCCCCCCTTCCGTCTCCCCCTCCCGCATTCCCCATTGCCCACCAACTGGCTTTTCCACGATTCTTTTTGTAATTCTGGGAGACTGCGTAATCAAGCAAAAATCCAATCAGGGCAAGTATCGGAATCGAAATCCACCAACTGTAAATCATTACAAGAATTATTCCTGCAACAGCTCCTACTATCCCTCCAAGCCACCACGATTTAGTTCTGGCAAATATTGCACTCAACCATTGAAGCAAAATAAAACAAACAAAGAAAATCCAAGCGGCACCCGAGCCATCTGATTTCTTTTGCTTGAATCGCTCCGCTGTGTACTCTCCCCCAATATGTTTCTTAAGTGCGGATATTCCGGCAGATATTCCCTCGAAATATTTCCCCTGCTTAAAGTATGGAGTTATATCCTCATCAATAATTCCCTTAGCAACAATATCCGGAACTGCACCCTCCATTCCATAGCCTGTTGCGATAAAAAGCTTACGATCTGCGTAAGCGATTACAATCATTATGCCATTGTTAAAATCTGCCTGCCCTACTCCCCATTTTCTTCCTATCTCCACCGCTGCATCGGCAATCGACTCACCCTCTAATGTTTCTACTATCAAAATTGCAATCTCGTTCGAAGTTTCATTTTGATAAGCTGTTAGATCACTTTCTAATGCAGATTCCTGATCGAGACTAAGAACATTTGCAATATCGGTAACATAACCGTCATTCGGTGGAACCTCGAATGCAAAGGCAGTACCTGCAAAGGTTAGCAATACTGTCGAAAGGAATATCTTGAGCATCGATTTCATTGAGATAATACTATTAAAACTCTACCTTCGGCGCATCCTCACTCCCTTTGTCTGCTTCAAAGAAGGATTCAGGATTGAATCCGAGGAGCCTGGCGAGTACTAGTCCCGGGAACCTCTTTACCATTACATTAAAGACTCTTATTGATTCATTGAAGTCCCGCCTTGCAACAGCAACACGGTTCTCTGTGCCCTCAAGCTGTGCCATCAGATCCGTGTAAGCCTTTGTGGCTTTAAGATCCGGATAATTCTCGAAAGTCAGAAGAAGTCGGGCCAATGCACTATCCATACCTTGTGCTGCATCAATCTTCGATCCCCTATCCCCTGCTCCCATCCATTTAGTCCTAGCCTCTGTAACAGCTGTGAATGTTCCCTTCTCAAACTCTGCAGCACCTTTAACAGTATTTACCAAGTTAGGAATCAGATCAGCTCTACGCTGATACTGTGTCTCGACCTGCGCCCACTGTGCATCTACTTTCTCCTTGCCGGAGACAAATCCATTGTATCCGCTCCAGACCCATAGGCCTGCGAGTACGACAATAGCTAATAAAATGAATAGAGGGGTCTTTGATTTCATAAGAAATTTAGTTAAGAATCGCAGATAGTATAATGGATGATTGTTAAATTGTTAAATTGCTCGACAGAGCGTTACGCATGCTGGTTAACATAATTTGTCGAATACAGCTTTATTCTCACTCTGTGAACAATTTAGCAATTTAACAATTTAATTCTTCTCTCTTTCATATCTCCCAATCAACTGAGCCACCTCTATAACCTTCCCCTCCATCGCTTCCTCAACCTGTGCCTTAGTTGCACCCTCTTCTAAGTCCAGTTCTGACTCAAGCGCAAACAACTTAAAGAAGTATCTATGCTCACGATCCGGCGGGCAAGGTCCTCCATATTTATTTTCTCCCTTTGTATTCGCTCCCAACACTCCTTCGGGTACGGAATCTTTTTCTATCTTTTTTACAGTCATAGGAATATTAAACACTACCCAATGATCCCACATTCCATCTTCGCGGATTGATTTCGGAACATCCGGATCTTCCATGATCAAAACTAAGCTTGTGGCTTCATCTGGCACACTGCTGAATTCCAAAGGAGGATTAACATTCTCCCCATCACATGTATACATGGATGGTATGGACGCAGTATGCTCGAATTCAGGACTAGTTATTTGCATGACATCTTTTGTGGGAACAGGAGCTTCCTCGGTTGCTCCACAGGCAAAAAGAAAGATAAAAGCTATCGGAAGGATATTCATAATTTTCATATGACACATTCTACCATACATAATCCGTCATGTCATGACTACCGGCAAAGCCGGTAGCCTGGGAAAAGCCCCTAGAAGGGTCTAACTAAAGTGAGCCAGAGCTACCAGTTGTTTTCCTCAATCCCAATGCAGATCCAACTCTGGACCATCAAAGAATTGATCATTTTTCCATTGGTCTTGAACATACTTGCGAATGATATCTTCATCTATTCCCACGGTTGAGACAAAGTATCCCCTGCTCCAGAAGCTTTTCTGGCTGACAGATCGTTTACGAGCAAAGGTGTTATGAGCTCGAATGGCAGATTTACCTTTTAGGAATCCCATAATATAGGCTACGGAATGTTTTGGAGGAATGGAGAGAATCATGTGCATATGATCAGGGCACGCTGTTCCCTCAATAACTTCTACTTCCTTTTGTTTGGCTAATTCTCTAATGATTGTACCTATTTCAACTCTTGCTGTTCCATACAGTACTTTCTTTCGGTATTTTGGTACTATGACGATGTGGTATTTACAGTCCCACATGACATGTGATTGTGCTTTGAATGAGCGCATGATAAAAAGGGAGAATGTCCCTTCGGGGGGCTTTTCCCTTTGTATCGTAAAACAAACGCTGGAACGGTAAAACCTACGGAAGTCTCACCAGCATAGCTGGTGGTTTACTGGGGGATTATTAGCTTTTAGCTTATAGCTTCATTAGCTTTCGTTTTTGCGAGTTTAATATGGCACCTACAGAAGCTAATGAAGCTAAAAGTTATGAGCTATAAGCTAAGTTATTTTTGCAAGATTGTTGTGGTCGGGATGGCCGGACTTGAACCGGCGACCTCGTCGTCCCGAACGACGCACTCTAGCCAACTGAGCTACATCCCGAAGTTTCACTCATTATATAAATAATCAAACAAATGGCTAGAGTGACGACTCATTAATTGCTCGCTCCCGCTTCGCGGGCGCTCGACAGCCAACTTAAGCTACTATCCCGAAGTTTCACTCATTATATAAATAATCAAACAAATGGCTAGAGTGTCAGCACTTTTGTCTGAACCATGATTAAAGGATTCAAAGATAGACAGGATTAAATATCATTCCCAGTAATCAAGCTAATCCTTTAATCATGAGAATCAAGGTTCAGACAGTTGACATTCATTATTACAGTACTAATTTCCCTTCACAATCCCTCGCTACAACACGGACTGTTGAAACCTTCCAAAGAGGCTTTGGAGAGGCCTTAAAGAGGTGGCTTGAATTGAAAATTGCCTATTTTCTGCATCATTATTGTACAAATTTTGTATACAAGAATCGTCCCTCAATTGTTAAGCTTCCTTAACTTCTAACCCTCACTCTCACCATCACCCTCACCCTAGTCCAATCCCCCTTTTCCACACTCTAAAATTGATCTCGTCAGGTTGAACACAATTTTTAGTCAAGTATAGCCATACATCCCTTTATCAAGCTGTAAAGTCCCTAATGGTTCCCGGCTAATCTATCATAATAACGTGAAACAAACCTCACACCCACTACCGCTAGAGCTCTTTTGGGCTCATGCAGTCCTCATCGCTTCCTTTGCACTGGTAATGGTGATGAGCGTCCCGTCAATAGGGTAATTAATGCCCTCAAAAAATTAATCTTGCGCCTTTAATCATCAAAGTATATCTTCGCCATAGTGAATACAGCCTACATCCTCAACTGCTCTCCCATTGCGTCCTGTTGGTCCGCAGACCGAGGGTGACTTGAGCGTATAAATTAAACTTCTATTCACCCTCGTAAATCGCGAGGTTTTTTTGTATATTTATTTCCTTACCAACTACTCCAATGACTACACACGCAGAATTAATGACACCTATAACTTTAGACAGTCGACAAATTAGAGTAGGAGATAATCCGGACGCAGAAGCCAGACTGAGATTACTTATCGGCGCAACAAACTCACATATGGCATGTTTCACAGAAGTCCAAAATAATGGATCAACACTTGTAACGAATGCTTCAACACTGAGTGCAGGTCGGATAGAGGAAGTTGCTGAAAGATGCAGAGGCGATGCACTCCTTACGCTAATTGAAAAATGGAGAACAAAAGTTGAAGACGGAAGTGTTTCAAAAGACTCTTCTACAGAAGCAACTGTTGATCTAAGCACAAGCATACTTGCAAGATTTTGCGAAGAACAACGCATTGAATTTCCTTTCCCTGAACCAGCTAACGATTCACATGACGAAGTTGCCCCTCAGCAACCAGCCCCTCCGACATCCGAGGATTCCCATCGTCCAGCTCTAGCGTAACATGAACCTTTTCAAATTTTCTGATGTCATCTTCAGTTTTATACTGCAACTGATGTCTGGCGTCGCCGAAGTGATTTTTTAAGTGCCCAGCCGGCAACGGCTCAGTATCGCCCTGACCAATGAACCAAGCTTCATAAAATGAACCTTCTCTTGCAGGCAAAACATTCAAATGCATTGTGATAATATTAGTGCCATCCTCATATACATAACCTTGCACAACCCCGTTAGCCGGAGTGTTTTCTGTACCACTCATTGCACCATACGCAAACCAAACTTCCTTGCCATGCTTGGGATGAACTATGCCATCCTTGCCCGGCATCAAATACCTGAATGCTTCTTCGCCTATCGACTGTTCAGAGAGTTTTACTTTGTCGGACTTGCCGCAACTTATTAGAAGTAATGGAATGATTAGTATTAAGATTTTTCTCATGAGAAGCAAATTATATATAAAGAGAAAAAGGAGTAAAAGGAGATAAAAGAGATAATGCTCATTTATAAACTCCTTTGTATCCTTTGACTCTTTTTTACCCTTTGCCTCCTTTCATTTCTACCAGAGATATCCAGGACTTCTCGCCTCGATCCTCGCCCTCTCCACCTGCGAATGATGATCTGCACGAGCGGCAAGAACTTCGAACATCGGGCGCTCCCTTCTTGTGTATATAAGAGAGAATCGATTCGCCAAATCTATCACATCCTCCACATTCGGCGATAAGGCTATGAAGTGAGTATTACTCTCAACCGCATCCACATACGTCTTCATAAGCCCAATTGTATCTTCCTTTACCAGAGCAAGATCGTCCCATCTTTCCGAATCTATCATAAGCTCTGTTTTTGATCTGGTTATACCGAAATCATTAAATCTGCCTCCGAATGAAAGAGCCTTTTCGTATGACTCAAGTGCAGAATCAACCTCTCTTTGGGAACGAAATATATCCCCTCTTATCTTCCAACCTCTATAATCCTCATTGTTTACCTTCATGTAATCATCAAGTGCGTTTTGTGCTTCTGCAAAGCGCTTTTGTCCGTACAATATATTTGCACGGCTAAGGTGTATATCTCTGCTTATTATCTGAGGATTTGCTTTGTCGTACCAAAGAAGAGCACGCTCAGCTTCCCCTCTGGCCTCAAGATGTCTGCCAACAGAAGATATGACAATTCCTTCTGCTTCAAAAACGGCTACTATTAGTACAATTGAGGCTAACAGAACCTCAAATGTCCGTACTATCTTTTTATTCAATACGATACTTTTCTTACGTTTACTTTCGGCCATTAGTACTGCAAGCAAGATCCAAAGCAGCATCGAAACAGATACAAACTGCAGGTTGTAATCAATCAAACTGTGGGACAAAAGGCCTGCAACAGCAATCAGAGAAAATCCTAAAACGGGAACATTGGGCTTAGCTGAAATTTTATTAACTGACGCATAAAGAATTGTGACTAAAATGCTTAAGAAAAGAAAGGCGGCAATTATTCCTCTCTCCATCGAAAGCTTGAGGATCACATTGTGCGGATGATCGGAAGTTGCACGAATACTGGTTTGAAGTTTCGGTTGTACGAAACGAAAGCTGTAAGGACCCCATCCGAGTACCGGACGCTTGAGAGATAAAAACAGAGACTGTTTCCAAAATTCAGAACGTTCGGAAACCGAGGACGAGCCTTCTGCGGCAGTAAAAGAAATTTTTTCCGTAATTGGTTGTACCGGAAAAAGCTGTGAACGAACTATGTTTGCACAAGAAAAAACAAAGACTGAAGTAAGTAAAATCATTCCTGCGCGTATTGAAACATTCTTCCACTCGAAACTGCTCTTCTTCCAATATATAAGGACCGTCCAGAGCAACCAAAGTACAAGCTGTCCTGTAAATGCAATTATTGCCCCGCGCGAATAGCTTAGAAGCAAAAAACCAATTACAAGTCCAAGTACAAGAGATCTAAGCAGCATCGGAATCATCCTCTTCTCTTTTACAACCCATAACGCAATCAACGGCCACGCAATCAAAAGCCAATCCGCCCAAGCGTTGGGCCAGTAGTCTGTATGGAATCTATAATCAAAGAAAGTTCCGACAAACCTGTTTACGGGCTGGAAGATGTAAACGAATAATCCGATTAGTCCGGCAATCAAAGTTCCTATAACAATGAACTTAACCAAATTCTGTAAGAATGCTTTCCCTTCTTTGCCGCTAGTAAATCTGCACGTCCATAAAAATACCAAAGCTAGGCTTGCAGTTCTAAAAACCTCATCCAACCCATAGTTTTTTGTTGAGGAAAATGCAAAACTTAATATCGTCCAGACTATAAAGAGCATCAAAAGAATCCATATGCTTGCAGGTACAGGATCTTCATCCGATTTCTTTTTCTGGCTTGCCCAGTAAACGTATGTGCAAAGCCAAGCTAAACCTGTCAGCAACCACGTCGCTTCCAAACTCTTTCCTCCTTTCCAAAGCAGAGCAAACACCAGAAATCCCAAAACTGACCTTTCGCAGATCGTGACCCAAGGCCAAGCTGAAACCTTCTTGATGATTGCGCGTAAACGTTTTGGAAGAGGGTCTTCCATATGAAATCATTTTACATGATTTTACTAATTTGTGTTATTGGTGCCGACGGAGAGACTTGAACTCTCACAGGATTGCTCCTACACGCTTCTGAAGCGTGCGCGTCTACCATTCCGCCACGTCGGCACGTCTAAATTATCGATTATCCGCGAATTTTAATCAATTGAACTTGATGCTTTCTTTAATTTCTTTAAACGCTCCATTCCATTCCTTGATGAGAGGATGCTCATTAGCCATTACTTCATAATGATGGAACTTGCTGAAGATCCTCATGTTCTCGCCTGTCTCTGCCTGCTGAATCCAAACCAGTTCATCTCCACAATTCGCTGAGTCTTTATGGAAGTAAGCCGGGAAAGCTTCGATCATTTTCTCATCCGGCATGCTTAGATTAAGAACAAACTGATATGTCTTATCATTTTTTTTGGGATAAAAAACCAAAATACGCTCAAACGTAACATCACAAATTTCAAACCGTGCAAAAATCATTCCTTCCCTCGCATTTAGTTTGCCAAGAGATACAATTTTTTCTGATTTCTCTTCTTCAAAATCAAGACCGGGACCCAGTTCTCCTTTTCCCAGATTCTTCATAACCTCTTCTGCCATTCTTTTGGAATACAAACCGGCTTCCTCAAGTGCATCTACAGAGTCAACTCTGACGGCAAGTGCAATGCTTCCAGTTGAACTTGGAACCAAGTGCTCAGGTTCAAGCAATTCAACTCCTTCCGGAAACGTAAGCTTAAACCCCGCTTCTTCATTAGTATACGAAGTCCCCTTGGGAGCTTGAGACCCTTCCTGATTACAACCAACCAGCAAAACTGATAATCCGATTATTAGAAATGATTTTTTCATGGGAAGAGATGATACAGAAATAAAACTTTATTTTGAATTATTTATCGCTATTCCCAACCGCTCTGGGCAGACAGGAAACCAACAATATCATAATTCCGTATTCATCAAGAAAATTACAACTTCTTTCTCTTGACTCAACTTCTTAGCACTCTAGAATACCGACTGCTAATACGGCTTCGTTAATCCAATGGATTAACTACGCCGCCATTATCAGTCGACTCATTATTCCAATATTCCATTACTACATCTATTATGTCCGATATCCCTCAACTTGCAGTAAAAATCGAACCCCTTGGCGATCGAGTGGTGATAATGCCTCTTGAAGCCGAAGAAGTTACAGCTTCCGGTATTGTAATACCTGATACTGCGAATAAAGAGAAGCCCTCCGAAGGAATGGTTATCGCTATTGGTAAAGGAGGAGTAGGCAAAGACTGCGCCGATCCTTCCGCATTCCTTAAGGTCGGAGACAAAGTCCTCTTCGGCAAATACGCAGGAGATGACGTCAAACTCAAGTCCACAGAAGGCAAAGATATCGAAGTTAAAGTCCTTCATCTCGACTCAGTCCTCGGAAAAGTCGTTTAATTTTCAATTTACCATTTTCAATTTTCCATTTTTCTATTATGGCCAAACAACTCTTATTCTCAACTGAAGCACGCGAAAAAGTCTTCGCCGGAGTTATCCAACTTACAAACGCAGTTAAATCCACAATGGGCCCTAAGGGGCGCAACGCTGTTATCGAAAAGAAATTCGGAGGTCCTACTGTTACCAAGGATGGTGTCTCTGTTGCGAAAGAAGTCGAACTCGAAGATCCGTTCGAAAATGTGGGTGCTCAACTCGTTCGCGAAGCTGCAACCAAAACCAATGATGCCGCGGGTGATGGAACCACAACTGCTACGGTTCTAGCGCACGCAATTATGGAAGAAGGACTGAAGCACGTTAGCTCCGGAGTTAATGCAATCTCTATGAAGCGCGGAATTGATAAAGCAGTAAAAGCGATTGTCGAGAAGCTCGAGGATATGAAGAAAGACGTATCTAAAAAAGAGGAGTATGCAGCGGTTGCAAACATTTCTGCACAAGATCCTGAGGTAGGCGATACTATTGCAGAAGTAATAGAGCAGGCAGGTAAAGATGGTGTTGTTACAGTTGAAGCAGGTCAAACGCTTGGACTAGAGAAAGAGTACGTAGAAGGAATGCAGTTTGATAACGGATACATCTCTCCTTACTTTGTTACAGATACTGCAAAGATGGAGGCTGTCTTCGAAGACCCTTACATTCTGATTACAGACAGCAAGATCGGATCAATTCAGGACATCCTTCCGTTACTTGAAGGACTTGCCCAGAAAGGAAAGAAAGAGATTGTGATAATTTCAGAAAACGTTGAAGGAGAAGCTCTTGCGACTTTGGTTGTAAATAAACTTAGGGGAACATTCTCAGCACTAGCCATAAAAGCTCCCGCATTCGGCGATAGAAGAAAAGACATGCTCAAAGATATTGCAGCTCTTACGGGAGGACGAGTAATTTCGGAGGAAGTCGGCCTTAAACTAGAAAACGCGACTGTTGAAGATCTGGGAACAGCGCGAAGAGTGGTTGCCGATAAGGATAATTCGCTAATTATCGACGGCGGGGGAAATAAGGATGATATCGAAGCAAGAATTGGACAGATCAAAGCTGCGCTTGATACAACCTCATCTGACTTTGATAAAGAGAAACTTCAGGAGAGGCTTGCGAAGCTTTCGGGTGGAGTTGCAGTTATAAAAGTCGGAGCCGCTACGGAAGTTGAACAGAAGGAAAAACAGCACAGAGTAGAGGATGCCTTGCAAGCAACTCGCGCAGCAGCCGATGAAGGAATAGTTCCCGGAGGAGGCACAGCTTATATTCGCGCACTGGAAGTTTTGGATACAGTGAAGACTGATGATGAGGATGAAGCGATAGGAGTCGATATTGTTAAAAACGCTCTTACTGCACCAACCAGAACTATTGCAGAAAATGCAGGAGTTGCAGGCGACGTTGTTCTGGATAAAGTAAAGAAGGCAAAGGGCAACGAAGGTTACAATGTTTTAACCGACAAGTACGAAGATCTTGTAAAAGCGATGGTTATCGATCCAAAGAAAGTAACCCGCTCCGCTCTGGAAAACGCAGCATCAGTCGCATCAATGTTCCTGACGTTGGAGGTTGCTATTACGGAAATTCCAAAGGAAGAGCCTGCCATGCCCGCAATGCCGGATGGCGGAATGGGAGGAATGGGAGGAATGATGTGAAACCACTGACTTGGTGAAAGTCATCAGAACTGTTGGGAGTCACGAGTCACTCACCGTACTTCTTGGAACATTATTGGCGTAAAGAATAGTCGCGAGTCGCGCGACCCGTGACCCGTGACCCGTGACTCCCAACACACTAACTACCATCCTCATCCTTTTTTAGTACAATCTCTTCCCCTCTCTTTACTTCATTCTCCAGCATGTAATCTGCCAGCCTATTCTCGATAGTATCTACAATCGTCCTTCGCATTTCACGCGCTCCAAACTCTGCGCTGTATCCTTTTTCAACCAAATCATTTAGGACCTCCTCATCAAGCTTGAGAGTGATGCCACGCTTCTCCTTCATTTCTCTAACGATGCTATCAAGCATAAGTATTGCAACTTGTTTGGCCTCTTCTTTACTGAGCGGATTGAAGAGTATCACTTCATCAAAACGGTTCATGAACTCCGGAGAGAATGCACCGGCCTTAAGGATGTGATCGATCATGCTTTGCTTAAATTCATCTGTATCAACCTTGGTTCCTTTGATCGCTGCATCTCGAACAAACAGAGCGCCTGCATTAGACGTGGCGATGATGATGGTGTTTCTAAAGTCAGTCTTTCCTCCGCTGTGATCTATCAAAAGTCCCTCATCAAGAATCTGAAGGAATAAGTTCAAAACATTTAGATGTGCTTTCTCGATCTCGTCCATAAGTATCAGCGAGAACGGCTTGTCATGCACTTGGCGCGCAAGAAAACTTACGTCTCCTCCTCCTGTAATTCCCGCAACTGAGTCTGGAGTGGAATACTCATTCATATCCAAACGTATCATGCTATCTGCAGATCCAAAGTATTCATCAGCTAAGATCTTTGCAGTATGCGTTTTTCCTATACCAGTTGATCCCAGGAATAAGAATGTACCAAGAGGCCTGGTACCCTCGTGTATTTCCAAAGCCGCACGCTTAAGAGTGCCGGTCAAAGCATCTATCGCGCGCGTTTGTCCTACTATTCTCTTTCTAAGTGAATTTCCTAAATTCAAGACTCTCTTCTTATCGTCCTTATCCATCTCGGTCACATCAACTCTTCCTTTTTGTGAAATTATCTCTCTAATATGGCTCTCCTTAACAAACTTATCCTTCTTATCCTTCGCAAGCAACATTGCATCCTCCAAAACTGACACAGCTTTTCCAGGGAATGACATACCGGCAAGGTACCTTTCCGACAAGCGCTTGATACTTTTGAGCGCGCTGTAAGTAACTTGTACTCCAATTTCCTTCTGCAATCTAAAGGTGTGCTCCATTAGAACATAAACTGTTTCCTCTTCGCTCGGTTCTTCTATGATCATCTTTTCAAAATACTGATCCAAAGACGGATCGTTCTTTAGATAACTGTGGTAATCCTCTGTACTGATAATTCCAATAAGTTGGACTGCTTTTTCCCTGATAAACTTCGAAAGTATTCCACGGATATTTTCTCCGCCTGACTTAAGCATCAACGCCAGATCCTGAATCACCAGAATAAATCTTCCTGACTTCTTTGCGTCATTTAGAGCATGGAGCAGGAACGCATCGGGGTTTGCAGTCCCGGAAAGAAGTTCAGCTGTCTTTAACATCAAAACTCTTGAATATGCCTTAGACTCGTCGCGTTCATGCTTGCGAATCGAGTATGCTATATTTTCCACAAGCGTTTTCTTTCCTACGCCAACTGGACCCATTATCAGCAAATCATGAAGATTGGATTTATTTATAATCCGAATCGCTTGTTTCTGTTCATCCTCATGAATACGAACATGGCGTTCAGCTGACCAAAGAACATGCTCACTCAAATCATCAGTAAGTCTATCCAACTCATCCGTATAACCCATTACCCATGACCTGCCAACTCCGCCAAATGTCCTAAGTAGTCCTTTTGTTGACCAAAAAGGAACTTTATCTTCGAACTTTCTATGGAAACTCTCCCACTTGAGGATAGCAAGCACGTCGTTAAATTCCAAGTCTGATTCGAAAAGCTCCTCGCGGAATCCTTGTTCATCTCTGAAAAGAAGTGCAAGTATTACTCCTGAATCTATTCTCGAACGACCCCATTCCTTCATTGCCTTGTATCCCTCCTTTACAAACTTCTCTATATCCGTAACCTCGGCTGCTTCCACAAGCAAAGTAGCACGCTTTAAAAACTCATCTGGATCCTTGCCCATTTCTTTTACAATAAATCTCCCTATCGGACTGGTTATGGATGCCTGAACCAAATCCAGCAAAGTGATTTTGGACATATCAGGAAATCTTCTTACTAACGCGTATGAAAGGTGTTCGGCTTCATGCGTATTCCACCTGACCTTTTTACCTCTTCGTAAAAATGCCTGCTCCAGGAACATGTGAAATGCAACAATAGGAAAAAAGAGCAGAGCACATGCTATTGCAAGAGGCGGCAATCCTCCAGTAAGCCAAAACATCACTCCCATCAAAGCTACAATAATTACGTAAACAAGGAATGCAATATACCCATATAGTATTTTCATCAGGGCTCTGCCCGTTGCAAGATGCGTGCCGGTTATATCGAGTGGTTTTTGATTCACGTGAAGCTTCCGATTAGATAAAAGAGGTCCGCCACAAGCAGGAGCGGGAAGAAGATCCAAACTGAAAATATGAATATGAATATTCCCAAAACAATCAGCTCTACAATTACTCCAATTAGAAAAGCTACACTTCTGAATATTATGCCAATAACGCGTGAAGTCATGTTCAAAGTAAATGCCTGCGCGATAATACCTATATTGAAACCTTTCTCGGGATACTTATCTGTTATGCTTTTCCAAGGAGACAAGAATGTTCGAATAAGGAACATAAATGAAAATATTTCATTAAATGTCGATACATAGCTTTTTGCTGTTTTAAGAATAGTTACCGGCATCTCCAAGAAATACCAGGACAGAAATTCAGCGAGAACTCTGCTCAATGTACCCGGGCCCTTTAAGATTGTATTTACTGACATTAGGTTCAATAATTTCAGTTAATTATACCAAAAAAAGCCACTTTAAGGAATTGGAATATACTTAGATTAGAGTATTGGAATACGGATATAGAAAGAACGAAAGATTCCAAGAACGAAAGGAAGGCTAAAAGCAAAAAGGAGGAAATTTAAAGGATATAAGCTTTTTCT
>PVBE011140987.1_pt1 | contig 15370 bp, 12 predicted proteins | sample 1631181 | NCBI WGS metagenome assembly PVBE01 (sample SAMN08397723, study PRJNA350692) | Marine metagenome, whole genome shotgun sequencing project. | isolation source: water | place: Pacific Ocean | collected 2012-04 | reverse complement strand
CTTGGTACCCGTCGAACTGCTGTTCTCCCACGCAACCAAGCCGCCCACAGACCATAACGCCACACTCGGCCCACTCTGGTGACCCCCGCTCCCAACTACCATCCCATGCTCTCCCCCAACAGGGACCACTCCTCCAAGGAGAGACATGGTAAACATAACGCAGATGATAATCGCAGTACGAATGGTCTTCATAGCTTCAGCCTTTCCTGTGAAATAGCGCGATGACGCACGCACCCGGCCAATGGTTGGCCCGCCACGAAACGGCACAATACTCCCCTGTTGATTGATATTATTCACCCCCACTGGTTTCCCCTTTTTGGTGGTGTGGCTCCAATTGGAGCGTCTCCTTAGGGATGCTTATCCACAATTACTCTGAAAATGTCAATAACATTCCCAGGCCTATGAATCGTGTCTAGAAGGGAAACTCGTCCAGAGCGGCGAGGCGGGAACGGAAATTCCAGCGCTGATAATATTCGCGAAGTGCTTCCTCGTTGCGCTGGCTGGGGATCAGTTCGTTGAGGGGCACATTCCATTGATCCATTGTTTTCAGGGCTACTAGAGCCTGATTGCGGCGGACGTCTTCCGCGGCTTCAGCCAATTTGCCGCGCAGCTTGTCAGAAGTAATTTGATCCAAGTTTGCGTACAATCGCTCAATCGTCTGGTGCTCTGTGAGCAACTTGGCCGCAGTCTTGGGCCCCACACCGGGAACGCCAGGAATGCCATCTACTGCATCACCGACCAGGCTCAGCCAATCAATGATCTGTGCAGGCGGCACGCCGGTTTTGGCAATAACCTGTTCGTCCTGCCAAAGGGTTTCCGATTTATCATTGGGATTGAGAAGGGAAATGTTGGTATTGATCAGTTGGAAAAAATCCTTATCCGCACTGGCCACCACCACCTCGTGTCCCTCGGCTTCCGCCTGCCAAGCAAGCGTCCCGATGACATCATCCGCTTCAACACCATCCTCGCACCACGTATAGAATCCGGACGCCGTCAACCAATCCACAATAGAGTCGAGCTGCAGTTCAAGGTCATCGGGCATAGGATCGCGTTCAGCTTTGTATTCTTCAAGCACCTCGGTGCGTTCTTCATCCAGACCGCCATCCCAGATCACAGCCATGTGTGTGGGCTGCACGCGTTTCCGCATGCGTTCGATGGAATTGAGAAACCCAAAGATGGCGTTGGTGGGAAAGCCATCGGGCGCGTTCATGGAACGGATGGCATAAAAAGCGCGATAGGCAAAGTGATGCCCATCGACAATCAATAACCGCGGTGAATCCGGCTTGCTCACTGCCAATTATCGGCGGAAGGACTCGCCGGAATTCGCATTCCAAACACGGCCCTGATATTTATTCAACCCGCCACCTGCCGGAGAAGCCGGCGGCGGAGCACCTCCTCCAGTGGGAACTCCACCGCCATTATTAAGCCCACTGTTATTCATTAAGGCGGGATCCACCGGATTAATGATCCCCATGGGATTGGGCGAGGCGGTCCGCGAGAAGGGCAATTGGGCCGGGCGATTCTTGGGCTGGCCAGCCGGATCGATAATCGTCGGCTTCACGTAAATCACCATGTTCTTCTTTTTGCTGTTGCGACCTTTGCCGCGGAAGAACCGTCCGACAAACGGTGCATCCCCTAGGAAGGGCACCTTGTCTCGGGTGGTTTGGACGTTCTCGGAAATAAGCCCGCCCAGTGCGAGAACCGTTTGATCCCAAACCACACAGCTCACGTTCAGCGAGCGCGTACGAATACGGGGCATCGGCACGGCCGAGCGCACCACGTTGCCGCCGGCGGCAAACACCGCCGCTTCAAAAGTGGATTCTTCGTACCCCAAAAATTCCGTGATCTGCGGAGCCAACGACATCTCAATCGTAAATCCATCGGAATTCACATAAGGCAACACATCGAGCTGCGGTCCCATTGGCATTGCGCTCATTACGGGCGCCACGGTACCACCGCCCGCGCCGCCCGCGCCGCCAAAGCCGCCGCCACCCGCGCCCGGCGTAAAGGTCGGCACCACGCCCGTTACAATATTACGCTGATCCTGTACCGAAATGGTTTGCTGTTGGCCGCTGATGGCCAAAATGCGCGGTGCCGATAACAATTCCGCCCCCTCCTGCTGGCTGATGGCATTCAGCACCATACGGAATTGCGGATCGGTCATGATACCAGTGAATGTCCAAAGCGGGTTGCCATAGCCCTTAAACGACGAGGTCAATCGGCCTTCATTCGGGCTCGGCATAATACTGTATTGGCTCGGCACAAACTGATTACCCTGCAACGTGCCCGGATATGGAAAATAACCACTGGGATTGTTGTTTGAGGGCTCACCAATAAAGGTAGGATGCGGGCCAGCACCGCTGATGATCTTATCACCCAACAGTGTGGATTTACCAAGGTACCAATCAAACCCGAGAGACTCGCCGTCGTTGAACTCGATCTCAGCAAACTTGGCCTCAATGTAGAGCTGCTCGGGCGAGGTGTTAAGAATCTCAATCGCCTGCTCGATAAGATCCAAATCCGCCAACGGCGCGCGCACCAGCAACTGCCCGTTGCTGGGATTGAAAAACACCTGCGCAGCGTTGATGCCCTGGCTTTGAAGGTAGGTCAAAATCTGCTGGGCCGCCTGCGTGTTGTTGATCACGCCGCCGCCACCGGGAAGGCCACCACCGCCACCTTGGCCGGGTCCGCCGCCACCACTGCCGCTACCCGCCGAATCGCCGCTGCCGGCATTGACTTGTTTGCTATACCAATCGGCTGAAGGCGTGGTGGTATTCGCAGTCATTTGAGCATTTTTCGAAACCAACCGTTGCCAAAAGGTGGTCGGCCGAATGGTAAATTTGCGCTGCACAAAATCGCTGTCCGACGGCTTATATTCGAAACGCACCACGCCATTGCGCACCACCGTACGAATCGGGTAATCGCAGGCTTCGGCCACATTATCCATGAGTTGCTGCAACGTGAGTCCGCGCAACGGAGCGGTGAGGCCCTGGATACGGATGCGGGCGGGATCGAGGTGGCCATTAATGACCGGCTCGGTGGATTCTCTAGCGCCGCCATTACCGGGATTTGTGCCCGTTCCAAACTGGGTGGACATCGTGCCGTTAGGTGCCATCTTTTGGCGAATTGGCATGCCTGTTTCCCAGTTCACATTCGGGGCCGGCAAGTTGGACCCAACAAAGCCCATGTTGCCCACGCCGCCGACATTCACCGAGACCTGTTTTTTTGGCATCTGCGTGGCAATCATGATGTTCACGCCCTTCTGTTCAATGGGCGCGTTGCTGAGATCGTGGAGCTTGGCTTTTTCGTCAAGCAGAGTCACCACCTCGTTGAGGGTGAAGCCATGCAGCGGCTGCAACTCAGGAATGCGAATAGTCTGCAGCTTTTGAATCACGCCGGTATTGGCGCTCAACCCACCGGCGCCACTGGGGGCGCCGGCAGAACCCCGTGTGCGCATCATCCATTCCGGGTTGGGCACGGGCAAGCTTTCCTGGTGCGCGGGCGGACGCCATTTTTCATTCACATCCTGCACCATATTCCGGAAATTTACCTCGCGCGCCATCTCCGCGTCATCGTTGCGCACGCGGTTGATCAAGCGCAGATAATTGTAGGCCACGTCATTACGGGGATCGAGTTTGATGACCCGGTTAAATTTATCCTCCGCCTGATCGTAATCGCGCGCTTCCCAGAGGAATTTTCCATCGCGCAACAGGGAAGTCACCTCTCCTTGCCGCTTCTTCAGCTCCTGCAAGCGCGCAGCTACATCTGTACCAGGCGAGGCGTTGCGAAACCGGGCTTCAGCCTGTTCATTGGCGCGGCGAAAGGCGAGCAGGGTCTGGTCTTGAGGTAGAACCAGCAAAGATTCATCAATTAACTGCTTGGCTTCATCGTACTCGCGCCGTTGTTGGGCTGCCTCGGCAAGAGCGATCCGGTTGTTTACAAACGCCGCCCGCACCGGATTCAGCAGATCATCAAGCAGTGCCAACGCTTGAATACGTTGCACGTTCTGGGGATCATCCAACAGCCCGGCCAGCTTTTGTTCGGTATAGGCACCAAACGCGTAACCGGTGCTGATGATTTGCAGATAAAAATTCCCCGCATCTTGGGGCGAATTCGCCTTTTGCACCGCTTCGAGAACATTCTCAATGGTGATCCGATACTCCTGCGACTTGAGATTCACATCCTGCAGCGCAATTTGGATTTGTTGCGCGCGCTGAATACCAATCTGGGTGATTGGATTATTCAGCTCCGCCGCACGCCGCTGGCGCTCTGCCTCAATTGCCCGTGCAATCGCGTCGGCTGATGGCTCCGGAATTATTGGCGGTGCCGGTTGCGCTGATACCTTAAAAAACGCGAGCGTCAAACCCGCAATGATGATGAATCCACCCTGTTTCATATCGCCCCCTATGGATAATGGTACCGCCCCCCAGCGGTCTTGGCCAATTAGCCAAGAGGCAACGATAGCAACCACTTACAAATAGGCAAGGTTAAACTCAAGGCCCGACCGGCGGCGCGCCTCGCTGGAGCGGTTTATCATAAATCTTGCCATTCCCGCCATATTCGGGATCAGAAACCAACGACACCGCATCTCCCGTAATGCGAAACACACGGAAAACTTCGCCATCAATCATTAACCGGCGCCCTTCGCGAAAACCGGCCAGCTCCAACTTTTTGTGGTATTTCGTTTCATACGCAAAGCTAGCCACATAGCCTCGGATGTATTCGATGGGCACATCCGACACAGCCCGCACCGAATTGGTCTCGTAAGGGTACACTCCGCCTTTTGTTCCCTGAATGACATCCATTTCATATACCACGCCTGGTATAGTTTGCGCGGGACTCTGCCTTGCCACACCGAGCTGCGCCGGAGTTGCCGGGGAGAATTTCTTAAAAGCGACCATTAACTCTAATTCCGGATTGAATCTCAGCCAATAGGCGTTATTGCCCATAAACCCATGCAACGGACGCGCAGGACTGTTGGTGCTTGGCGTCCATCCGGTTTGTCTCGCCGATAATAGGGGCGCCATTCCCAAGCGGGATAATGGTTGCTGTGGCAAAAAAGTCCGGAGTGGCGCCATTTGGGGAGCTAATCGCATCATTGCGTACGGTTGAGCCGGGTAGTCCTGATCCACCCACGTAAACTCATGCCGAACAAATCCACCCCCGATGAAGGCTCTGGCCTTTAAGTAAGCTTTATTGGTGGTAATCCCCGTTACTCGCAGGGCGGATATGCCCAATGGTTCGTTAGGAGAATCCATCACCAACAGGGCTTCGCCCGTATTGGTCATGAATATTTCTTTCCAAACTCTGGGATTGAAAACGAGGTGATTGGTTCCTTCCAAGTTAATGGCATCAGGCTTTTCCAACGCCTTATTGACCAGATCGATCAAATTCGAGGGACGCTCTTCAGCCAAGTTTAGCATCCTTCCCATCAATTGCACATCCGTTGATTCCTCATCGATGACGGACATATCTTTTTTGGCATCCAGCAGCTGCTTCACTGACAGGGCGGCCACACCTACGATGACCAATCCCAGAATGATTTTCTCCAGGTGGTTCAAAACTCCCTTAAGTTTTGCCAGTGGGTTTGGCTTGGGGCCAACCGGAGCTTGCTCGACAATAGGAGCCTCAGCCTCCTCGCCTTCAGCCCCCTTTTTTTTCAGAATTGAATCAAGAAACCCCATTAGAAATTATGGAGCAGGTGCCGGTTGTGGCGGATTGGCCACACCTGGCTGATTTTGCCCTGAACCATCTGGCTCGGCATTGGGGGGCTCAATGATACTGCGAATGGAATCCAAATCCATGACCACTTCCAGCATCACCTCCCCAATCACATTCGTAGCGGGAGGAGAAGTCAAACCACTCCGAACCAATTGCCCCACATAGTAGGGGTGATGCACGATGTTGGTTGTACTCCCTGCACCAGTACCCGAAGTCATTCCCGCCCCAGCTCCTTCCGGATACCCCGAAACTCCGCCTCCTTCTGGGGAAAAACCCATTTCGCTAGGGTCACCGCCCTCCATACTCCCCTCCATACCCCCCATTTCCATCCCGAATTCATCGGAAGCTCCATCCGCCGCGGCATTCGCAGGAGTAACTTCCATAGTACGAATTGTGTAAAATGTTTCCTGCTTGGCAAAGCCTGATAATACCTTAGCAATTCCTCCACTTAAACTTCGAAACTTAATACGGTACGGCCGTACCACCGAGATGCTGTTGGTGTATTTATCCCGGATGTCCAAGTAATTCGGACTTTGCAAAGCCGCGAAATCCTCAGTGGTCACCCGGTTTCTTTGCAGTAATTCCAACGACCGCACCTGACTCTTGAAAAGCACCTGTGAAATCGTTTTGATATCCTCCATCTGAACCTGTAGTTCGGGAATTTTATCTTCTGCAATCTCCGCCTGCTCCATCAATGGCGCGAAGGTAAAACTGAAATTAATATCTGAGCGCGTTAACAAATCATTGCGTACTTTCACCAGATTATTTGTAGCTTCTTGATTAAGCAGAACAATCGTCTGGGTCATTAAATTTAAGAAATCATTACTCTTCATCGCGGGAAATGATTCTTTTTTCAAAACCTGCCCCGCATCCGCGATAAATTTCCGGTATTCGTCGGCCACATCCCCCAAAACCGCTACATTGGCGCCATCCACTTTTGTTTCATTTGCACTCCCCTGAATTTCATCCCTCTTTTTCTTGGCATTCGAATAAGCTTCCTCCGCCCCGGTAACTTTGTCCGCGAACTTCCCCTTGAACATTATCCCTCCAACAATAAACCCAATGGAAAGCAACAAACCAACAATCCCGAGCAGATGCCTTTTGAGATAAAAAACTATTTGTTGCGTATCCATGATCTATTCAATCTCCTCATCTTTCATGGTAATGGGTTTGGTAAGGGTTAACTGAACGACAAACTCAAACCACCGGGCTCGGGAATCAATACTGGGAATCGCTCCAATGACCTTGGTTTCATCTTCACTGGATGAAAACATCTCATTGTCCCTGAACATCTTGGCGATCAACTGGGCGTATTCTCGGTTTAGTGTCTCACGCTTTCGTGGCAACACATTCTTCGCCTTCAACTTCAGGTAAACCACATCGATCGATTCGCGAACCTCTATTTCCCCGCCTGATACGCCCGCCCCCATACCTCCTGGAAACATCTCGGTCTCAGGAGGTGCTCCCTGAAATTCAGACGGACTGCCTCCATCCATCCCCTCATCACCTCCGCCCGTATTTATCGCAGCCAAAGCGGGCATCGTACTTGTGAGAGACTGAATCCACACGGCTGTTTGAGCTGCCGACAAGTTTTGGGCGTTCACTTGATTCTGAGCCTGATCAAATCGATTGGTCATCACCAGCAGTTCATTCGGCTCAGTAGCGATGTAGACCGATGGTTCAACCATCGCCAAAACCTCTTGCACCCCATTTACCAGATTTATCCAATAGAACCGACTACTGAGAACGCGCTCCATTTTTTGGGAAGACCCCTTCTCCTGCTGCAAACGATTCTGTGACTCGAATAAATCATTCGCTGTCCCAACAAAAGCACTCAGGTTATCATCAATTTCCCTCGCTTTAGCCTCTTTTTTTGAGGCAATACTGTTGTTCGCCGCAGCTTGCACAAAAAAGATTAACCCCACGCAAAAAATAGCCGCAATTGCATAGGGACTGCGCTTTTCGATTTGCCGACTAATCCTTTCACGTCGTGGAAGCAGATTAAATTCAGTGAGTCCAACGGTGGTAACCCTTAGCCCCAGCCCTGCCACCTCCCCGAGCCAATGGGCGGTAGCCGCGAGCGTGTTGCGATCCACATCCGGCCCCACTTCGATATTCCGAAACGGGTTGAAAAATTCGATCGGCAGGTTGAGTTTTTCCATGAAAAACTCTGCGGTATAAATCAGCGAAGCCCCGCCACCTGCAAGGTAAAGTCGTTGAGGAGATTGCCCGCCCTGTTGTGCCCGATAATATTGGATAGTTTGCGCCACCTGCTGATGCAGTTTCGTCATTACGTTGCGAGCCGTCCGCACGAGAATCGCTTGATATGGATCCGCCGGCTCTTCCGTGTTGGTCAGGTGCACATAGCCGTAGGCCTGCTTGTATTCCTCAGCCTGCTGCCATTCGAGGCCAGATTCCTTAGAAAATTCCTGCGTAACCGAGTTCGCTCCAAAATTGACGCTGCGAACAAAAAAACGATCCCCCTCGATAAAAATCACATTGCTGGTTTTCGCCCCAATATCCAGCAACATCGAACATCCCTCCACCTCCGCATAATTATGCATGAAGGCATTGCGCAAGGCTGCCGGGGAGCCATCCACAACCGACAGCCGAATACCTAGGTCATTGCACACTGTGGAAATGCTCTCGATCACCTCTTCACGTAACGCCATGAGCATCACATCCAGCTCGCCTGTATCGGCGGTGCCCATAACCTCAAACCCCCACTCCACTTCATCCAATGGAAACGGCACTTGCGAAGCGGCCTCGTACTGAACGATCTGGCCCACCTTGGATCCTTCCACCGCTGGGGTGCGTAGAAACTTCGTGAAACACTGGTAGCTCGGAGTGCAAACATTGGCTTCCAAGCCTTTGGCGCGGATCTCATGGCGGTCGAGGAGCTCTTGCAACGTTTCCTTGAGCAGCTCTGTGCGGTCGGGCTCATCCAACCCGCGCTGGCCCAGCGACACCACTTCGTAGCGGGCCAACGTTAGCGTCCCGTTACTTTGCGGATCAAACAGAGCTACCTTTAAGTTCGCAGCACCTGCGTCTATGGCCAAAAATGGCTTCATACAGAAATCATCCGGTTTACGAAGCAAACGGCCCCCAGCCGTAGACAGGTTCCATGCCTCGCCAACCCGTTAAAACAATGTACCCTGAACTGGCAAGATCGCAATCTTTTTGCGGTTTTTCAGGGCTCTTTTTGGGTTTTTCGTCGGAATAGTTCCAATATTGCCTGGGCTGAATCCACCCCCAAGGCGGCGGCCAGCAACCAATACGCCAAACCCGCTCCCAGCAAAGGGATAAACACCTGCCATAACCGCTGCGGCACCGCGCCCCACTCAGCCGGGGCCGCCACGGAGCCGTGCAGCAAATAGGCCAATCCCAGAGCGGCCACGGCCATTAGCAGTAAGGCGGGTAGCTGGCGGCTCAGGCCAGGCAGCTCGAGCCCTGCCATTTCCTCGCGCCGGCGCAAGGTGATCCAGAGCAACGCGGCGTTCATAGTGGAACTGATGGTATTCGCCAGGCCAAACGCACATTGGCGCCAGTTTTCGTCCAGTTGAAACACCATTGCCAAGGCCAGCACGAGATTCAGCCCCAGACAAAACACGCTGATGCGCACCGGCGTTTTCACTTCGCCCAAGGCGTAAAACGCCCGACCCAGTATCAAAACCAGCGAATAGCCGGGTAAGGCCGGTGCCAGACAACGCAGCGCCCACGCCGCGCGTTCCGTGGCGTCTTGAGTAAATTCGCCGTACTGGAAGAGCAACTGCACAATTGGTTCAGCCAGCACGAACAACAGGGCGGCGGCCGGCAGATTGAAGAACAGCAAATGCCGCGCAGCCTCGTCCAGTTGCCCACGGAAATCGTCGTACTTTTTCTCAGCCGCCAACCCCGCGAGGGTCGGCAGTAGAAACGTCGCCATCGAGACAGCAAATAATCCCTGAGGCAATTCCAACAGGCGCACGGCGTAGCCATACGACGCCACCACATGCTCGCCGGCAAAAAATCCGATGCAGTAGGTGATCAAAACGTTGATCTGAAACGCGGCCACGCCGATCACGCCGGGGCCGAGCCGAGTGAGGATGGTGCGGACCGAATCATCTCCCCACGGCGAGATCCACTGTGGCCGAAAGCCCTCGCGCCAGAGCGTGGGCAGTTGATAAAGCAACTGCGCCACACCGGCTACCAGCACGCCGATGGCGAGTGCAAAGATCTGGTCATTCAGTGCATCTCCCCAGCGCGGTGCCAGCCATAGCACGCTGCCGATCATCACCACATTCAGGATCAGCGCACCCAGAGCCGGCAGAAAAAAATGCCCGCGCGCATTCAGTATGCCCATGGCCACAGCGGCTAGGCAGATGAAAAACAAATACGGAAACACCCAGCGCAACAACTCAAGCATCAGCGTGGTTTTCTCGTTCCACTCGCCCCATTCCAGGGCGGCGGTGATGCCCAGCAACCCCACGCCTACCACGCCGGCCAGTACCACGATCAGGCCGCTCATCAGGGCATTGGCCGTGCGCCACATGGCCTGTTCGCCGGCGGTTTTTTCCTGTTCCTTGAAAACGGGAATGAACGCCGCCATGAGGGCGCCCTCGCCCAGCAGGCGACGGAAGAGGTTGGGGATCATGAAGGCCAGCACGAACGCCCCGGCCACCAGGCCGTCCCCCATGAAGCGCGCGTAACAGATCTCGCGCACCATGCCGAGTACCCGGCTGGCCAGAGTAGCGCCGGCCATAGCCCCGGTGGATTTGAGCATGTCCGCCATCAGTCACCCTGCGCCAAGCTGCGGTTACGGTAATGCACGATGGAAAATTCCGGTGCCACGCGCAGCACCTTCACTTCCTCAAACTGGTCCTCAAACGAGGGGAAGAACACATCGCCCTCCACCTCGCGCTGCACCAGCGTAAGCAGCAGATCGGTGCATCGCGGCAGCGCCTGTTCATAGATTTGCGCACCACCAGCGATGTAGGCGGTGCGCCCTTTCAGACGCGGAGCCACTTCGTCCAACGACCGAATCACCGTCACGTCCGGATGCGAAAAATCACCGCGCGTGAGCACCATCGTTTCGCGTCCGGGTAAAGCGCGCCCAATGGAATCGAATGTGCGCCGCCCCATCACCAGCACTTGTCCCATGGTGGTTTGCTTGAACCACTTGAAGTCTTCCGGCAAATGCCATGGGATCTCGAGGCCGTTACCAATCACGCGATTGAGCGACATCGCGGCGATGGCTTTGAAGACGCTCATACCGCCACCGGCGCCTTGATGTGCGGATGGGGGTCGTATTCTTCGAGCGTGAAATCCTCGAACACAAAATCGTGAATATTGGTGACGTCCGGATTCAGTCGCATCACCGGTCGTTGGCGCGGTTCACGGCTAAGTTGTTCCTGCGCCTGTTCGAGGTGATTGGAGTACAGGTGCAGATCTCCAAAGGTATGCACAAACTCGCCCGGCTTCAGTCCGGTGACTTGTGCGACCATTAGAGTGAGTAGTGCGTAGCTGGCGATATTGAACGGCACGCCGAGGAACAGGTCGGCACTGCGCTGATACAACTGACAGCTCAGCTCGCCGTTGCGCACGTAGAATTGAAAAAACGCATGGCACGGCGCGAGCGCCATTTGATCCAGCTCACCCACATTCCACGCGCTGACGATCAGGCGCCGGCTATCCGGGTTGGTCTTGATCTGCTCAATCACCTCATCAATTTGGTGAATCGTCCGGCCATCGGGCGCACGCCAGTCGCACCATTGCGCGCCGTACACGCGGCCCAGATTTCCCTCGTCATCAGCCCACTCATCCCAAATGCGTACGCCGTTTTCCTTGAGGTAACCAATGTTGGTATCGCCTTTCAGGAACCACAGCAGCTCGTGGATGATGCTCTTGAGGTGCAGCTTTTTGGTGGTCAGCATCGGAAAGCGATCGCGTAAATCGAACCGCGCCTGCGCGCCGAACACCGAGATCGTGCCCGTACCCGTGCGATCCTCTTTGCGCTCGCCTTTCTCCAGCACATGCCGGAGCAACTCCAAATACTGAACCATGCGCCGCCAAGCTGACCAGCTGACTCCTAAGCGTCAAACCCCGATCATTCCCAAACTATTCGCCGCTTTAGTCTGGAGACTTGAGCCGAGAGACTCGAGACTGATCTCGTGCTGCGAATCCTTGTAACCGGCCTTATCGCCACCACCCTCATGTTGGCGGCGTTTTTCGTTTGGGGCGGTTATTTTGAGGAACTGCTTACCGGCGATCCTACCAATGCGCCCGGTCGGTGGGATTGGCTCTTCGTCGTTGGCCTGCTCACGCTTGATGTCGTGCTCCCCATCCCGGCAACCGCCGTCCTCGCCTCACTGGGCATGGCTTACGGACCGCTGCTGGGCGGGGCCATCGGCACACTTGGCACATTTGCCGCCGGCACCACTGGCTTTCTCCTGTGCCGCGTGCTCAACGAACGCGCCGCGCGGTTTTTGGTTGGGGAACAGGGCATGGAACTCGGCCAACGTTTTTTCGCCAACCAAGGCGGCTGGGTGATCGCCCTCTCGCGCTGGACCATTCTCCTTCCGGAACTGCTCAGCTGCTACGCCGGCCTCATGCGCATGCCGGCGCGCCAATACTTTGCCGCGCTGCTGTGCGGCTGCGCGCCCATGAGTTTTACCTACGCCTGGCTAGGCTCCACGGATGCCGCGCAGGAAAACAAACTCCTCGCGCTCGCCTTAAGCGCCGCGGTGCCTGTGATTCTCTGGGGTGCCTGGAGTTGGTGGCAGAAGAAACGGGCGCTCTAAGCTCCTGCGCGGGCCAACCGGTCGGCGATGGCATTCCACTCAGTGGTGGCGGGCACGGCCTCCAAGCAAATGAGCTCTGCGCCTTCGGCATCGCATTGGTGAAGCTCACCGTACAAGGCGCGTGCGTAGGCGGCGGGTTCACGGGGCATCACACTCACGCGACCGAAGCGCGTGCCGGGCACCACGCAGGTGTGCGCCAGCACGCATACACGATCGTGCGGAGTGCGAGAGTAAGCGATTTGCTGTTCCAAATCCGCCTCGTCCGCCCAGTTCATCACAAGCAGGCGCGCGTTGGGCGCGTAGTGGCGCTTGAGTTGACCGGGGCTTTTCAGCACGCCCTCGTCGTGGCCGGCCGTCACGGTGTGCTCGGGCAGCACGGCGGCAATCGCGGCCGCCGGCACCATGCCCGGCCGCAGTATGCGAATGATTTCGCCGGTCAGATCGATTACCGTGGATTCGATGCCTACCTGTGCCGCACCGCCATCGATCACCAGCGGAATGCGTCCGGCCAATTGCGTTTGCACATGGGCCGCCGTCGTGGGCGAGATGTGGTTGGATAAATTGGCGCTGGGCGCCGCGAGCGGGAAGCGGCAGGTGCGAATCAGTTCCTGCATAAACGGATGCCGCGGCAACCGCACGCCCACCGTAGCGCCGCCGGCTGTAACGATCTCTGGAATCTCGTCGGCCTTGGGCAATACCAGCGTCAGCGGTCCCGGCCAAAACGCCGCGGCCAGTGCCTGCGCGGTGGCCGGCCATTCGGTCACGCAATCGCGTGCCATGAATTCATCGGCCACATGGACGATCACGGGATTTTCCGCCGGCCGTTGTTTGGCGGCAAAGATCGCCTCCACGGCCGGCGCATCCAGCGCATTGGCCGCGAGGCCGTACACAGTTTCCGTCGGCACCGCGACCACGCCGCCTTTCCGCAACACAGCTGCCGCGCGGGCCAAGGCCTCGGCCTGAGCATCGGACGTCTCGGAAGATTCTACCTGCAGCAACTCCGTTTCCACAGCGCGCGCAATGTAGTGGAAGAAGGGGACGGTGAGTAGTGAATTGTGAGTTTAACAAACCGCTTCCCAAAATACCTTGAACGGCGCCTCAAGAACCTTAACCCTATCCGCATGTTGAATTCTTTGACCGAATCGCTCCGTGCTGGTTCGGATTTGACGGCCGAACAGGTGACCGACTCCGTGGCCCACATGACTGCCGAAGCCATTCCGCCCGAGGCCAAGGCGGATTTCCTCACCGCGCTCGCGGAGAAAGGCGAGACCGCCGATGAGTTGGCTGCGTTCGCAAGCGAACTGCGCGCGCGTGCTACGGCTGTGCCGTTGGACGACACCACTCGCGCCGGCACCATCCTTGACGTCTGCGGAACTGGCGGCGATGGATTGAATACGTTCAACATCTCCACCACCGTGGCCATCCTCTGCGCCGCGGCAGGCGTCACCGTGGCTAAGCATGGCAACCGCGCCATCACCAGCAAGAGCGGCAGCGCCGATGTGCTCGCCGCGCTCGGCATCCCCACCGACCTTTCACCGACTGATGCCGCCACGTCCATAGCCGAGCATGGCTTCGCCTTCCTGTTCGCGCCGCTGTATCATCCAGCGTTCAAGCACATCGCTCCTGCGCGTAAACTCTGCGCCGAGCGCGGTCAACGCACCCTATTTAATTTTTTAGGACCGTTGCTCAACCCCGCTAAGCCTACTGCCCAACTTATCGGCGTACCGCGTGCTGAGCTCACCGAACCGATGGCCAAGGTGCTGCAAAGCCTCGGCATCGCGCGCGGCATGGTGGTGAGCGGCTGCGCCGGAGTCGGTCGCATGGATGAACTCTCCACGCTCGGCGACAACAGTATCGCGGAATTTTACCAAGACCGAGGCTTCGCCACCGCCACTCTCAGCCCAGCCGATCTACCATTGGGCCCGGCCATACTGGACGACCTTGCCGGCGGCGATGCCGAAACTAACGCTGGCATCATCCGCTCTATTCTCGCTGGCGAAACGCAAGGCCCCAAACGCGAGGCCGTGCTGCTCAACACCGGCGCCGCCCTGTTCGTGGCCAAAGCCGCCGACTCCATCAGTGCAGGCATGGACCTTGCCGCCACCGTCATCGACGACGGCCGCGCCACCGCCAAGCTCGCTGCGCTAAGCAGCTGACATGGACCGCGAACCGCCCATCCTACAACCGCCCGTTGCCTCAGTGGCGCAGCCGCGCAAAGGTTGGTGGAAATTCTTACCGATATTGGTCCTGACCGCCCTCGTTAGCGTCATTGTATTTATAGCGCGTTACGAACCAGTAGCCAACAAGCAGTACTATCCCAAGTGTGGCTTCAAACAAATCACTGGCTTTGATTGCCCCGGCTGCGGCGGCCTGCGTGCCACACATGCGCTCACCCGCTGCCGGATAGCCGAAGCGTTTCGGTTTCATCCCGCCTTGGTTTTGAGCCTGCCCATTGTCGCGTACATTGCAGGCCTTTGGATTCGCGAATGGCGGCGGACCGGCAACATGCCCGTGCCACTAGCCCAACCCGAATGCAATCGGCCTCTCAAGTGGATTGCCGTTCTATTTGTTTCACTCGGTCTATTGCGTAACATCCCGGCGCCACCCTTTTCTTGGATTGCCATTCCGCCTCCCCCAACGACGAATGAGGGCGGGGAAAAGCCTCGCAAATAGTATGTGTTCGTGCTAGCTCCTCCTTCGTCAGGCCTCCCAACGCCTATACCCAAAGGGTTGATCAATGTACTACATCGTTGGATCTGATAATCAATCGCACGGTCCTGTGGACGAATCCACCCTCAAGGAATGGATTGCCCAAGGACGAGCCATCGCCCAAACTCAGGCTTGTAAAGAGGGCAATTCCGAATGGAAGG
>PVBE011251981.1_pt1 | contig 15374 bp, 14 predicted proteins | sample 1631181 | NCBI WGS metagenome assembly PVBE01 (sample SAMN08397723, study PRJNA350692) | Marine metagenome, whole genome shotgun sequencing project. | isolation source: water | place: Pacific Ocean | collected 2012-04 | reverse complement strand
TTGCAATACCAGGATACAGACCATCATGACCGAATCCACCGGAGGCCGGCCCCCCAGGCTCCGGTCCCTGCGCTCAAGCGCATCCTCCAGAAGGGGACGGAAGTCCTCGAACGAAACTATCTGGCTCAAACACTCAAGCGGCTCGCCTCCATCACTCAAAAGCGCATGCCGGGCATCAAGGTCGAAAAATCCTGGCTGTGTGGTCATCATCTATCCTCCGGCGCGGGAGGATCCTATTGGATCACATCAGAGATGAAATAGGGGAGGTTTTTAGAGGTGCCCATAAGTTTTTTGCCATTCTAAAGTGTCTGTGAAGTATTATAATCGGTTAAGTTGGGGTTTTTATTATTTTTGATTTTATTTTGATGCGATGTTTTTAAAGTGCTTCCCGTTGGCTCGATGATAATGCTGGTCGACCCGGTGAATAAACTGCGGATGCAGTCCCGCCTGATTGGATGGGATGAAGGCGGATGCATGATGCTCGAGCAGCCGACCCGTGGCGGATCGGCCGTCCAGTTGACCAAGGATCTCCACCTTGTCGGCCGGGGCATGTACGAAGGGCGCGTCTGGGGCTTCAAGTCCAACGTGATGTTTCAGACGGCCCAGCCGTTTCGAATTTTATTTCTGGTCTATCCCGATCAGATCGAAGAAATCTCCCTCCGGAAAGCCGATCGAATTTCGGTGAATTTGGAAATTTTTATTTCGGCGCGAAAACACGTTTTCGCGGAAGCGATGAAAAGCAAATCCTCCGCGAAGGGGGTCATCAAGAATATCAGCAATGGCGGATGCAGTATTTCCTGCCCCTTCCGGTTCGAGATGAATATGCCCGTTTTTATTTCCGGCGAGCTACCGAACGGAAAGACGCTGGACAATGTAATGGGTTTCGTGAAAAACGTGACGCGCGATCAAAACGAGAACATGTACGGCATTCAACTCGATGAAAGAAGCGGCCCGCTCGAGGGACTGCGCGAGTTCGTGCTTCTCGCATCGAAGATTGTCTCGAAGGGCGATACGAACAGCCACTGATCAATCCCCGATTCCTCGGTCCGCTTTTATTTCCCCGGTGTTTATTTCCATCCTCCAGGCCCGAAGATCAGCAGGGCCAGGGCGGCCGCGGTCATCAGGCTCAGCCCCACGGTGTAGCCAACCTCGGGGGCGAACGCTCCGCGGATTCTTCTTCCTATCAAGAAACCCGCCAAAGCCGGGAACACCGCCAGCAGCGACCTTGCGGCCGAAAGGGGAAGCAGGTTTCCGGTGCCGCTGAGGGCCGCCACCTGAATGGCGGTGAATGCAAGGGCCGAGATGTTCATCATCTTGGCCATGCGTGAGCGGTTCATTTGAAGACTGTCCAGGTAGATGATGATGAGAGGGCCGCCCGCGTAGGTTAGGCCGCTCAGCCAGCCGGAGACCAGTCCCGCGAGGTAGGCGAAAAAAGATTCGTCCCGAAGGTCAAGCTGAAGGCGCAACCTGGAGAGGCTGTAGGCGGCGATGAGGAGGACTAGCAACCCGGTCCCCCATTTCAGAACGATAGGAGGGGTGACGATGAGTGTGATGACCCCCGCGGCGGCGCCCAGGCCGCCGGCCCCGATAAACGGCATCAACCGCCGGACGGGGTCAGGGGGAGTTTTCACTCCCAGTATTTTCGAGACGGCTATGGAGAGGTTCGGAAGCGAAAGGAGCACCACCGCATTCAGCACGCCGATTAGGGAACCCAACGCGGGAGCGGCCACGAGGCCGAAATCGAACCCAACGGCCCCCTCGAGCAGGGCCGCCGCGAAGACAATAAGAGTCTGTTCCCAGGAGGGCCACATTTCGGAATTACCTGGGCGGTCGGAGCGTCAAGTTAAAGCTGAAAAAGCCGTTGTGCATTGAGGTGCGTGATGTTGGCGTATTCTTCGTCGCTGAGCCCGGCGGATTTGAGCGTCTGAACGATGTTTGTGTCCGTCATGTCGTAGGCCAGGTCGGTGCCCAGCATGACTCGCTCGCTTCCCATCAAATCCACTAAAAAGCGGACGACGGGGGGATAAAAAACCAGGGCGTCGAAGAAGAAATGCTCCCGCAGGTATTCGAGGGGTGAGCGGGAGATATTCTGGCACTCGGGGCGGACCTCCCAGCCGTGGATGAACCGGCCGATCAGATACGGCGCGGTTCCCCCGCCGTGGAGAAAGATAAACTCAAGGTCGGGAAGGTGGTCGAAGACCCCAGAGAAAATCAGCCGGGCGATGGAGTTGGCGCTCTCCGTGGTGAAACCGATCATGTTGAACAGGTGGTAGTCACGCATCTCGGACATGGCGGCCGGGTTGGCGGGGTGGACGATAATCGGAACCTTGAGTGACGCGGCGGCCTCGTAAATCGGCATGAAGCCTTCGTCGTCGAGATAGCGGCCGTTGACGTTGGTTCCCAGGAAACCGCCCTTGAGGCCGAGCTTGGTCACCGCCCGCTCGAGTTCTCGGACCGACCGGGTGGTGTCCTGCGCGGGAAGAGTTGCTAGCCCGGAGAATTTGTCGGGCATCTCCGCGATAATCCGGGCGTAGCCGTTATTGGCTTCCTGGGAGAGCTCCTCGGCGAGTTGGGCATCGGCCCAGTAGACGCCCGGACGAGACGAAAAAGAGAGGACACTCATATCCAGTTCCATCTCTTTCATCGTTTCGAGCCGGACGCCGGTGTTCGTAAACGGCTTCAGGGGGGGCTGGCGCACCCCCTTGAGGGTCACGTGCTTGTCGCCGTTCTCGTCGGTATGAATTACCGCTCCGTAAGGCGCACCCTCTTTTTCCATCAAATCGATGTATTCTTCGGGAAATATATGACAGTGAACGTCGATATGCATGCGTTCTCCCTTAGCTACAATAAGACGTTAGCCTTGCGCTAACTAGCATCGCCCGGCAAAGGGTGTCAATTCGCGGGGGAAATGGCGTACTTCATCTTTCGCCGCCGGGGCGAAAATGCCCATTCCGGCGATTTGACGCTTTGCCGGCCGGAGAAACCTGATTTCATTCGGACCGTTCCAAGTTATAATGGTTGTGCGGTTTTTTGACGTAATAGCGACTCTCTTGAAAGGCGGGTCCCGGGGGCCGATGTTAATCCCGTTGGCGGAGAAGCACAGGTGGACCAATACAATTTTGAATTCTTTGGCAAGAAAAAACCCAGCCTGCCGTTGAGAATCTTGTACCAGATTCTTCGGTATCTGCTGGTCGTTGGTTTCCTGTGTATCGCCTACCTGGGATTTACGATGAGGAGGAGTGGCGTGACTCAGACCCCGCAGACCCCGCCAGTGAAACAGCCCGCCGCTCCCGCGGGAGGGTTCAAGAATCCCGCGTCCGGGGGCCGGTCCACACCTGTTGCTCCCCCTGGTCGAACCGGGACCGGGGGAAAATCGTTTTAGTCTCCTCGGCTCCTTCCGCTTCCAGTTTAAATCACTGCCGTTTCGATGGATGGGGATGCCTTCGCCCGTAGATTATCGTCGGGTGAGCCTTCAGGGAGAGGTCCTTGAAGGAAATCAGTCTGATTTTCCCTCGTCGTCCAACAGGTTTTCGAGGTCTTCAAGACTGAACGGACTGGACTCATCGTCTTCCGCCTCGGGGGCGAGCTTGTATTCCTCCTCCGCCGGTTTTTTGATTCCTCCTGCGGGAGAAATATCGCCAATGTTGAACGCGCTCTCGGTGGATTCGGACCCGGAGGGGGGCACTCCGATCGAAGGTGCGCCGGAGGGAGGCTTCGCTTTGCCGCCCTTGAATTTCGACATGGAGAGCGCGTCTTCTTGTTGGGCCATGATGGATTTCTTGTCGGAGGGGTCGAAATCGAAGGTGTTCAGATCCTGAAGATGGTCGCTTTCCTACAGAAAAGAGCTGGTATCGATGTTCGGGTCCGGAAGGGTAATGCCGGGCTCTTCGGGTTCGTCGAGTTCGAGCACCTCGTTCGGGACCTGAAGGGTGATGCCGGGCTCTTCGGGTTCGTCGAGTTCGAACACCTCGTCCTCCAAAGTCAGATCGACCGCTTCCTCCTCGGGGGGAGCCGGTGGGGCGGAGAATTTCTTCGGCTCGGATGCGGTCGGAGAGGGGGATAGATGGGCGGTTTCGCCCTCGGCCGCGCCGGCCCGGATGCCAAGCTGCTCGAGCATGGCGACGGCCATTTTTTCCTCTCCCGTCTCGCGGGTGAAGTTTTTATACTGGCCGAGAAAGTCGGCGATTTCAAAATACGGCCCCCCCGAGCGAAAAAACGAGTCGGTGGATTGTTCCAGAAGGCCGTTCAGGGCGGTCAGGAAACCGGAATGCAGAAAATCCCTGGTAGAATTTTCAAAGGCGAATGTTTCGGCGGAAGTGCCGGGTCCGGTAATTTTCAGGCCGGGCACATCGCGCAGGGCGGCCATGTTTTCCCGGGCCAGGCCGTCTCCCAACTCCCGGAGGAAGCTTTTCCTGTTTTCCAGGTCGGCGAGCTTGGCGGTGTTCAGCGGGGAGGACGCACTCTCCACCAGATACTCCTCGTGAAGCCGCCTGAGATGCTGGATTGATTTTCGAAGATAGTTGAGGAATACGTCCGTCGCGAGCACCGAGACGCCGTTTTCGCCGAAGAGAAACGCCGCGCAGTTTTGCCCCTAGGGGTCCTGGCAGCGCACGGCGCCGCCTCCCCGGATATAGTTCATCAGTTGGTCAATCGCTACGGGCAGCGGTTTTTTTGGACCGTTTTCGATCCGGTGAGGGCCTCCGTTCGTGTGAAGTTTGCCGGAGGCCGGACGGGGAATTTCAACGTCCAGGTTCGGCTCGGTGGCTTTCAGGAAGGGGTCAGGACGATTCCCTGCTGGGCGATTTCCCGGTGGCGTCCGCGGCTCTCCGGCGGGAAGGCCGGCGCCACCCAAAAGGGAGATTTGCTCTTCCTGGAGGGTGTCGTCCATTGGAATCGATGAATCAGATTGCGGGGGTGGGGGCGCCTCGCGCCTTTTCGCGGGCGGCTCCTGGAGTAGACTCGGCCCCTCTTCGATTTCGATTCCTCTCCCCGAGGGAGTCTTGGGGGTGTCTTCTTTTTTTAAAAGCTTGATATCGTCGAGTTCGTCCTGGGGGTCAAACGCTCGGCCCGGACCGGAATGAATCCGGTAAGGTAGGTGGTCGGTTTGCTCCTCATCCTGGCGGAGGGGCGCAGCGCCCTTTTGCCTGAGTTCGCGCTCGGCTTCCTTGAGGATTTGGATGCTCTTCTGGATTTTCTCGCGGGCTGTTTCCCGCTCCTCGATTTGTTTCTGGAGAAGAGCGAGGAGTTCGTCCCGGGAATTTGAGGGGTTCACAGCCTGACGAATCTCCTCGATGAGTCGCTCGAGCCGGAATCGACTGGTCCGGATTAATCTCCGGCGACTTTGATTTTATGCCAATAACAAAAAATGCACTTTCACAGAGTAATTTACCCTATAACACTAAGTAAATTCAAGGATTTGCGAGATGTATGTGCGCCGGCCAAAGGTCCGGGAGGTGGATATCTTGCGGTCTGGGTTAACTCGTGCGAATTTGAGGGCTGAACGCCTCTTATGACTCCCGGCCCGATTGGAACCTCAGTGGCTAAGAAATCGAAGCAGATATATCTCATCGACGGCATGGGCTATATGTTCAGAGCCTACTACGCCATGATGCGCCAGCGTCTCTCGAACTCCAAAGGGCTTCCCACGGGCGGAATCATGGCGTTTTCCCGGATGCTCATCAGCGTCCTCCGCGAGAAGGCCCCCGATTACGCCGCCGTCGCGTTCGACCGGCCCGAGCCCACCTTCCGGCATGAGATGTACGACGCCTACAAGTCCAACCGCGATGCCCCTCCCGAGGATATGATCGCCCAGATCCCCTATATGAAGCGCGTGGTCGAAGTGCTCCGGATTCCCTCCCTCTCCCGGGCAGGAGCCGAGGCTGACGATCTGATCGCTTCCCTTTCCGGCAAGGCGGCCGCCCAGGGTTTCGAAGTTGTCCTCGTAACGGCCGACAAGGATTTCTCCCAACTCGTTTCAAATAAGGTCCGCATCTGGGACCCGATGAAAGACGAGAATATCGGCCCGTCCGAGGTCGAGGCGCGCTGGGGAGTGCCACCCGAAAAATTCGTGGAGATCCAGGCGCTGATGGGCGATTCCTCAGACAACATTCCCGGCGTCCCCGGTATCGGCGAGAAAACAGCCGTAGCGCTGATCAAGGAATTCGGCGGTCTCGAGGAGGTGCTCACCGCCGGAGAGAAGATCAAGCGGCCCAAGCAGCGCCAATCCCTCGAGGACAACGCCGATCTCGCTCGCCTCTCCTTCGAGCTCGCCACACTGAGAACCGACTTTCCGGTGGAGGAGGATATCGAGCGCTATCGCCTCGAGGGGGCCGACATCCCGGCGGCGGAAAAACTCTTCGTCGAGGAACTCGAATTCAAGAGTATCATGAACCAGTTTCCCGGCTATGAACCGGGAGAGGGCGCGGAGACGCCGGGTCCGGCGGGCGCCAGCCCCCTCGACGAGGCCCGGGCTCGGGACTACAACATAGTTCGCACAAAAAAAGATCTCGATAAAATGGTTCGCGAGCTGAAAAAGGCGGGGCGCTTCGCCTTCGACCTCGAAACCACCTCTCTCGATGCCCGTGCGGCCGAGATCGTCGGCCTGAGTTTTTCGGCGAAGGCGGGCCGGGCGTTTTATGTTCCGGTGGGGCACGAAGGGCTCGAAGCCGGGAAGCGGCTTCTCCTCGCTGATGTGCTCGAATCGGTGCGCGGTCTGCTCGAAGGCGATCAATGCGTCAAAATAGGGCAAAACATCAAATACGACATGACGGTGCTCTCGGAGGCGGGCGTGAGCATCGGCGGCGAGATTTTCGACACCATGGTCGCCTCCTACCTGGTCAATTCGGGCAGGACGAGCCACGGCCTCGACAACATGGCGCTGGAATATCTCGACTTGGTGACGATCAAGTACGCCGATCTCTGCGGGAAGGGTGTCAAGGCGATCCCCTTCTCCCATGTGCCGGTGGAGCCGGCCGCCGCCTATGCCTGCCAGGACGCCGACTTCACCTTTCGCCTCGCCGAGGAAATGGCGCCTGAACTCGAGGAGCACGGGCTTTGGGACCTTTACCGGGGTCTTGAGATTCCGCTGCTCCGCGTGCTGTTCGAGATGGAGGACAACGGCATCCGGCTGGACGGAGACTTCCTTGAGGGAATGGGAAAGGAGATCGAGGCGCGGCTCGAGCGGATGCAGGCGTACATCCATGAGCTGGCGGGCGAGGAGTTCAACATCAACTCGCCCAAACAACTCCGGGTCATTTTGTTCGAAAAACTTAACCTGCCCGTCTTCAAGAAAACCAAGACCGGCCCCTCCACCGACATCGACACGATGGAGCGCCTGGCCGGCCGTCATCCGCTGCCCCAGGAGATTCTGAACTTCCGTCAGCTCTCGAAGCTAAAGAGCACCTATATCGATACACTTCCGAGCCTGGTGAAACCGAAGACCGGGCGCATCCACGCCAAGTTTAACCAGACCGTCGCTGCGACGGGCCGCCTCAGCAGTTCGGATCCCAACCTCCAAAATATCCCCATCCGCACCGAGTTGGGCCGCGAGATCCGCCGCGCGTTCTTGCCCGAGGCGGGCTGGAAGCTTCTTTCCGCCGACTATAGCCAGATCGAACTCCGCGTCCTCGCCCATTTCACCGGGGACCCGGGCCTCGTCTCGGCTTTCGAAAAAGGCGAGGACATTCATTCGACCACCGCCTCGGCCGTCTACGGGGTGAGGGTGAACGACGTGGACGCGGAGATGCGCCGCGTGGCCAAGGCCGTTAACTTCGGCATCGTCTACGGCCAGGGCGCCTTCGGCCTCTCGCGGACGCTGGACATCCCGCAGGGCGAGGCCAAATCCTTCATCGACACCTACTTCGAGCGTTTCGCCAAGGTGCCCGCATTCGTCCAGCAGGTTATCGCCGAGGGAAGGGAGCGCGGCTACGTCACCACCCTTTTCAACCGGCGGCGCTATCTCCCCGACCTGAACAGCCGGAACCGGAACCTCGTGAACGCCGCCGAGCGCACCGCGGTCAACTCGGTGATTCAGGGAAGCGCCGCCGACATCATCAAACGCGCCATGATCGCCATCTCCGCCCGCCTCCGGAAGGAAAAAAGGAAGGCGCGGATGCTCGTCCAGGTGCACGACGAACTTCTCTTCGAGACGCCGCCGGGGGAGCTCAAGGTGCTGGAAAAGCTCGTCGCCGAGGAAATGGAGGGAGCCGTCGCCCTTCGCGTTCCCGTCGCCGTCGAATCCAGCGCGGGCGAGAACTGGGGCGAGGTGCACTGATTCGCTCCCGGTTTTACTTTGCCGGGTTGACTCCCTAGAATTGCCGCGCGTTTTATCCGAATCGATCCGGGGCGGGCTAATCGGTCGGTTCCCGGATATCAACTTAGAGGGTATAGCTTTCCTATGCCAAATCTTTACGCCATCGGCGACATTCACGGCCAGCGCGGGATGCTGGACATGCTGGTCGAGAAGGTTCCGTTCAAAAAAGACGACGAGATCGTATTCATCGGGGACTATATCGACCGGGGGCCCGATTCGCGCGGGGTCGTCGAAGCGGTCCTGGAGTTCAAACTCTCCTACCCGAATACGACCTGCCTGCGCGGAAATCACGAAGACATGTTTCTCGATTACATCAAGGAGGAGGGAAACTACCCCCGGGGCATCTTCACGATGAACGGGGGGATCGAGACCCTCCACAGCTACGGCATCGACCCGAGGGTGGGTCCGCCCAAGGTTCCGCCGCTCCATATGGCTTTTTTCGAGGGACTGGGCCATTTACACGAGGCGGGCGGATTTATTTTCGTCCACGCGGGCTTGCGCCCCGGGGTTCCGATGGACGAGCAGATTGAAAAAGACATGCTTTGGATGCGAGAGGATTTTTTCAATTCATTCGCCGATTTCGGGAAGCCCGTCATTTTCGGCCACACTCCGATGCCGGAGATTTTGGACAAACTCCCCCGTTTTCTCGGGATCGACACTGGCGCCGCCTTCGGCGGATGGCTCACCTGCGTCCAGCTCGAGGACACCCGGATCGTCAACACCTATCAGATTCACTCGAGCGATCTGGAGGGGTGGTCCTCCAAAGGCCCCGCCTCATGGTATTCGTAAAGTGAGCGACGAACCCGAATCCCCGGACAGCGCAATTCTCGGCCTTCTCGCCAAAGAGGACCGAGCGATGGCCGTGCGCGAGATGATCCGCTCTTTGAGCGTGCCCTCCGATGCGCGGCCCGCCTTCCGCAAGCGGGTGCGCGCTCTCTCGGCCGATGGTGTTCTCGTGCGCGTGCGCTCGCGCTACGCTCTCCCAAAGAGCCTTTCCATCCACCGGGGAAAATTCCGGGGCCACCGGGATGGCTACGGCTTTGTCGCCGTCGATGGCGAGGAGGGAGGCGCGCAAAGCGGGACCGATATTCTCATCAAGCGGGGGCGCACAAGGGGGGCCATGGACGGGGACCGGGTGGCCGCCCGGGTGGAGCGTACCGGGCGAGACGGCCGCCGCGAGGGAAATATTGTCGATATCATCGAGCGCGCGCACAAAACCCTTGTTGGCCGTTTCGTCACCGACCGGCGGAGGGCCTGGATCGAGCCGCAGGACAAGCGCATCGGCCACAACATTCTCATCGCCGCCTCGAAGCGGGGGGGCGCGCGAAACGGGGAGTGGGTCGAAGCCGAGATCGAAAGCTACCCCGGCCCCCGGGAGGAGGCGCGCGGCGAAATCGTCCGTTCGTTCGGCTATCCGGACGACCCGGCGGTCGAACAGGAGATGATCATCGCGAAGTGGGTTTTGCGCGACGCCTTTCCGGCCAAGGTTCTGAAAGAGGCCGAAGGGCTCCGGCCGCCCACGGAGGATGAGCCCCTCCCCCGCGGGGTGGCGGATTTGCGCGATCTCGAGGCCTTCACCATCGACCCGCGCACCGCGCGGGATCGCGACGATGCGATATCCATCGAAACCCTGCCGGGCGGACGCCGCCGCCTCGGCGTTCATATCGCCGACGTGAGCCACTATGTCCGCGCGGGTTCGGAGATCGATGAGGAAGCCGCCCGGCGCGGAAACAGCGTCTACTTACCGGATCGCGCGCTGCCCATGCTCCCGCCCCTCCTTTCGGGCGATGTTTGCTCCCTCGGAGAAGGGGTGGTGCGGCGGACCCTCTCGGCGTCCCTCGATTTTGACTCCAAGGGCCGCCGGGTGGGCTTTCGTCTGACCGTGGCGCGGATCCGCTCCCGGGTTTCGCTTACCTATGCCGGCGCCGGAGCGGTTCTGGAGGGCGCCGAAATCCCCGAGCGGGAGGAGTACGAAAGCGCGCTGGCGCATCGCGCCCCGCTCAAGGAACTTTCCGCCCTGGCCGGGCAGCTTCGCTCCCGCCGGGTGGCGGAGGGGAGTCTCGATTTCGATCTCCCCGAGCCGGTTATCCAAATCGACGAGAAAGGAAACCCAACCGCGATCACCCGCGCCCCCCGGAACGAGGCGCACCGCCTGGTCGAAGAGTGCATGCTGGCGGCCAACCGCGCTGTGGCCGAGAGGCTGTCGGATGAGATGGGCGCCGCCGTTTTCAGGACCCATGCCGGCCCGGACGAGGAGTCCATCGAGGGTGTCCGGGGGGCGCTCTCGAGGCTGGGGCTTCCTACTCCTCCTGTCGATGAGTTGATGCACGGAATCGGGCTCCAGGCGGTCATCGACTCGGCGGCGGGGGAGGACATCGAGCGCTATGTGAATCTTCTCGTGCTCAAGAGCATGAAGCTGGCTGTCTACGAGGCGGACCCCGCCCCCCACTTCGGCTTGGGTTTTGAGCCCTACACCCATTTCACCTCACCGATTCGCCGCTATGCCGACTTGCTCGTCCACCGCCGGCTCAAGCGGCTCATGCGCGGCGACCGGAGGAAGCCGGATCGAAAGCGGATGGTGGAGATTTGCGCGGATATTTCCGAGCGTGAGCGGCAGGCGCAATATGCCGAGCGCGAGATGGCGGATTTTCACAAGGCCCTCCTGATGCGGGGCCGAATCGGCGACCGATTGACGGGGCACGTCTCAGGCGTGACGGGTTTTGGCGTCTTCGTCGAACTCGAGGAGAATTTCGTCGAGGGGATGATCCCCCTCGAGTCGATGACGGAGGATTACTATATTCACCTTCCCGATGAGCATGCCGTCCTGGGAGAACGCACGGGGCGGCGGCTTCGGCTGGGCGATCCGGTGACGATCCGCGTCGCGGCCTCGGACCTTGCCCGCCGCGAGGTGACGTTCCAGCTCCTCGCCGGGGGCGGCCATGGAGTTCCATCGGGAGCCACGGCCGCCCGCCGGAGTGCCCGGACGGCCGGCCGGAAGCGCCCTCAACGCACAGCCCGGAGTGGCTCCACCCGGGGCGACTCTACCCGAGGTGTGCCCGCCCGGAAATCCAGGCCCAGCCGGGGCGGTTCCACCCGGAAAAAGCCCGCCCGAAAAAAGGGCGGCAGGCGGCGGTAGGCTTCGAGGATCTGAGGGGGGCGGTATCGGTCTAAAATGCCAGTGGCGAATTTTGGGCGAATGTCCTATATTCCCTTTCGACAGAGACGAGGGAGCCGGTGCGCCGGTCTCCCTCGTTTGCGTTAGTCCGCATTGGGTTGGACGGGGTTTGGAAATTCTCGCTTCGGGCCGATACTGTTTGGAGGCGGGCGGATTTTTGACGGCTCGAAATCGAGAATGAAATCGAGTATTCGAAATTGAGTAAGTATTCGAATTTGAGTAGAGGGAGGGCCGGTTATGGCGGGCGGAATCAAGATTATTGCCGACAACCGCCGCGCGCGCGCCGACTACACCATCGAAGAGACATTCGAGGCGGGAATCGCCCTGACGGGAACCGAGGTGAAATCTCTCCGCGAGGGGAGGGCGAACCTCAAGGAGAGCTACGGCGACGTCGTGGGCGGAGAGGTCTGGCTCGTCGGCTGCCACATCAGCCCCTACACCCACGGGAACGTCAACAACCACGAGCCCACCCGCCGTCGAAAGCTTCTCCTCCACAAGTACGAAATCAACCGGCTCTTCGGTAAGACGCAAGAGAAGGGGCTCACCCTCGTACCGATGAAGATGTACTTCAATCGGGGCCGGGCGAAGCTCGAGCTCGGTCTGGGCCGCGGCAAGAGGCACGGCGACCGGCGCCAGGAGCTGAAAGAGCGCGCCGTCAACCGCGAGGTCGCGCGCGAACTCAGCAACCGGAACAGGGGCTGAAGCGGCTCGGCCGACGGCGGACAGACAATGAATATCCCCTCCGGCGGAGATGATCGCCCTGCCGGAGCGGGCTTACGAGACTAGGGGGCGATCCGGTTTCGACGGGAGGACATGACGACTGAGCTGCGCGTCGGGGACGCCACTTGGCCCCGTTAACAATGTGGCAAAACACACCAGCCGACACTGAGCTGGCTCTCGCTGCTTAACAGCTAGCGAGCGTCCCGCTTCTCCTTGTCCGCGGGAGGGGGCCGGGACGCCATGAAGCGGACTAGCTGACGGCTTCTTCGGTCCGTAGGAGACGCCAGCGAAATTTAACCGGACTAGCCCGGAAGAGAGCCCGCCGGCGGGCGCGAGCCCGGGCGAACCTCAAACCGCCGGACACACGCGTAGACGCTCAGGACGGAAGCCTTTCGGACGCGGGTTCGATTCCCGCCGCCTCCACCATTTAACCATCTATTTTTCAACTACTTGCGGCGCCTCCTCCCCCTCCAATGGGGGAAGTGCCGCTATAGTGCCGTGATCATCGAGAAGCCTGACGGCATCGCGTCTTGCATCGGGGCTCAGGTGCGCATATCGCATCGTCATCTTTATGTCCGCATGCCCAAGAAGCTCCTGTACGGCTTTAATTGATGCTCCTCGAACCACGAGATGTGACGCGAAGGAGTGCCGGAGAACGTGCCACCCCACTCGCCTCAGACCCGCTCGCTTGCTTGCCTGCCAAATTGGCCACTTACAGGACGAGATGGTGAGCATCTTTCCATCCTCTGTGCAAAAAACGAAATCCCCGCGCAGGTGACGATGTTTTTTAAGAGTTAGGAGCGCCTGCTCTGAAAGAGGGACTTCGCGTGAGCGCCCGCTCTTCGGTGTCCCAATTTCATTCCTCCATGCTGCCATCCGCACCACCAGGCGACCTGTCACGAGGTCTACATCCTCCCAACGGAGTGCCCGAAGCTCCCCGGGTCTTAATCCCGTCCGGAGGGCCAAGGTGATCATCGACCTCCACCTGGAACGGGCTCCAGCAATGAGGCGCTCTGCCTCCCCGAAATCCAGAAAATCAAACTCTTGCGGGGGAAGAGGGAGCAAGACGATTTCGGGGACCTTATCCAGTAGCTCCCACCGCCTTGCGATCCTGAGCATCCGCCCCAGCACTGCTAGCTGGTTATTGACCGTCTTCGGGGCGAGTCCCTGCCGAAGCTTGGCGGCCTTGTAGGCCTCTACGTCGCGGGCGCTGATCTTATCCAGCCTCTTTTTTCCGAAGACCGGAACGAGATGATTTTTGAGGTTCACCCGCTTGGCCGAGACCTCGCTTGGCTTATTGTTCGCCACGGCATAGGTATTGAGGAACTCATCCGCGAATCGATCGAATCTGGGGCACTCCTTATCAATCTCCTACTTTCTCCTGTACTGGCCGGACAGTAGCGCCTGCCGAACGCTTCTCTCGTACTCCTCGGCCCCCCGCTTTGTCTGAACGGGGGATTTCTTCCTGACGCGCTGCCTCCTGCCGTCCGGGTGTGTGAAGACGACATCTATCATCCATACCGCGCTAGTCCGGCCCGTTGCCGGGTCACGGTAGTCCCTACGTCTCACGCTCATAGCGTGCTCCTCTCAGAGCGCGGGACGTGGTCTTTTCCTCTGAGCCATTCTATCACGGCATCCCGGCTAATCCGGATATTGCGCCCGATTTTTCGGGTGCCAGGAATCTGGCCGTCAGCGATGGCCTTGTATGCGGTGTCCCTGTTGACCCGCAGAAGCGACGCCAACTCATCGACCGTGAGAACACAGGGAAGAAGGCCCTCGGGTGATGAGGCGGGGGAAGGGGGAATTTCAGACATCACGCATGGGTCGCTCATGAGATCGGCGAGGCAGGCGAGATGAGAGCCCACGTGGGCACCGGAAACCTGATCTCTGTTGTGCGTTTTTATTCCCATCTCTTGGGTGGTCCTCGCCTGAGAGCGCAATTTAAATCTGTTCGCACATCAAAAGAAGCCTTCGCAATTGCCAGGTCCAAAGAGCCTGCTTGTAGTCTGCTGACCACTCCGAACTTGTCAAAAGAAAAGACCGAACTTCGTTGTAGGGCAAATTCAGTTTTCGAGTGGCCTTTTGAAGAGTCATACCAATGGATATCTCCTCTAAAAGCCCCAAGATCGGTCCTCCATTACCTTTGAAGGCCTCAAGACGTCTGCGGCGCTCGCGTTTTCCGGGTGACATAATACGCGAACTGATAAATTTCATCCGCAGGGAAGGGTCGGACCCCAACATCATTCGCAAAATTGAAGATATGGATGATTGAATAATCGCAATTGACCTTACATTTCTACAAGTGAATTACCGTAAAAAACTACTTTTCGGACAAAACTCGGACAATTTAGGATAGTTAAAAAAACTGCATATACACAAATCATTGATTTTATTGGAGCCGACGAGGAGACCTGAACTCCTGACCTGCTGATTACGAATCAGCCGCTCTACCACCTGAGCTACGTCGGCCTGGGCCAGCGGGGTCGGGCCTCGCTGGCGGCGGGGGTATTGAACACAGGCCGCCCGCCCCCGTCAAGCAGCTCTCCCGACCCCGTAAAGGCTTGACTTAATAGCCTCCGCCAAGTATCTCTCATGTCACTTTTTCCGTGTGCCGCTAGCTCAGCTGGTAGAGCAACGGACTTTTAATCCGTAGGCCCGGGGTTCGAGTCCCCGGCGGCACACCAGAAAATTCAAGGGGTTCCGGTTTTCATCGGGACCCCTTATTTTTTCGGGTCAGCAATGGGTCAGCGTCGAATTTAATCAGGAACTCTTGGGGTGGAATAAAATTCGAGAGAAGGAGGGGACTTTTCATACTGCAAGGTAGCCAACTAGCCCCCTCTTGCCCTCACATGTGGTCAGTAGGGAAAACAACTCAGACCTACCCTTCCCCTTCTCCCCTTCCCTACTGTGTCTAAAAATTCCCTCGCCCTATTTCGCTGCCAACCGGGCAATTTCCCGGTCCACGATCTCCCGCTTCTCGGGGCTCAGGGCCGCGTACTCTTCCGAGCACAAAATGTAAACGGCGGTGTAAAGATGTACCCCCTCGGCGGCCATGAACACTGGCGGTGGCGGTGTAAAAGTGGCCCGTCATCATGCTCTTCTATGAGGTCCGCCCTGACGGACCTAACGGAAGGCGGGGGGAATGTACAAAGTGGACCTGTACGCACG
>PVBE011222763.1_pt1 | contig 15375 bp, 10 predicted proteins | sample 1631181 | NCBI WGS metagenome assembly PVBE01 (sample SAMN08397723, study PRJNA350692) | Marine metagenome, whole genome shotgun sequencing project. | isolation source: water | place: Pacific Ocean | collected 2012-04 | reverse complement strand
CGACAGTCGCGCGTTCGGGGGCTTGATCGAAAAAGTATTCGGGATGATTGATGATGTACTGATCGAGCGGCGCCGAGGTGGCCACCAATACAACAAGCGAAATTCCCGAACGGCGTCCGGCCCGGCCCGCCTGTTGCCAAGTCGAGGCGACGCTGCCCGAGTAACCCGTCATGATGCTGACATCGAGCGACCCGATATCGATGCCGAGTTCCAGTGCGTTCGTGCTGACGACCGCCATGATCGATCCGTCGCGCAGGCCGCGCTCGATTTCCCGGCGTTCGGTGGGCAGGTAGCCGCCCCGGTAGCCCTTGACGAGGTTGTGATCCTTCTTGAGTTTCCGTACCGCGTCCTTGAGGTAGGTCGTCAGGATCTCGACGCGGAGCCGGCTTCGCGCGAAAACAATCGACTGAATATCCTTCGACAAAAAGTGCGTCGTCAGGCGGCTGACTTCCTTGACGGATGACTTGCGAATTCCCAGCTCCGCGTTGACGACAGGCGGATTATAGAACAGAAAATGCCGTTCGCCCGAAGGCGCACCATTGTCGTCCACGAGCCGGAAGGGCCGCTCGACGACCCGTTCCGCCAACTCGCCGGGGTTCGCGATAGTGGCGCTGCAACAAATGAACTTCGGGTCGGACCCGTAGAACGCGCAGATGCGTTTGAGCCGCCGCAACACGTTCGCGAGATGGCTTCCGAACACGCCGCGATACGTGTGCAACTCGTCGATGACCACATATTCCAGATTCTCGAAGAGGCGAATCCAGATTGTGTGATGCGGCAAGATCCCTGCGTGCAACATGTCCGGATTCGTGACGACAATATGCCCCGCGCTACGCACCGCCTTCCGCGCCGAGGCTGGCGTGTCGCCGTCGAATGTGTACGTCCCGATCTTGACTTCCATTTCGTCCACGAAAGTCGTGAGTTCATGGACCTGGTCCTGCGAAAGCGCCTTCGTGGGAAAGAGATAAAGAGCGCGCGCCTTCGGATTAGCAAGGATGCCATTCAACACGGGAAGGTTGTAACACAGTGTCTTGCCCGAAGCCGTCGGCGTCACCACGCACACATTCTCGCCACGAAGGGACGCCTCAATCGCCTGGGTTTGATGCGTGTAGAGGTTCGCTATGCCCCGCTTTTTCAATCCCTTGGCGAGACGCGGGTCGAACGCGTCAGGGAACCCGCCATACCGCGCGGGCCGGTCCGGGATGGTCTTCCACTCCGTGAGATTCCGGCAGAAATCCCCATCGCGCTTAAGCCGATCCACAACTTGCGACACGTTCATAACCGCAGCCTCCCAGAACCCGATGGCTGAATATAACATCAGTGATCCAAGATGGCAATTTCTTGCCCGGATTCCACGGGAGTTAGGATGACCTCTCCTCTACGTTCTAGCCCGGATATCTTACCGATTTTGAAAGTAAGGCAAAGCGCATCTTTTCTGTCATCCTGAACAAAATGAAGAATCTCAATACGCCAAAGGCTCAATGAGATCGAGATATTTCGCTCTGCTCAGCATGACGGATAAGATGGAAACAGCATGGAATGAGTTTATTTTCGACTTTTGTCGTGGCATCATGTATGAACTGGGATAGAAGATGCTTAAGGAGCTGAGTTATGTCGAAGATTACACGCCGTGAGTTTGTGAAACGCGCTGCTGCTCTCGGAGCGGCATCCGCTATCGGGTTTCCGAACATCGTTCGGGCGCAGGGACTCAACGAAAAACTCCAGGTGGGATTTATCGCCGTGGGCGGCCAGGCTGGGAGCCATACGAGCGCATCCCATGGGTCGGGCCTTCAGTGTGTAGCCTTTGCCGAGGTTGACGAGACCCGATGGAACGGCGTTCGTGGCAAAAAGGGCTGGGAGCAAGCCGCCGGGTATACGGATTGGCGCAAGGTGTTCGAGAATCACGGCGAGGAACTGGATGTGGTCTTCGTGGCGACGCCGGACCATAGCCATTTCGCGCCGTCAATGACCGCCGTTTCCATGGGCATCCATTGCTACACCGAAAAGCCCTTGACGTGGTCGGTGCGCGAAGCACAGTTGCTGGCGGCAGCCTACGCCAAGAATCCGAAGGTCGTGACCCAGATGGGCAACCAGGGTCACTCCGGCCAGGGCTGGCGCATGGCGTACGATTACGTCAAGGCCGGCGCGATTGGCGATGTCCTGGAGTTTCACACCTGGACAAACCGCCCGATTTGGCCTCAGGGCGGCAACCGCCCGGCGCACACCAGTCCGGTTCCCGAAACTCTCGACTGGGAAGCATGGATTGGCGCCGCGGCGATGCGTCCTTTCGCCGGCCCCCAGGATGGTGGAACTGGGAACGGTCCCTATCATGCCTTCAACTGGCGGGGCGTGGTCGATTTTGGATCGGGCGCTCTCGGCGATATGGCTTGTCATACCACCGATGGCATTTACGCAATCATGGATCCTGGGTACGCGGCTACCGTTGAGCCGGTCGTTATGACCGGTCCCGTCAAGGATCAGTTTCCCTCCGGCATGGTGATCAAGAGCACCTATGGCGCCAAGGATGGCCGGCCAGGGTTCACGACCTACTGGTACGAGGGCAAGGATAAGGATGGAACCCCCTATATGCCTGAGAACCCCGAGGAGCTCAAGGTCGACGGGCGCAGCTTGCCGAGAACTGGAAATCTGGTCGTTGGCACTAAGGGAAAGATGCTGGTCAACGGTGACTACTGGGATAGCACTCAACTGATCCCGACGGCGAAGCGCTTAGAATTCGGACGCCCCAAACAACTGCTCGAACGTTCTCCCGGACATCACCAAGAGTTCTTTATGGCCTGCAAGGGCGAGAAGCCGAGGGAGTTTAGCCGGTCCAACTTCAGCTATTCGGGTCCCATGACCGCGAACATCCAACTCGGCAACCTTTGCGCGCGCGCAGGGAAGAAGCTCGAGTTGAACGAAGCAGGGGAGATCACCAGCGATCCCGGGATCAACGATCTTGCATGGCGCGAGCCCCGCGAGGGCTGGGGCCCAATGTCGATGAAGGTTTAGTCTGATTCGAGTGGGGCTAGGACGCGCGTCACTCGCGCACCTTGCGAATTCAAGTTCGCCTTTCATTCGTTGTTTATAGGCCGTGCTCGGTCCTCGCGATGATGGTGTCCTGCAGCGATTTGCCAAGATGTGCGAAGAAGGCATTGTAGCCTGCCACCTTAACCATCAGATCCCGGTGCCCATCGGGGTCTCGTTGAGCTGCGCGAAGCGTGTCCGATGAGATGATGTTGATCTGAACGTGGTAGATCTTTTGATCGATGAAGGAGCGTAGCAGAGCCACGAGCCTGCTCATATCCCCGTCCCGGACGGCTTGCGGAGCGAGTCGGAGATTGAGTATCGCACCGCCGGTTCGCTCGATGTTGTCGATTTTGCCCATGGACCTCAAAACCGCCGTCGGACCGTTGACCTCACTGCCCTGGCATGGCGAGTCGCCGTCTGCAAGGGGCCGGCCGGCCAGGCGTCCCGACGGGAGCGCGCCAACCGTGTTGCCAAACCCCACGTAGCCGGACATCGGCGATCCGCCGGGCGAGCAGTGCCCACCTCGCAAGTTGGTTAGCTTTGTGGTCTCGGACACCCACTGGTGATGTACCCAGGCGATCTGGTCATCCGCCTCGTCGTCATCGTTCCCGAACTTCGACGCTTCCGTGCACATTTTGAGGATGTCATCGTAGCCCTCGAAATTGCTGTCCATGGCCTCGCGCAATTCTGCCATTGTGATCTTCTTCTCGTCAAAGACCAGCTTCTTGATAGCGGTCAACGAGTCGCCGGCATCGGTCGTTCCGGTGCAATACGACCCAGTGTTGAAGTTGTAGTGGGCACCGCCTTCCTCCCTGCATATTCCCTCTTCGATGCAGTCGTCGATCAGGGCCGACTCGTAGACGGTCGGGAAGAAATCGATGACTTTTCGCTCGTTGAGGTCGCCCGATATCTGGACGTTCTCGGTGACCCATTTGAGCTGTTTGCAAAAGGCTTCTTGAAACTCTTCGAAGGACTCGAACTTCGTGGGATCGCCCGTCTCGGCGCCGATGATTCGGTCGCCTGAGAGATCGCGCCCGTTACGCATCACGAGTTCCACGTAGTTTGCCAGATTCGTTGCGTTGCTGGTGTGCAAGTAGCCGGCATCCTTCGCGGGGATTCCGATCTCACTGCATCCGATGGGAGCGCCGGCCCTCGCGTCCTCGAGTGTGATGGACGGCCCACCGGTGATTCCTCTGGCCAAGGCCTGCGCCACGCCGATGTCGCAGTTGAGAAACTGCGGATGCCCGGTGCCGAGGGCGCACAATTCCGATGCCTTGATCAGCAAGTCGTCCGGCGTATTGCTGTGAATCAGGACGGCAAAGTATGGCAGCGTCAACCTCGTGTGCATAATGCCTTCGATGAACATATACGTCAGAGGGTTGGTGGCATCATGGCCGTTGGGCTTGAGTCCGCCAACGGCGATGGTGGCGCTGCCGAGACCCAAGTTGAGCTTGAGCAGATAGCAATCGATCAACTCCTGGGCGTCCGCTTGGGTGGTCCGGCCAGCCTCGATATCGCTTTCGTAGTAGTGATTGAGGGTTTGGTCCATACGGCCCAGGCTGAATCCGAATTCCGGAACCACTTCCCAGAATAGAAGCTGATAGGTAAAGTAGTAGGCCTGTATCGCTTCACGGAAGGTTCTCGCAGGCCGCGCAGGCACACGGTCGCAGACCTCGGCAATTTGCAGCAACTCGGCTTGCCTCAAAGGGTCCGTTTCCTGTTCGGCGAGGACTCTTGCCTTGGCGGCATGGCGCGCACCAATTTCCGCGGCTGCTTCCATGGCGAGAATGACGCCCTCGAGGAACGGAATCTTCGCCGCATCCTCGGGATCGCCGCGGTCGATTCTAGCGAGCCTTGCTTCGGCCTGCTCCTTGATGCCCAGAAAGCCCAGCTCGATGACCTTCTTGTAGTCGTGGATATTGTGACCGTAGTGCCAGATATGTTTCGGTCTTCCCAGTTCATCCCAGAGAGGCGCCAGTTCCTCGGTGAGTTCCTCCTTATCCGCCTCGCTGAGGCCCTTCATATCCGCCGCGGAAAGGCCTCGGACCTCTTCGGCGCCCGCGATCCTGGCCGCGATATCGGGGGCCAGGCCGCTTGCCATGCGGTGGACCGTCGGCGTGACGTTTCTCGAACGGGGACGGGCGCCGATGCAGCCGACGAGCAAGTCGTCCGGGTAGATGTCGATAGGCATCTCCCGGACTGCCGCGGCGAAGGTCTTCGCCCTGCGGGTGATCATCGGTTCGCCGACGGTGGCCTGAAGGACTCTGGCCTCAATGCGTGCTCGATGCAGCGAAGCGCCTGTCGGATTGCTGAAAAAGGCTTGCCGGATCCGCTGGACCCTCGGTGTGGGCAGTATTGCCATTACACGATCCAACATCGCGTCATCGATGGTTGATTCTACGACTGTATCCAACATGCAGGCATCCTCCGTCTGCGAGCGGTTTGCGCGGTCAACGCTCCCAAGAAAAACTCATGCATCAGTGCCGTTCCCGAGCGGATATTCGGTACAGCTCCGAAGTCCGCCAGGATGTGCGTTCGATAATACTCCGGTCGTGGGAGATTTCACAAAAAAGCGGCCGCTGGCTCCGGGCACGTCTAGTTCGAACCGAGTATCGCTATCCGCTAGACTGATCGGATTGCCGCATGTGGGTGGCACCAGCATCGACTCGGATGGAGCGAAGCTGCGTGAGTGCCTTACGACCTGTTTTGTGCGAGGCGCAAGTCCAATCTTTTTGGCGCAAGAGACAAGAACAACGGGAGGTGAGCCATGTCTGCAAGTGTTTATCCGACAGGAACAACCATCTACGACCCCGAGAAATGTTGGAACGGCTATACGCTATTCGGTGGCGCGGGAGGTGTCCGAATTGTTGACATGAATGGCAACACCGCTAATTTATGGGAAGGTCTCGCCGGGCATCCCGTCAAGATGCTTCCCGGCGGACACGTGATAGGAAGCAGCGGCCGTCAAGCCGGGGACAAACTGGTGCCTTGGGACAATAGCGACCTTATACAGGTTGATTGGGATGGGAATATTGTATGGGAGTTCAGCCGCTACGAACAGGTCGAGACGCCCGGCGCGGAACCGGTCTGGACAGCCCGCCAGCATCATGATTACCAGCGGGAGGGCAATCCGGTGGGATACTACGTCCCGGGAATGGATGCCCTGGTTGACAGGGGCAAGACGCTTCTTTGCTGTCACAAGAAAGTCACGAATCCGGCGATGAGCGACAAGCCTCTCGCGGATTCTACGATTATCGAGGTGACCTGGGACGGAGAGGTGACCTGGGAGTGGATCTGCAGCGACCATTTTGAGGAAATGGGGTTCGACGACGAGGCCAGGGAGACCATTGCGCGCAATCCGAATCTGATGGGGCCGAGGTTCGGCAGCAACTATGACCCGAACCTGGGAGACTGGGTGCACATGAACACCACGTCTTACCTCGGACCCAACAAATGGTATGACGCGGGAGATCAGCGGTTTCATCCCGACAATATTATGTGGAGCGGCCGCCAGACGAATCATGTGGCTATCGTCGACAGGAAAACGGGCAAAATCGCCTGGCAGGTGGGGCCGCACTATACAGCCACCGAAGCGCTACGGAAGCTCGGCCAGATAATCGGTCAGCATCAAGCTCACATGATCCCGAGGGGCCTCCCAGGCGAAGGCAATATCCTGGTATTCGACAACGGGGGGCGTGCCGGATTCGGCGCCCCTAATCTGAACGCTCCCACCGGTGTTAGCGTTGCTCGAAGGGATTACACGCGTGTGCTCGAGTTCGACCCGACGACCCTTGAGATTGTGTGGCAGTACACGCCAATCGAGGCGGGATTCTCTATTCCTGAGACCGCATCCCGATTCTACAGCTTTTCCATCAGTGGAATTCAGCGTCTGCCCAATGGGAATACGCTGATCTGCGAGGGCAACCACGGCCGTCTTCTGGAGGTGACGCCCGAGCATGAAATCGTTTGGGAATACATGACGCCACAGGTGGCGGCCGGCAGGATCGCTCAGATCTATCGGGCGTACCGGGTACCCTACGAATGGGCGCCGCAGCTCGATAAACCGGAGGAGACAGCCCTGCCACGCATCGACAATAGCGCGTTCAGAGTGCCGGGTTCGCCGGCAGAAAAGGACGGAACGGCGACAAAGGTCAAGACCGGGCTCCCTCTGCGGGGCTGAGTGGCAGACGCCGGAACGGCAGAGCCGGTGGCCTGAGGAAGGCCCCTAAAAAGGGTCGGTCGATCCGATCAGATGACGCAGGCAGGATTTGTCCCGAAGGGACTTCGGGTTGTAGCCGGGGATGAGCGAAGCGATTCCCTCGGTCAGCTTGACCACCCGATATTTCTCCGAAGGAGATACGGTGGCAGAGAAACTCGAAACAAGATTCACTGCCTTCCTAAAGACCGTGACATCGACTACAGCCCCAAGACGATTTGGAAACGGACTCGGGGATCCGCCTGGCGGAGATCGCCGCATCCCCTTCGGAGAAGTTCGTATGGAGAAACGCTTACCATTTTGTCAATCACGTCACAAAAGAATGAATCGAAACCGAGCCTGTGGTACGATCTCCCCTCGCTCGACTCCGTCCCTCCCCCTTTATAAGGGCTTTATATGGCAAAGATTACTCTCGAGGATGTTGATTACGTCGCTGGCCTGGCGCATCTGACGCTCGATGCCGAGACGCGCGAGGCTATGGCGAAGGATCTCACGAATATTCTGGGCTACATCGACCATTTGGATAAGTTGGACACGTCGGATGTCGAGCCCATGATGCATGTACTCGATGTGGCGAATGTCTATCGCGAGGATGTGGAGGGCGAATCCCTCTCGCCGGAAGACGCCTTCAAGAATGCCCCACAAACGGATGGCGAGTTCTTCCTTGTACCCAAGATTCTTGAGGCGGAGTAATTCATGAGCGACGAACTATTCCGCCTTTCCGCTCACGAGACGGCTGCCCGCATTCGTTCGGGCGACGTCACGGCCCGCGAAGTCGCCGAGAGCTACTTGGATCGCATCGCGTCGGTGGAGCCGAAGGTGGACGCCTACCTCGATGTGTGGCTGGAGCCTGCGTTGGCGAAGGCCGAGGCCATCGATGCGGCGCTCGCTTCGGGGAAAGACCCAGGCCCACTCGCGGGCGTGCCGGTGGCGATCAAAGACAACCTTTGCACGCGCGAAGGCCGAACCACCTGCGCGTCTAGGATTCTCGAGAACTTCGAGAGCCCCTACGACGCAACGGTAGTCGAGAAACTTGAAGCGGCTGGCGCCGTGCTTCTGGGCAAGCTGAATCTCGATGAGTTCGCCATGGGCTCGACCAACGAGAATTCCGCGGTGAAAGTCACGCGAAACCCTTGGGATCTGGACCGCGTCCCTGGCGGTTCGAGTGGCGGCGCCGCGGCCTGTCTTGCGGCGGACGAAGCGGCCTTTACCCTCGGCTCGGATACAGGTGGCTCGATTCGCCTTCCGGCCAGTTTTTGCGGGTGCCTCGCCATGAAGCCGACCTACGGCCGCGTCTCGCGCTATGGACTCGTCGCGTTTGCCTCCTCGCTCGACCAGATCGGGCCCTTCGCGAAGGACGCCGAAGACCTCGCGCTGGCTCTGAGAGCCATTTCGGGCAGGGACCTCCGCGATGCCACCTCGGCCGATGTGCCGGTGCCGGATTATGCGGCCACGATGGGCGACGGCGTATCGGGGTTGCGCATCGGATTGCCGAAGGAATACTTCACCGAAGCCCTAGACGCGGAGGTGCGCGAGCATGTCGAAGCGGGCATAGAGGCGTTGAAAGGCGAGGGTGCGGAACTTGTCGAAATCTCGCTGCCCCACACGGAATACGCCGTAGCGGTCTACTACATCATCTGCACTGCGGAGGCCAGTTCGAATCTCGCTCGTTTCGATGGCGTACGTTATGGATACCGGCACCCGGACGCCACGTCGGTGGAGGACTTGTACCGCCTGAGCAAGTCGGAAGGATTCGGCCTGGAAGTGCAGCGCCGCATCCTCCTGGGGACGTACGTCCTATCGAGCGGCTACTACGACGCGTACTACCTCAAGGCGCAGAAGGCCCGCGCCCTGCTTCGCCGCGATTTTGATGAAGCCTTCACGCGATGCGACATTGTCGCCACGCCCACATCGCCAGCGACGGCCTACAAGCTCGAGGAAAAGACGGACGACCCCTTGCAGATGTATCTTGGCGATATCTATACGACCTCGGCGAATCTGGCGGGCATTCCTGGGCTCTCCATGCCCTGCGGACTCGCCTCGAATGGCATGCCGGCCGGGTTGCAGCTCTTAGGAAGACCCTTCGATGAGGCAGCGCTCATTCGTACGGCTTATGCTTACGAACAGTGCGGCGTCCCGACCGCTGGGCCGGCCCCTCTAGGCTGAGATGTCCATACCTCTCGTTCCCGTGGAGGACCGTGGGAATGAGAAAACATGTGTGACGTGATGCTGACGCGTCACCGGACTTGTGAACAAGAGCACTAACGAAAGAAGCGAATGGAATACGAACCGGTAATCGGCCTTGAGGTCCATGTTGAAATCAAGACGCGGTCTAAGGTGTTCTGCGCCTGCCGGAACGATTTCCATTCGGCGCCGAATACGAACGTGTGCCCTGTGTGCTTGGGGATGCCGGGTGTGCTGCCTGTGCTGAATATGGCGATGGTGGATGCGTCGATGGCCGTGGGGCTTGCGCTGAATTGCACGATCTCCCGCTGGTCGAAAATGGACCGGAAGAATTATTTCTATCCCGATTTGGCAAAGTCCTATCAAATCAGTCAATACGATCTCCCTTTGTGCCACGATGGGCATCTGGACGTCGAGGTGAACGGCGGAACGAAGCGCGTGGGCATCACGCGCGCCCACGTGGAAGAAGATACGGCCCGCAACACGCACACCCTTGGGGGAGGCGTCAGCGGCGTCGATTTCAACCGCAGCGGCGTACCACTCCTTGAAATCGTTACCGAACCGGAGATCTTCAGCGCTGAGGAGGCGTATGCTTATCTTACGGCATTGAAGCAGATCCTTGAATATCTCGATGTGAGCGACTGCAATATGGAGGAGGGCTCGCTCCGCGCCGAACCCAATATTAGCATCCGGCCCAAGGGCGTTACGGAGCTGGGCGTCAAGACCGAGGTCAAGAATGTGGCGTCGTTTAGCGGGGTGCAGAAGGCGATCGAGTTCGAGGTGAAGCGCCAGGTGAAAGCCCTCGAATCGGGGGAAACGATCGTGCAGGAAACCCGCGGATGGGACGCGGATCGCGGGATTACCGTTGCCCAACGCGCTAAGGAATCGGCCCACGACTACCGCTATTTCCCCGACCCCGATCTGGTGCCGGTTGTGGTCGACGACGCGTGGGAGGAGCGGATTCGACAGTCTCTTCCCGAATTGCCGCAGGCCCGGAAGCAGCGCTTTCGCTATGAACTCGGCCTCTCCGAATACGACGCGGGCGTCGTGGGAATATGCAAGGAGTTGGCCGACTATTTTGAAGCGTCGGTCGCGGCCGGGGCGCCGGCGAAGCAGGCGGTGAACTGGATTACGGGCGATACGCTGGCGATACTTGCCGAGCGCAAGATGGATATCGCCGGTTGCAGAATGACGCCGCAAGCTCTGGCAGATATGATTGGGCTGATTGGCGACGGTACGATAAGCGGAACGATCGCCAAGGAGATTTTGCCCGGCCTGATCGAATCTGGCGGCGACCCTAAGGCCATCGTCGAGAAACGGGGGCTCGTCCAGATTAGCGACACCGTGGAACTCGAAGGATTGGTCGAGGGGATCATCCGCGAGAACCCAGGGCCGGCCCAGGAATACCGGGATGGAAACAAGAAGGCCATAGGCTTCCTCATGGGCCAAGCCATGAAGGCGACGAAGGGCAAAGGAAATCCGAAACTCATTAACCAGATCCTCACGGATGCGCTGAGCCAGGAGTAACTCGTGGCAAAACTTGTCAAGAAGGACTCGTCGGCCGAAGCGGGCTTTCTCCCCAACGCCTTGCGCATTGCGGAGATCTCCGCCAGTTTCAAAGCCATCGACTTGGTCGCCTACGATGTGCGCGGCCTGACGCTGGTGGCCGATTGTTTCATCTTCGCTTCGGTGCGGAATGAACCCCAGCTTAAGGCCCTGTTCAATGGGGTCAAGGATGGGATGAAGGAGGCCGGGGTGAGCCCCTTGCGGGTGGAAGGCGCGGTAACGGGAAGCTGGATGATCATTGATTATGGTACTATAGTAATGCATATTTTCCGCGAAAAAACGCGTGAGTTCTACGATCTGGACAGCCTGTGGGGCGACGCGCCCACGGTAGACCTGCAACTGGAACCAGAGGATGAACACTAACCCGATATGGAACAAGAATTCCCCAGGAAGGCCGACAGGCCGAGCATCTATCAGTATCGTGTGGACATCATGCTTGGCATGGGCGGAACCGGCACGGTATACCGCGGCATGGATCCTAAGACGGGGAACATTGTCGCCGTAAAGCTATTCCGCGCGAATTTCTTCCGCAATAAATTGCACATGAAAGACTTGCAGCGCACGGCGAATAAGTTCCGCAAACTCTCCTATCCGAACGTGGTGAAGATCTACGAGTTCGTTTCCGGAGCGGATGGCGAGGTCCTGGTCTTGGAATACGTGGACGGCCCGGACCTGAAGTGGTATCTCGCGAACAGGGAGTACAACCTCCAAGAGCGGATGCTCATCACCACGCAGATCTGCAACGGCCTGGGGTATATCCACGAAAAGAATTTCACCCACCACGACCTTAAGCCCGCGAATATTCTGTTCACCCGAAAAGGCCAGGTGAAGATCTGCGACTTTTCGCTGTGTGGGAGCAGTTATATCCTCAGCGTCTTCGACAGCAAGGCGATGCAGGAGCAGTTTACGCCGATGTACGTTGCGCCCGAAATCATCCGGAAGGAGAAAGCGACCCACCTGAGCGACCTTTATTCGCTGGGCGTCATGATGTACCTCATGTTCACCGAGAAAGTCCCTTTCGAGGTGGACAACTTCCAGCGGCTCTACATGAGCCACCTAACAGTCGAACCGATCCACCCCAATGTCGTGAACCCGCTAATTCCTCTAAAGTTAGGCGACATCATCATGAAACTCTTGGAGAAAGACCCGAAGGACCGCTACCCCGACTGTGACTCGGTCCGCATTGCCATGGCGGAGCTCGGCAGACCCCGCATCTAGCCAACGCTGGAGCCGCCCTCTTGGGCGGCCTCCGTACAGATCCCAGCGCGCGGCATTTCCGCGTGGTTCAGTTCGACTTCAAGAGTTCGAGAATAATGCTGCCGGGGCCACCGATCTCTATGTAGGCCATACTTCCCGGGACTGCGACGGGCTTTCCTCCGTAAACGACGATCTTGCCCCCATCCTTCACGAGTTCGGCAGTGGCCGCATCGACATCGGCGACATTGTGGCTGATGTGATGGAGTCCTTCGCCGCGCTCGGCAAGGAACGCAGCCCAGAGCGAATCCACCCCCTCTTTCGGCTCGAGCAACTCATACGTTATCTCGCCGACTTTGCTGTGGGCCAATTTTACCAAACCCGCAAATTCCCCAAACTTCCAGGGGCCGGCTCCAAGTTTCCTGTAATAGGATTCCGCGGAAACCTCCGCGTTTTTGACGACAATGCCGGTGTGATTGTAGCTATCCGCCGTGATTAGGCCTGCCATGGTGAATTTCCTCCTCTATTCGTTGAATATGTTAGCTCCAGTGCTGGCAATCGCTTTTTTCGATGGTCTGATTCTTCATGCTTTCCGGCGGGGTACGCGAGTCGAGACAACGGCGATGCCGAGGGCGAGAAGCGCGGCAACAGCAAAGACGAGCTCGTAACCGAAGCCCATCCAAATGAAGCCGGCCACGACGGGGATGGTCATCGACGAGATATGATTGATCGAGATCCCCATGGCCAGGGTGGAATTGATTTCCTGCGGCGAGTCGGTCAGGCGCGATAGGTAGACGGCGCGGCTCGTGCCCAACGCAAACAAGAGGTTGTCAAGGACGAAACAGACGCAGGCGACCGTATGAGCAAATGCCTGATCGCCGGTGAACTTCAGAGCGTAGCCATAACCGATGCATACGCCGGCCAGAAGCACTCCGTCACAGATCATAACGGCCCGCTCGCCGAAGCGATCGATGGCCACGCCCGCGAGAGGCTTGAATACGATGCCGATGAGGGCGGCGACCATGAGCAGCCTCGCAATTCCCGAGGGTGACTCGCCATAAACTTTGATGAGCACCCAAGGGCCGAATGTGATGAAGATCTGCTTGCGTGCGCCAAAGAGGAACTCAAGCACGTAGTACAGACGGTACCGGCTGCGGAATACGAGCCTTGATCGGGGTTGATGCAGGTGCGGGATGTGCATCAGGAAGTACAGTCCCGCCGCCACAACGCCCAAGACCCCGGCGCAGATGAACGCGAACCGGTACTGGGGTTCCACCTGGTCCAGAAACATCCAGATGAGACCTGTCCCCAGCACGGTTCCGGCCGTTCCTATCGCGCCGATCTGGCCCATCCTCTTGCCACGGTTTCCGTCTTCGCTCAGGGCAATGGCCACCGACGCGCCGACAGGCTGCAACAGGTGCATGCCGGCGCTGCCCAGTATCATCATGGCTAACATCACCCCATAGTCTGTCGGACCCCACAGGGCCATGCCTACCATGCCCGTAGCGAACACGAGGGCCCCGACGACGGCCACGCGAGTCACGGCCAGCATGCACAGCAGCCCCGACATCAAAACGACTAAGAGCCCCGGCAACTCCCGCGGAAACTCAAGGCGGCCCCGGGCGTCCGCGCTGATGTCAAAGGTGTCCGAAATGAAGTTGTTGAAGATGGACCCGTGCACACCCATGGCGGCCGACATGGACGCGACGGCAATAACGAATAGGATTAGTTGACGTTTTGTAGACATCGCGATCCTGTGGGGTAGTGGTTGCCATGATGACGACGAAGAGACTCTGATGCGGTATGGCGAAAATGAGTCGAGAACGTGAGCCGTCAGCATAGTACATGTTGGCGGCCGCTGTGGCAATAATGCTTCTTTCGCGTGGGGCGCGAGAGTTGCTGCTCGGCGATGGCCGTTCATTTCTCCGGGAGGCTTAGTCACGGTTATCTCACCGGTTTCCGTAGCGGTCAAACTTGATGGTTGCCTGCCCAGCGAATAGAATAATGCTAGTTCTAACCCGTGAGATATCCGGGCTAACGTGGGGTCGCGGCGCACCGGCGCCAGGAAGCAGAGGAGGAGACTACAATGAGTCAACAAGACATCAAGACGGTGGCAGTTATTGGGGCTGGGGACATGGGCCATGGGATCGCGGAGGTGGCGTTGCTGGCGGGGTACGAGGTGTGGCTGCAGGACGTCGCTGACGAATTCGTGAACCGGGGCAAGACGCGCATCACCGACAGCCTGAAGAAGCTCATGGAGAAGGGCCGCGTCGAAGCCGACCTGTACGAAAGCGTCCTGAGCGGATCGTTGAAGACGACAACAGAGATCGGCGCAGCCGCGGCCGCGTCCGATTTGGTTATCGAGGCCATTCCTGAGAATATGGACCTCAAGAAGGCTACCTTCGGAGAACTCGACAAGGCGGCTCCCGCGCATACGATACTGGCGTCGAATACGTCTACGATGAGCATCACGGAGATTGCTACGTCGACGAATCGCCCCGGCCAGGTCATCGGCCTGCATTACTTTAACCCGGCCGTTATCATGAAATTGGTCGAGGTTATCCGTGGCGAGAAGAGCTCAGATGAATCCATCGAGGCCGGCTACGATTTCTGCCTCAAGTGCAAGAAGGTGCCGGTAAGGGTTAACAAAGATGTTCCGGGTTTCATCGTGAACCGGAGCACGGCCCCGCGCAACGTGCTTCTGGGGTGTATCGTCGGGCATGGAATCGCCGAGCCAGAAGAGGTGGACGCTATGATGAAGGCCGTGGGCATGCCTATGGGGCCTTTCGAACTCCGGGACTTCACGGGGATCGATGTGGGTGTCAGCGTGTGTTCGTACTTTGCCGAAGCTATCCATCCCGACTATGCCCCTCCGAAGGATCTGTTGGAGAAGTACGAGGCGGGCAACCTCGGAAAGAAGAGCGGACAAGGGTACTACGATTGGTCGGAAGGCCGGCCCAAAATCGACGCTGCGAAGACGAATCCAAATTTCGATCCCTACGATGTCTTCGCGGTTCAGATTAACGAGGCGACCAAGCTCATCGAGATGGGCGTCTGCACGGCGGAAGACTTTGATGTTGCGGTGATGAACGCGCTGGGATTCGCGAGGGGTCCAATGGCAATCGCCCGGGAGGATATGTCGCCAGAAGATCTTATTTCGCGCTTAGAACGGATGGCCAAGGACTTTG
>PVBE011840693.1_pt1 | contig 15376 bp, 14 predicted proteins | sample 1631181 | NCBI WGS metagenome assembly PVBE01 (sample SAMN08397723, study PRJNA350692) | Marine metagenome, whole genome shotgun sequencing project. | isolation source: water | place: Pacific Ocean | collected 2012-04 | reverse complement strand
CGACGTTCCCTCGGTGCCGATGACCTGCTCGCCGACCTCGCGCCAGGTGCCGTCGATCTGCCGGCACATCGACGTGCAGTGCGCGCCGTTCGGGTACTCGTATTCGATCGCGAAGTGATCGAATATCTGGCCGAACTTCGGATTGGTACGGACTTGCCGGCCACCCATGCCACGCGCGCGCTTGGGCGGTCCGCCCATGACCCAGTTGATCACGTCGATGTTGTGGATGTGCTGCTCGACGATGTGGTCACCCGAGAGCCACGTGAAGTAGAGCCAGTTCCGGACCTGCCACTCGACATCACTGTCGTCCCTCTTGCGGGCGTAGTGCCAGAGGAAGCCCTGGTTCCAGTAACACCGCGCCGCAACCACGTCGCCAATCGCTCCATCGTGGATGCGCTTGATCGTCTCTAGATACGGCGCCTGATGGCGTCGCTGCGTCCCAGCGACGAGCGATAGCCGCTTCTCCTTGGCCTTCGCGGCGACCTCGATGACCTGGCGAATGCCGGCCGGGCACACCGCGACCGGCTTCTCCATGAAGACATGCTTGCCGGCGTTGATCGCCTTCTCGAGCTGTTGCGGCCGGAAAGCGGGCGGCGTCGCCAGGATCACGAGATCGACATCGCAGGCGAGGACCCGGTCGCAAGCATCGAAGCCGACAAAGGCGTGTGCGTCGTCGACCTTGTAGGAGGCACCGATGCGTTCCGACAGGTTCTTGCGCGAGCGCGCCATGCGATCAGCGAACAGGTCGCCCATTGCGACGATCTCGACGCCCTCGGTCTTGGAGCAGTCGCGCGCCGCACCCGTGCCGCGGCCACCGCAGCCGATCACGCCAACGCGAATCGTCGAACGACCTCGGTGCACGCCGACCGGAACAAGAGCCGCCAATGGCATGACTGCGCCAGCTTTGAGAACCCGACGACGGGTGATCGGTTCGGACTTGATGGTCTTGGACACCATGGAAGTTACCCTGTGATGAGAATCCAGACGGAGAGCATCATGCACGTGGAGGCCAAGACGAAGCCAGCAGAAGTCCACATCACGCTGTCTGCTGCCGAGACCTACCTCCTGCGCGTGACGCTCGCGCGCGCCAGCTACATAGACACCGCGCCCGAAGACCAGGAAGCTGCGAACCAGTTCGCGGAAGCCTTGCTCAGGGCGCTCGGCGGCGCATGAATGCTCCCTGGCACTGGTCCTTGACCTGCAACCTCGACCCCGTCCGCTACGTCAGCTACGTCCGCTACGTCCGCTACGTCCGCTACGTCGACGCCGGCCTCTGCCGCACGCCTCCCCCAACCAGGCACAGCCGCGCCAAGCCGGGTCGGCTCGAACCACCGAAGGTCGGAAACCACGACGGCACGGAAGCCAAGGCCTAGGGAAGGTCTAGGGAAGGTCTAGGGGGACCAGGACGCACGGGCACCAGACCGAGAGCAGAGCGAACCTGGCGCGCTGCGGGCACGAGCTTTGCTCTGCCTCTCCCCGAGCCTATAACTCCCCCCATGATCGTCATGGTGTTCTACATCGATTCCCAGGGGCATCGCCGTGGTTGGGCCAAGAGCGACCACGTCGAGGAGGCGCGCTCGCAGGCCAAGGAGCGACTCGAGGGGTGGATCGAGCGGACCAACGAAGCGCTTGGCGAAGCCGAGTGGACGGTCGACGACTTCGAGGAGTTCGTCGCCGACGTGCGCGAGACTTCCTGACCCAGACCTTCGTTGGTCAGGGTCTCATGTCGGGGTGTCAGACACCGTTGACCGACTTGGTGTTCCCCAGCCATGGCAACAGGGCACCGCACGCAGCCCCATTGAACAAGACGAGCGCGGGGTAGAGCTGAAACGCCACCCGTTCGCCGGCGGTCGTGAGGTGCCAGAGAAGTTCGGCGGGGGTGCCGACGAAGACCGCCATCAGGCCCAGTAGCGACCCGAGTAGGGCGATGGCTGGGGCGGCGAGCCCGGCGCGGAACAACGCCAGCGGGAACAGCGCGACGAAGCCGAACAAACCAACCCACATCCAGTTGGTCTGGGCGGCAAACAGCACGTGCTCGGCGAACCAGGTCACGACGCGCGTCCCATGCGCCGGGAGTTGCGCGAAGAACAGATGCAACAGGCTGCCGCCCTCGTGGCGCGTCAGGGGCGAGTCGAAGCCATGCAGCATGTTGAAGCCGTGGTGCAACAGCAGAATCGCCAAGGGTGCCAGGAGGCACCAGTAGTGCACGCCGGGCCGAAGCCCGGCGATGAACTCGCGCGGTCGTGACAGCCGCGCCAGGACAACGGTGCCGACACCAGCCACCAAGTACAAGGACCCCTCGTTCTTACCCCACACCATGACGCAGAGCCCGAGCGCGGCGAGGCGGCACCAAACCGCATCGCCGCCGGCGCGCCAGCGCAACCACGCATCGAGCGCGACGACGAGGCCGACGCTCACGACGACTTCGCCATCAGCTTGCGTCGCCTGAGTGCCCGACCACTTCGACGCCAACAACAAAAGCAGCAGCACACCAGCAACACCGGGCCGGCAAACACGCCGCAGTGCGGCGGCGACGACCAAGAGCTGTGCCACGTACAAGAGCTGCAGCGGCACGAGGTTCAAGCCGTGCGTGATGCGCCCAGCCTGCAGGAACGCCCACGTCTGCAGCAACGGATTGAGCAGCGGGTAGTCCTTCTGGTAGTGCGGCAGGAAGGGATCCTTGATCGCGGCGCGGAACTCGCTCGTAAAACCATCGAAGGCGAAGAGGATCTTGGCCTTGCCGGCCCAGATGCTCGCCGCATCACCGGTCAGCACGGCGATCGTCGAACCCGCGGCGACGCGGTAGATCACGACCGCGATCGCAAACGTAAGGAGAAGCCCGAACACGCCGCGCTCGACCGGCGCCGTCTCGGACACTCGATCGGGGACCAGCCGAGCCCGGGGCGAGGAGGCAATCAGGACAACGGCCACGCCCGTGAGCAGGCCGGCGACGAGCAGACCACTGGCGATCCCGGTCCACAGCCAGACAAAGAGCGCCAAGCCCGTCGCCAACGAGCCCGCGATCCAGACCCAACCCGCATAGGCCAGCGGATCGTGCGACGCGCGAATCCCGAGCCAGCGCAGCACGCCGACGCCGAGCAAGGCCGGCACGGCCACAATCACCAGGAGTTGCAGCGCCGCAGCCATTACTTGGGCTCGTGCTGCCAGAGAACGAAGGAGGCACTGCGCGCACGTTCCGTGAAAGAGGGTGCGAGCGCCGCGTCCGGCTTCACTCCGCACCAACCGACGAACAGCTTGTCGCCGATGGCTTGCCCGGTAGCCCTCCACTGTGGTGGCACCGAGCCCCCGGCGTAGAAGCGACGCGGGAACAGGAGCACCGTCATGTGCGTCGTGGTCACGAAGTGCAGGGGATCCTCGGGGCTCTGCAAAACGAGCAAGACGGTCCCGTCAGACGGGACGTGGGCTCGCATCGCCGTGAACATGTCCCAGTAGTAGCCGTGGGGCTTCTTCTCGATACGACCCCGGTTCGCGAGCTCCCGCTTGATGCGGGCGTCTTCGGACATCGTCACGGCGTCGCGCAGCGGCCTCACGCCGCCACGGATGAGCTCGTCACCGAGCGACCACAGTGAGCCCCGGCCCCACCAAGCGAGCAGCACGACGAACAGAATCGAACCGATGATTCGCTTCACGGTATGCGCCACAAGAGAACCGAAGGCAGCTCTTCGCCGGCCGCCACACGCTTGCACACAGTGGCTACGATCAAGACCAGGTCCGGCGACTGGATTGGATACAGCACGGTCAGAGAAGCGAGTGAGCGCAAGCCGCTCCTACTTCAGGCCGAACTTCTCGAGTACCTTGGCGAACTTCTGCGGGTTCGCAGCGAACTTGTCGCGGCAGTTGAAGCAGCAGAAGCCGATACGCTTGCCCTTGTAGACCGCGACCACGCCCGGCTTGATCGGCTTGTCCACGAACGGACAGGTCTCGTTGACCGTATCCTTGACGGTCTTGCCAGGCTTCTTGCGCCTCAGCTTGGGCAGAAACTTGTCGGGCGACTTAGCGAACCTGGCCAGGCACTTCTCGCAGCAGAAGGCAATGCGCTCGCCCTCGTACACAAAGACCGCAGTCAGCACGGCCTTCCGCTTGGGCATCATCGGGCACATGTCGTTGACCGGCGCAGCCGCCTTTTGTTCCGCCGTCACCTTGCGAATCGCGGCGACATAGTCACCCCTGTCGACGACGAGCTGCGGCAGCTGCTTCTTCAGGACCGCCGCGCCCTTGGCTGTCACCTTGCTCTGCCAGACGTAGAGTTTCTGCAGCCCCTTGAGTGGCGCCAGAGCGCCGATACCGCGGTCTGACACGGCAGTGCCATAGACGTTTAGGTACTCGAGATGCTCGAGTCCGGCCAGATGCGCGAGTGCACCGTCGGTGACTGCGGTCTTCTCGAGGTGCAAGCGCCGCAGCTCCTTGTACCGCGCCAGCTCGGCGACACCCTCATCGGTGATCGCGGTCCGCCCGAGGTTGAGCCACACCAGCTGAGGCTCGAGGCCGCGCATCGCTCTTACGTCGGCGTCCTTGGCGCCCTTGGCCAGCAGACTGAAGTTGACATAGACCGCGTTGCTGCGAGCTGACACCCGTACCGCTGTCGCGCCCCGCTTGCGCAGCGCCGCCAGCGCTGCCTTGCCCGCGTCATCGATGTCGGGCACGGCAACTTCGACCGGTTGGGGCGACTTCTCGGGCTCGACCTTGGCGCTGGCCGCATCGGGCCAGTCGGCGCCTTCCTTGATCCAGCGCTTGATCGTCGCGATCTGCCTCTTGCTCAGCGGATCGCCTTCGGCCGGCATGATGTCCGGGTCATCCTTGTCGAGGACGATGCGTCGGTAGAGCATGCTGCGGTCGGGCTTGCCGGCCAAGATGATCGGATCGGAGTGCTCCTCGCTGAACACCGACGCCTTGATGTCGAGGCGTAGATCGCCCTCCTGCTCCTCGGCTCCGTGGCACTCGGAGCAGCGCTTCATGAAGATCGGCAGCACTTCCTTGACGAAGTCGACCTTCTTCTGCGCGGCCAGCTCCGGCATGGGGAAGCACGACGCGAACACGATGACGCCGAGGATCGGGTAGCGCATACGCGGAAGGTACCTGTTGGCGGGCGATGGCAGAACCCTGCCGGTGCGAATTGGACAAATCGGGCGCGCACTCTCCTGCTAACCTCCCGACCACAAATGCGCACCGGGACTTCGATCGAGTACTACGCCCCCTGCACGCTCGGCGTCGAGCCTGCGCTCGAACGCGAGCTGATCCATCTCGGCGCGCTCGAGGTCGAGAGCCAGCCCGGCGGCGTGAGGTTCCGGGGCGACCGGCGTCTCGGCTACACCGCCAACCTCTGGCTGCGCTCGGCCATCCGCGTACAAGAGCTGCTAGATCGCTTCCCGGCCGCCTCGCCCGAGGAGCTGTACAAAGGTGCGCAACGGATCGACTGGGCCGAGCTCATGAGCGTCGACGACACGCTCCTGATCGACTCGACGGTCGCCGATTCGGCGATCCGCCACTCGAAGTACGCCGCCCTCGTCGTCAAGGACGGGATCGTCGACTGGTTCCGCGAACGCCTCGGCCGGCGACCGAGCGTCGACCGGCTGCGCCCGACGCTGCCGATGAAGCTCGTGATCCGCAACAACCGCGCGTCGTTGTGGCGCAACCTGTCGGGACCGAGCCTGCACAAGCGCGGCTGGCGCCCCATCCAGGTGAAGAGTCCGCTCAACGAGTCCACTGCGGCCGGATTGCTACTGATGACGGGTTGGGACGCCAAGAGCACGCTCGTCGATCCGATGTGCGGCTCGGGCACGTTCGTGATCGAAGCGGCGTTGCTCGCAGCGGACCGCGCGCCAGGACGCAACCGTGCCTTTGCCTTCGAGCGCTGGCCCGACTTCGACGCGGCGCTTTGGGAGTCGATCAAGAGCGCGGCCGATGACCGCGCCAAGGCGTCACTACCCTTCGCCATCCAGGGCGCGGACCGCCATGGCGGAGCGATCGAGATCGCCAACAAGAGTGCCCGGGAAGCGGGAGTCAGCGACCTGGTTCGCTTCGACCGCCGCGACGCGCGGGATTTCGCACCGCGCGAGCAACCGTCGATCGTTGTCGTCAATCCGCCGTTCGGCAAGCGTGTCGGCGAAGGCGAGGGGCTCGTCGATTCTTGGCGCGACCTCGGCAACTTCCTGCACGAGAGTGCGGTCGGCGCGGCTGCCTGGGTGCTGTGCGGCAACAAGGACCTGACGCGTCACCTCGGGCTCAAGTCGAACGAGCGCCACGTCGTCCGCAACGGCCAGATCGACTGTCGCTGGCTGCGCTATGACGTCGGTGCACAAGCGGGCCATGTGGCTCGCGGCGAGCGGCCGGCGCCCTGGGTCACCCGCTTTGCCTCACGCGTGCCCAAGCAGGGCAGGGTGCTGGACCTGGCGTGCGGCACGGGTCGGCACGTAGCGTTGTTCACCGAGCAGGGGCATCAGGTGACTGCGGTCGACCGCGATCTGTCGCAACTCGGCGCCATCGCCGATCATACGCAGGTCGAGACAATCGAAGCCGACCTCGAAGGCGGCGCCTGGCCGCTCGAAGGGCGCCGCTTCGACGGCATCGTGGTCACCAACTTCCTGTCACGGGCGTTGCTGCCGAAGCTGCTCGAGGCCCTCGCCGAAGGCGGCGTGCTGATCTACGAGACCTTCGCGGTCGGCCAGGAGCGCTTTGGTAAGCCGACGAACTCGGACTTCCTGCTGCGGCCGAATGAGCTCTTGGATGCCTTCGGCTCGCTCGAGGTCGTGGCGTTCGCGCACGGGGAGTTTCGCGAGCCCAAACCCGCCATGCGACAGCGCATTTGCGCGCTGCGCCCCCTCTGAAGGCACCAGCAAGGAGCCGCGTCCAGACCCCTAGACAAGGAAAGAGCTAGAAGCCATCATTTCAGTCTGCGGTTCGCGCGGTTTCTGCGCGCTCAGTTCGCCTTGCCGACTCCCGCCCTCCTCTCGCTTCAGAAAAAGAGACTCTCCATGCTCAAGGTCCTTTCTCTCTCCGCAGCTGTGATCCTCTCTGCCTCGATTGCCGCTCAGGCGGTTGAGACCATCCCGGCGGGCTACGCCACTCTGGAAGGTTTGCGCAGTCGCCATGTTCCGCTCCGCTACGTCCCCTCCCGCATCCAGTGCGGGTACGGCCCCAAGGCGACCGGCTGGACAGGCGTCAGGGTCATCAAGGAGCTGTGGGCGCGTGCCGACGGTACCGCACACTTGGCCGCGGCTTTCAAGGTCGACGCGCAGGTGTTGCTGTCGAGCGACGGCGCCGACCCCGAGTGCTGCTCGTACGTCTTCAGGAACAACCACGGCAAGGACGTCAAAGTCTTCATCAAGAAGAGGACCTTCAACTACCCAGCCTTCGTCGCAGGACCGTCGCCGGCGCCGTGGTCCATTCAGCTCAAGGGTGACGCGCCTTTCGTCGCAACAAAGCCCACGCTCGTCGTCGACTGGGCCACGTATGGAGCCAACCAGGCCAACGTGAACTTCTACGTCGACGCGTGCAACCTGACCAAGACGTACACGGGCACTGCCGGCACGATCACCTACTACGGCACGGCGTGCAACCCGACCACTTTCTACAACTACGTCCTCAACCCAAACGAAGGTGACTGCCTGGTCACGTACGGCTACACGCGCAATCCAAAGGACATCGTCATGACCTGGCTCGGTGTAGGGCAAACCTCGATCGATATCGGTGGCGGCTGCACGGTCTTGACGCTTCCGATATTCATGAGCGCGCCAGTGATCTCGCAAGCTTCGAGCACCGGCTGGTCGCAGGTCGAGTTCGGCAAACTGCCGGTCGGCACCAAAGGCATGAAGCTCCACACGCAAATGGTCGCGTTCGACAGCAGCTACGCCATACGCCTTTCGCGCGGCACCGAGATAACGATCGGCGACCGTAAGGAGATCTTGCCAGGCTTCATGTGCTCGCACCGCTACGGCTACAGCAGCTCGGCTTTGAACCCCTTCGATCCTGACACGGATCCAGCGCGGTACGGCTGGAGGGGCACCGCGATCATCTTCCGGAACAAGTAACAGCCAACCAGAACTAGCAGCGGCCGATCATGCAACCATGCGTGCTCAGCCGCTGAACTACTCCCGGAAACCACACATGCGCACAGCTCGTTTCTGTCTCGTTCTTTTCGCCGCTCTCAGCAGCAACGCCCTTTGCCAGAGCACGCCGTGCGCGTCGGACAACGACACCACCAACAACGTGTCCCGTCTGATCACGGGCTACCGCAGCACGGGACCGGGGCGGTGGGGCTTCCGCTATGTGCCGGCCAAACCCGTCCCGGCCGCAGCCATGCGGATCTTCACGGGCTCGAATTACCGGAATGGCTTCATGCAGCTGCAGGTGTGGACCGAGGGCTCGGGATTGCCGCAGACCATGCTCGCCACGGGCACCTGGAACTCGCCCAACGGAACGCCGAACGGGTGGTATGGAACGAACTTCAACAAGCTCACCATCCTGAAGCAGAACGTGCCGTACTGGATCGTCTGGGTCGAGGGCGGTTGGAACCAGGTGTCGTACGAAGGGCAAGGTACCAGCTACAAGACGATCGCCTGGAACGGCAATAGCTGGGTCTCCATAGCGGCGGCGAACTGGAAGTTCCGTTTCTACTGCGGGCAGCTGCTGGACCAAAAGAACGCACCGGTGTTCGGCAGCGCATGCCTGAGCTCCTCCGGTGATCTCGGCACGACCTTCTCCAACATGGAGCCGTTGTACGGAACCAAGAGCTACCGCATCGAGGGCACGAACTTTCCGCCAGGCGCACCCGCGGTGTTCTTGCTCGGTCTCGACAAGAACTTCAAGAGCCTCAGCTTCGGCACCGCGGCGCCAGGTTGTTTCCTGAACACAGACATCTTCTTCATGTTCGCCGGCGTGACAGGCACCGGCGACGTGCGCGCCGCGGCAGCCGCGGGCCACACGCAGATCGTGCTGCCGTTGGGGCCACCTGTGATGAAGGGTACGTTCCTGGCGATGCAGATCGCGGTCTTCGACAAGAAGTCGACCAACCCGCTCTACTTCGCCTTTGGCAACGCGATCCGCTCCTCGGTGTTCTGAGCGGCGGCTTCCTCGCGCCTACGGAAAAGCCTGGTAGCTCGGCGTCATCTCGAGTTCGGTCACGGCCGCGCCGTTGAGGACCAGGTGCCCCTTGTGCGCGACGCCGTCCTTTTCGGCCTCGACGACGACGCGGGTCCGCGCGTGCGGCTCGGCTTCCGAGAGATCCCCCACCACCATGACCTTGTCGTAGCCGAGGTTGTAGAGCTTGGCCTCGACGAGATCGAGTAACGCCGTTGCCGACTGGCCACGCCCTTCGACCGGGTGATGCGGCACTTCGACTGGCCGGTCGAGCTTGTCGGCGATGCGCTTGAGTACCTCGTGCGACTCGGTCAGCTGCTGCTGGATCTCGTCGGTGCCGATCTGATCGAGGCTTTCGATGAGAGCCTGCAGCCGCTCGTTGAGCTGGAGTACCCCCTCCTTCTCCTCGCGCATGTGCTGCTCGTAACGGGCCATGCGCCGGTAGAGGAGCGTCGCTAGCACGACGAGCATCACGAAGGTCAACGCGAACTGGAGCGTCGGTGTCACGGCTCAGCGAGCATAGTTTCGCGTGTTGCCGCCGTCTATGCTGCCCGCGGATGTCGGGCAAGCTGCGCTACTGGGCCGCCGGGGGAATGCTGCTTTTCCTGGGTTTTCTGTCCGCCATTGCTCCATCGCGCCAGCAAGTCTTCGCGGCGCAGTCGCAAAAGCTGCTCGAGGGCATGCTCGTCGAGGTCGCCGACTCGCTGAAGGGCAGCCCCGGTCGTTTCGCCTTCCGCGCCGAAGCGGGCAACGTGTCGCCGAAGACGCTCCAGCAGTGGGACAAAGAGCTCGCCAGATGGGTCGCGGACGCCAAGGGCCAGGAGCCGCCACTAGACCTGGTCATCGCCGCCGACGGCAAGCCGCTCGTCCTGACCTGGAACGGCAGCGAACGCACGGTCCGCCTGACCACCGACGGCGTCGTCGCCGAGCGCATGCTCGCCGACTTCCGTAGCTTGCTACCACCCTTCGTGACCATCCTCATCGCCGTCGTCTTCGGCAAGACGATCCTCGCGCTGCTGATCGGCGTCGCCCTCGGCGCCTTCCTCTACGTTGGCTACAGCGCGCCGGTGCACTTCGTCGACGCCTACCTCGTCGGCAACATCCTCGGCGATGACTTCAAGCTCAAGATCCTCGCCTTCGTCCTCTTCCTGTCGATGACCGTCGGGATCATGTCGAAGTGCGGCGGCATCGACGGGATGATCGAGCTGGTGCGCCGTTTCGCGCGCACCGCACGATCGAGCCAGCTCGTGACGTGGTGCATGGGGCTACTGATCTTCTTCGACGACTACGCCAACACGATCGTCGTCGGCTCGACCATGCGGCCGCTCACCGACCGCCTACGCGTGTCGCGCGAGAAGCTGGCCTACATCGTCGACTCGACCGCCGCACCCGTCGCAGGTCTGTCGCTACTGTCGACATGGGTCGCCTACGAGATCACGATGTTCGCGCCGACGCTACCAGAGGTCACCAACGCCGCGGGTAGGGCTTACACGGAGGCGCAGGGCTTTCAGGTCTTCCTCGAGACCCTCCCCTATCGCTTCTACTGCATCCTGACCCTGTGCATGGTCGTGCTGACGATCGTACTGCGGCGCGAGTTTGGCCCAATGCTGCGCGCCGAACGTCGAGCACGACATGAAGGCAAGCCGATCGAGGACGACGCCACGCCGCTGGTCAGCGCCGCCCTTACGGAAACCAAGACCAAGCCTGGCGCCCCGAGGCGCTGGTGGAACGGACTGATCCCGATTGCCGTACTGCTCGCGGTCACCATCGAAGAGATCTGGCGCACGGGCCGCGAGGGCGCGAAGGCCAGCGAGTCGCTCTTCGACCAGGTGCGCGGCCTGCTCGGCAAGGCCGACTCGGCGCACGCGATCTTCGTCGGCAGCGGTTGCGCGGCGGGAGTCGCAGCGCTGCTCGCCATCGGTCAACGCATCCTGACCTTCGCCGAGTCCCTCGCGACCTCCCTCAAAGCGATCGGCGCCCTGTTCTTCGCGGTCGTGATCCTGATCTTGGCCTGGTCCATGGGCAAGGTCTGCTCGGAGGAGGTCGGCACCGCCTACTACCTCGTGGCCTTGACCGAAGGCAGGCTGCCTGCGCTGCTCCTGCCGACGATCTTGTTCCTGCTGTCGTGCCTGATCTCGTTCTCGATCGGCTCGTCGTGGTCGACCATGGCCATCCTGCTGCCCAACGTCGTGGTGCTAGCGCACGGGTTTGGCGTGGACACCGACCTCGGCGGTCCCGTTCTCATGGTTCTGACCATCGGCGCCGTGCTCGAGGGCAGCATCTTCGGCGATCACTGCTCGCCGATCTCGGACACGACCGTGCTGTCCTCGGTGTCGTGCGCCTCCGACCACCTGCATCACGTGCGCACGCAGGCGCCGTACGCGATGCTCGTGATGATCGTCTCGATGGTCGTGGGCTACCTGCCGATGGCCTTCATCTCGCCCAAGCTATGGCCGCTCTCGCTGATCGTCGGCGTCACCGCGATCACGAGCTTCTTGCTCTGGCGTGGCCGCGATCCCGAAACGGCTGGGCCACTGCGCTGAGGTGGTCGATCTTCTCCTCGCTGATCTGCACCAGCTCATCGCTTCCCTCTTAGTTCGACCGACCCTTCGCGCACGAGGCTCGCCGCGATGGGTCGCGACTCGGCCGCGAACGCGCGAGCCACCAGATCGAGCAGTTTGCCGTGCTTGGCGAGGATGCGCCGCCAGACGAGCGGGTCCACGTCTGTCACGGCGACCGTGCGATAGCGGAGGCCGCCACCTGCGCCTGCCTCGCGCAGCACGCAGGAGCCATTTCGGATCTGCCACAGGCTCGCGCCGCCCTCGAGGTCGATCGGTAACTCGAGCACTTCGGCGAGCGCAGTGATCTCCTCTGGCCGCGGCCGCTTGGCGGCCGACGAGGGTACGAGCTCACTGGCGCGCTTGGCCGAAGCGCGCGCCAACAGCCCAAGCTCGCGCTCAGCAGCGATAAACTCGCGGCGGCCCATGGCGGCGCGCAGCCGCTTCTCCAGCCGAACCGCGATCGAGTGGTCGAGGACATCGGCCGCCAGTCGACGTTCGACCTCGTCGGCCCCGCCATCGCGCATGGCTTCGGCGAGTTCGATCGCGTCGGCATAGTGGTCGTTGGCGATCAACCATTCGAGACGCTCACTGCGCCCCCCCGCCGGATCATCGCCGGTCAGCTTGGTCGGCTCGGGCTCGGGCCCGGGCCCGGGCCGACTGCGCGAGGCACCCTCACCGAGGGTGCCTCCGATCGGCGCCGGCAACGCGCTCGCCTGGTTCGGACGCAACGCGGCCCCATCGTCGGACTCGCGGTTGCCGGATAGCGGGAAGGAACCACGGAACGTCAGGAAGACCACGGCGAGCAGCGCCAACAGGGCAACCCGACCTACGGTGCGGCGCCTTCCTTTGCGCTTGGCCATTCGCTACGGCTCCGAAACGTCTCTGTTGCCATGCGCACTCAGACGCTGCAGACGACCGGTGTTGCTCGTCGTGAAACGGCGCGAAACGCGCAGCAAGACGTTGTCGCGCCGTTGGCACGTTCTTTGGTGTAGCAGAGGTTTCGCGTCGTGGCGATTCATCCCAAAAGCTTCCAACCGGGCAGCCGGACGGGGCCAACAGGGTACAGCACGAACCGTCGTCACGACGCAGGGCCTCTGCACGCTTCGGCGTGCATGGGCCCTTCTTACATGGTCTCGGCGAGGACGGTGACCACAGACAGGGCAAAGACCCCGACCATGCCGAGCAAGGCGGTCTGCCCCGGGGAGAGAGCTATCCCCGCAGGGCGAGCAGCATGACGTCGTCCTCGAACGGTTCATCGCCGACGTGCTGATCCATGAGACCGCGCACGAGTTCGATGACCTCGGCCGCCTTCTTCCCGTGGGCGGCGGCCAGGACCTCCTTGACCTTGGCCTCGCCAAGCATGTCCCGCTCCGAGTTACGGGCCTCCGTCAGGCCATCGCTACAAAGGAAGAGCAGGTCGCCTTCCGCCAGCGTCTCGACGACCGTGGACTCGTAGCCGTGGCCGGGAAGCATGCCGATGGCCGGTCCGCTGGTTTCAAGGTCGTGCACGCCATCGGCAGTGACGAGCCACGAGCAGCTATGCCCAGCGTTCACGTAGCTCAGCGACCTGCCTGACGGGCTCTTGTCGTCCTGGTGCAGGCGCACGAGACAAATGCTCATGAAGCTGCCGGCATCGATCGCTTCCGCAAAGCGATGGTTGAGCCGACGCGTCACCTCACCAAGGTCCGGGATGACCTCTAAGTAGGAGCTCAGCGCCGATTGCACGGAGTGCGCGATCAGCGCCGGGCCGATCCCGTGGCCGGAAACGTCACCGAGCAGGACCGCGAGCTCGTCGTTGTCGAGCGGCACGATGTCGAAGGTGTCGCCGGAGGCGGTTTCCGCGGCTCGATACCAGGTCTCGACCTCGATGCCGGGCGGCAAGCCGCGAGCCTCGGGCATGAGCTGCGCCTGAATCTGCTGTGCAACCTCGAGCTCTTTGGCAAGCCGGGCACGCTCCAGCGATTCGCCGTAGAGCCGGGCGTTCTCGATCGACACCGCAAGCTGCTGCCCGAGCGCCGCAAAGAACGCCAGGTCGCGCCTCGTGAACTCCTTGCGTTCGGCCTTCGAGTCGACATAGATCACTCCGGTGCGAGTGTCACGCGCCGCCAAAGGCACGCACATCACCGCGCGCAGCTTGAGGTCGTAGACCGATTGCCCGAGGTCCAGGGCTTCCTGGCTCGATTGCACGATGTTGACCAGGGGCTTCTGCGTCGTCAGGACCTTCTTGGCGACGCTGGTGCTGTAGGTCGTTTCGATCGGCAGGTCGCGCCCGCCCTCGGCGCGGGCAATGCGCACGCTCACGGCCGCGTCGTCGCCGGTCTCGCCGTCGTAGAGCAGCAGGAAGCCGCGCTCGGCTTGCGTCAGCTCGATCGACTTGTCGACCAAGTCGACGAGCAGCTTGTCGAGTTCCATGGTCGAGCCGACCTCGGCCATCGTGTCGAGCAGGAGCTGGAGACTGCGCCGGTCGATCGCCGGGTCCCCGGTCAGGAACTCGGTCGATTCCGCTGCCGGGTCGGCAACAGAGCGCTCGGGTTCGAGCCTCGACTCGTCCTTGGGGCGTTTGCGGAAACGATCGAAGATCAACTTGGTCCGGACCGGTGAAAACCTAGAATGTAACGTCTCGCGCCTGCGGCAGGACCTTCCCTCTGCGTTCCCCTCTCGACTGATCGAGATTCGATCCCTAGGTTGGCGCGGCCCGCGACTTTGGAGACTCGCCATGAAGATCGACAAACTGCTCTTCGAGCACTACGCCGAACTGCGCCTACGGGGTGAGTTCGACACCTTTTATGCGCCCAAGCTCGGAGAGGAGATCGATCAGCTCATCTCCTCTGGCTACACCCACACCATCCTCAACATGCGTCTGGTCAAGTTCATCAACTCGACGGCGCTGGGATCGATCATCAAGGCCAACAAGCGCCTGCGCGCCGAGGGCGGTGAGCTCGTATTGGCACAGCCGTCCGGCTTCTGCCTGGACGTGCTGACCAAGATCGGCGTCGACAAGGTCGTACCGATGTTCAGCGACTCCGACGCCGCCCGTGACCACCTGCTCAAGGGCATGACCGACGACGGCGCGCCGCAGGTGATCGGCGAGTCCAACGTGCTGTTCGAGTTCGACGACGCCGACCGCATCGGGACGATGAAGGGACGCCGTACCGGCCTCGGCACCGTGCTGCGCGTCGACCACGAGGGCATTCGCTTCTCGTGGGACGGCGGCGGCCGCGGCCTCGGCCAGGAAGAGCTCGCGTCCCTCTTCGGGGTCGGCCTCACGCTCGGGACCAAGTTCAAGGTCAAGCTGTGCAAGAAGGACTACTTCAACGTGCAGAGCACGATCGGCGAGAGCGAGTTCCAAGAAGAGGACGGCACCTGGTCGGCGGCGGTCTACGCCACCTTCAACGACCTCTCCGATCGGGATGGGCTGGCGCTGGCGCAGTTCGCGGATGATCTCGACTACTTGAAGCAGCAGTTGAAGGACGTTCGCTAGGGACGCGGACAGGCTGCATTCCCTAAGACAGAGCAACGCTCTCTACCCTGCCGGGCGCTCGCGTTGCTCCGCCGCTACATCGTCATCCCCATGCCTGGCGCCGTACCGCCGAGCTTCTTCTTGATGATGCGCATCTCGATCGTGCTCCAGAGCGCCGAGATCGTCATGTAGAGGGCGAGGCCGCTCGCGTAGTTGTAGAGCATCACCGCGAACATGATCGGCATGAAGCGCATCATCT
>PVBE011505252.1_pt1 | contig 15382 bp, 16 predicted proteins | sample 1631181 | NCBI WGS metagenome assembly PVBE01 (sample SAMN08397723, study PRJNA350692) | Marine metagenome, whole genome shotgun sequencing project. | isolation source: water | place: Pacific Ocean | collected 2012-04 | reverse complement strand
GATCCGCTCAGCGATCAGACAGTCACAGCAGCGACTGCTGACGACGATTCACCGGAGTCTGACCTATGCGGAATACGGTCCAAGCCGGGATATGATCGCGAGGAATTTGGATACCATCCGCACCGTTTCTCTTCAGAAGCAGCGGACGATCAGATCGTTATTGAATGCGGTGTATCGGGATCTGAACCAGGAGATTGCAGCAGTCGGGAGCGAGGACCTCACACCTGTGGCGGATCCCACGCGTATAGTGGACATTACGACGGAGGATATTGATCGGTTGCTTAACATGCCGATCTATCGCATCTCCCGGTATGACATCGATCAGGCCGGCCTTGAAATGATTGACCTGAAAGACAGGCTCCAGGCGGTGCGACGCCATTTACATCACCTGACTTCTTACGCCATCAATTTCCTGGAACGACTCGTGGCGGACTATAGAGAAGCGTATCCTCGCCGAACAGAGGTTACTTCCTTCACACCCATGGACGTGCGGGATGCTGCTGAACGTGATTTGGTCCTTCGATATGATACGGACGCCGGCTATATGGGGTATGCCATCGAAAGCGGGGAGCCTCTCTTCAATCTTTCCTTATACGACCGGGTTGTGATCGTTCGTGCGGGCGGCATCGTCGGCGTTCATAATGTTCTCGATAAGCTGTATGTGGATCTGGATATTCTGTATTGTAAGATGGAAGATCCTGACCAGGTGTTCACCGTCATCTATCGTGACGCCGAAGGATATCCATGCATTAAACGTTTTCGACTGGACCGATGCCGGGTGAATCAGTTATACGAACTGGTCCCGGAGGACGGTACGCTGCTTGAATTCATCTGGGAAGCCGACCCGACTATTGTGGTCTTCTGTCGCACAGGTTCTGACGACACATTGCAGGAAGAAACGATAGGTGCTGAGGATTATGAGGTGAAAAGCCACCGCGGCAGGGGAGAACAGATAGTGGAAACTGTTGTGGAGCGGATTGACGTTTTGTTGGACATGGGGGAAGGGGTAGAGACATGAGAGCACCTGGCGTACTCTTGTTCCATACCTTACAGGTTTGCTCTATACAACAGGTCCGCCATCTCAGTAAACCCCTTGTTCTCTGCAATGGACAGTGGAGTGATACCGGTGAAACCAACTTGGAAAGGCCGCCGGTTTTTCCAGCTTGTTCAGATCTCTATAGTTTTGAAAAAATGATTTCTGAGCAATACCCTCTGCGATGTGAAAGTCGCCCATCAGCGCATGGGCGTATCCAACCCCCATATCCTGAAACTGCCTGACGAGTGTTTCAAAAGCGGCCAGATCGCCTGTCTGCACCTGTTTACCGTGTCTGACAGATTCGTCATGTCTCCTCTGCAGGGTGATGATCACCTGCCGTTTGAGACGTCTCATTCATATAGCCCCCCTTTTTCTATACGGTTTCTTTTAAAAGTTGATAAAAATTGAAAAATGATGCAAGTTTTTCGTCATGATATCTTACAAAGCTGTATTATTCGATCTCGACGGAACCCTGCTCGATACGATTGATGATCTCGCTGATTCTATGAACAGCGTGCTGGCCGACATGAACCTGCCGACGTACACGGTCGCCGAATACAATTTTCTGGTCGGCGATGGCATCCGGGTGCTGGCTGAGCGGGTGTTGCCGGCCGACCGGCAGGATGAGGCGACCGTGGCCCTGTGCATTGCCGGTATGCGGGCAGCTTACGAACAGCGCTGGGCGAACAAGTCACGCCCTTATGACGGCATCCCTGAGTTGCTGGATGTCTTGACGAAACGGGGCATGGCCAAAGTGGTCCTTTCAAATAAACCGGCTGACTTTACGAAAAAGGTTGTGGCTACCCTGTTGTCTGACTGGCAATTTGAACAGGTCGTCGGTGTCCGCCCGGAGGGTCCGATCAAACCGGACCCGACCGGTGCGTTTGAGATCGCTCGATCAATGAATATATCACCGGATCAAATTCTGTATCTGGGCGATACCAATACCGATATGAAGACCGCTGTTGCCGCCGGCATGTACCCGGTTGGTGTCCTCTGGGGTTTCCGCCCCGCAGAAGAGCTGATCGCCGCCGGCGCGCAGACGTTGATTGCACACCCGATGGAACTGTTTCAATTTTTGAATTGTGATTGGTGAATGGCGATTTGATAAAAATGGCTTTTTAATCACCCAAAGGAGTCCCCATGCCCTCTCCCTGGGAACGTCTTGAGGAAGGTTTGTATCGATTTCAGGATAGCTGCACCATCTATGCTTTGCAAGGGCCTGACGGTACCGTCCTGATCAACGCCGGCGCCGGACAGGCGGCGGATCACCTGGACGAAGTAGCTCGAGGTAAGCCGATTACCGTGATGCTGACCCATCATTTTCGGGATCACACGGACGGCGCCATTCGGTTGCATGATAAGGGCGCTACGATTATCGGGCCGTACTGGGACCAGGAATATCTGATTGATCCGAAACAGCATTTCCGCGAACGCCAGCAGTGGAACTCGTACGACAACCGGTGGGACCGTTTTTCGCCGGTGCGCTCTTTGCCCATCACCAACTGGATGATGGACTATGAGACACGGGACATCGCGGGGTTATCCTGGGAAGTCGTGCCTACGCCCGGTATGACCAATGGTGCGAGCAGCTATATTGTTACGCTGGATGATCGGCGTATCGGATTTGTCGGTGAGGTGATCTGCGGCGCAGGCAAGACCACCCGGCTGGCTCCGTTGCAATACAATTATAACGATTTCACAGGCGCCTGGAATCTGTATCATTCGGCACACCGACTCCTTGAAGCCGAAGCAGATCGGTTGCTGCCCAGCGCGGGCGATCCGGTCGAGGATCCGGCGGCGGCCATAGAAACGTTCAAGACAAATCTGCGACGCCTCAGTGAAATTCAGCGGGGCGTCGATGGCCCCATGTCGGACCCGGAAGAGGATGATATCGAGGAAGTGTTGCCTCATCTGTACCGGTCAAAATATGCCGGCGCGGAAACCCATTTTATCATCAGCGATTCCGGCAATGCGTTATCCATCGATTTCGGTTACAATGTAAAAACCTATTATTCGCCCGGAAAGTCGCACGTCTCGAATCGGCGGCCCCTCCTGCACGGCGTCAGCGGGTTAAAAAAACGCTTCGGGATCGACCGTATCGATACGACGCTGGTCTCACACTTTCATGACGATCACGTCAACGGCATCCCGATGTTGCAGCGTCTGTATAATACGGAGGTCTGGGCAGGGGAGCAGTTCAGCAGATTGCTTGAAGACCCGATGCGTTACGACCGTCCCTGCCTATGGCATGAGCCCATTCCAGTAGCCAAACATATTCCAAACGGCGAGACGGTCTGCTGGGAGAACATTCCGATTACGCTGCATCCGATGTCGGGTCACACCCGGTTTGCCACGATGATCTGCATGGAGGTAGACGGAACAAAGGTGGTGCACACCGGGGATCAGATTTTCTTCAGCGGAGACGACGGCATGGGATTCAAATCCGGGGCTCAACTGTTTACCAACCATGTCTACAAAAACGGTCTGGATCTGGGTTGCTACAAACAGACGCCGGAAGATCTGAAGGATTTCCAGCCGGAACTTGTATTGACGGGGCATACGAAGCCCTATCGTACCTCGTCCGAATGGGTTGAGGAGATTGAACGGGGGGCGAATGCCTTTGACGAAGTCCATCAAACACTGATGCTGCTTGAAGAGGATGGCGTACACTTCGGCGCCGAATCGCAGGGCGGCAAACTCGCCCCCTATCGGGCACACGAACCCACAGGTGGTCCCATCGAATTTGAAGGCTGGATACTGAACCCGTATCCGACCAAACAAGTGGCCCGTGTCCGGCTCGTGGCTCCCTCCGGATGGCAAAGCGAAACGGTAACTCTAAGCCTGGGACCGCGCGAACAGAAAGCCATTCGCACCATCCTGGTCCCGCCGCCCGGCACGCACTGCCGTCGCCAGCCGGTCAGCCTGGATCTCACGCTCGGCGACCGCGCCTTCGGCCAGGTGGCGGAAGCATTGGTTACCGTTGGATTTCCGAAATGGTGATAGGTGCAAAGCACAAAGTACACCCCAAAGGATCATGTTATGATCGGACAGACCAGCCTGGCGTCGCTGCCAGCGCTACCCGGCTATACGAGGCACCGCATTACCAGCTGCGACACGACCGGTGGCAATGCCGGCTTCTGTCGCATCGAAGCAGGTGAAAAGCGCACGCTGCGTGAAATCGATGGCACGGGATGCATCAAGCATTTCCGGATGACGCTCGCCATCCCCCAAGACGACTACTGTCGGCGGATTATTATTCGGATGTTCTGGGACGACTGTCCCGTCGGTGTTTTTTTGGCTGGGGCATGGCATGCGTAAGAATTTCATTACTGCGCCGCTTCAGATGAGCCCTCAAAATGGCAGGGGTTTCAATGCCTTGTGGCCTATGCCGTATAAGAAAAAAGCCGTCCTCGAAGTGGTGAATCAGGGTGACGAAGGCTACGCCCATTGTTGCTATATCGCCTATGAGACCTACCCATCGGTTGACGCGGTGGCGGATCAGACGTATTTTCATGTACAGTAGCGCAGAGAACGGAAAACTTTGTTATGCGCGACGTCGAAGGCAACGGCATTTACTGCGGCGGGCACCTGGACATCGACTGTTTTCAGCGTAATCCGAACGACTGGTACGGCGAGGGCGACGACATGATGCTCACCGACGGTGAGTTCTGGCCGCCTTCGCTGCACGGCACCGGCACCAAAGACCGGTATCACTGCGCCTACCTCCCTACGGAGGAATCGCCCCGTATCACGGCATCATCCTGTACAGCGGCAGCGAGGAATGGCGATGGAAAGGAAGGAATACCGTATACCGTTGCCAAGCGAAGCGCAGTATGAAGGCGGAACGTAGAAACGCCATATAGGAGAATACCATGTTATCTCAGGAACAAATAGATGTTTACCATGAGCAGGGTTATACCAGTGTACCGAATGTAATATCGGCACAGGAGACGGCCGACTTACAGCGGGTGACAGATGAACTCGTGGATAAATCCCGGACTGTTACAGATCATACGGCCCTGTATGATCTGGAGCCGGGCCACACGGTGGATAACCCGAAAGTCCGTCGCCTGAAGGGTCCGATTGATCACCATGAGGTGTATAATCACACCCTTCGGCATGACGGCATTCTGGAAATTGTTGCGCAGCTTATTGGGCCGGGTATCCGTACCAACGGCAATAAGCTGAATATGAAATCCGCCGCGTACGGCAGTCCGGTTGAATGGCATCAGGACTGGGCCTTCTATCCCCACACCAACGACGACCTGCTCGCCGTTGGTGTTTGCATTGATGACATGACCGAAGCCAACGGTGCGCTCCTGGTGATCCCGGGATCGCACAAAGGACCGATATACGATCATCATCAGGATGGCCGGTTCTGCGGAGCGGTGACGGACCCGGCATTCAAACCGGAGCATACGGTGACGGTTGAAGTGCCTGCCGGCGGCATCTCAATCCATCATGTGCGCACCCTGCATGGCTCTGCGCCCAACTTCTCGGGGGCGCCGCGCCGGTTGCTGCTGTTTCAGTACGTTGCCATCGACGCCTGGCCGATGGCCGGCCCGGGGGATTGGGACGCATTCAGCCGGACCGTGTTGCGCGGTGAGCAGACCAACATCCCACGTATGAAGGATGTCCCGATCCGTATGCCCTTGCCGGGTGCCTTGCACGGCGGGTCGATCTACGAAAATCAATCGGTTCTGGAGAATAAAATCCTTGCCCGGAAGGCATGGTAAGGCAGGGTACGAGGATGGTTTTCCACCTCCCAATTGTTACTTAAATAACGTTGGAGCCATAGAAACTATAGGGAAGACTGATCAATACAGCGTGATAAAACCCGCAGCCGGATCCCTGTACAGCACCAGCATCTGGCGCTCACCGTCGGCGGCATAACTCAGGCCCGGCTGGATATCCTCTTCAGCCAGATATGGAAAATCCTCCAGGATCTGCTCAGGGCTCATGCGGGCGGCCAGATAGGAGAGTATATCATAAACCGTGATCCCCATACCGCGAATACAAGGTTTACCATTTAAGAACTGGTAGACCTCCACACCGGAGATTGCGTCGCCGTCAGCTCTCACGGCGATATCATCGGTCTGTAGGTAAATATCATAGACCCCTCCTTCGGTTTTGAAAATTGGCAGGCGATGCGCAACACGCATGTGTTTAATATCGTATATAATAATGGTCCTTGTTGGGATACCGAGTTTCGTTTTGAAGACGAAGGAACGCCACATGGCTGACACGACAGAAGCAGAAGAGCCGCCACAGGATACAGCTCTGACGCATCCGATCCTGTTTTTCGATGGGGTATGCGGTCTGTGTAACCGGTCCGTAGATCTTCTCCTACGCATAGATAAGGAGGATGTTTTTCGTTTCGCTCCGCTTCAGGGCGAGACAGCCCGCCGCATGCAGCCGCCGTTGACCGGAGATCCCGAAATCTGGTCCATCTTGTACCTCGATGAAAACGGCCTCCATGACCAGTCGGATGTGACCATGCAGGTCTGCCGCCGTCTGGGTGGTCTCTGGGGATTGGTCGGTCTGCTGCGTATTATGCCTGTATCCATCCGCAATGCAGCTTACCGTTTTGTCGCGCGAAACCGCTATAGCTGGTTTGGCAAACACGATACCTGCCGACTGCCTACCCCGCAAGAGCAAGCGCGTTTTCTACCGTAAAGGATTATGCCTTCAGATCACCATCCATATATCACACCTGATAAAGTCAATGCGCTACCGAGTAAGCCCGCAGATGTGCGCAGCCGCTATGGGTCGGCCCCGAATCAGTTCGGCGAATTGCGGCTGCCCGATGGTCCGGGACCCCATCCTGTCGCCGTGGTTATTCACGGGGGTTGCTGGCTGTCGGGCTATGCTGATCTGCGTAATTCGGATGCGATGGCGGATACATTGCGAAATGAAGGGATCGCTACGTGGAATATCGAATATCGGTGTGTGGATCAGCCCGGTGGCGGCTGGCCGGGGACGTTTCTGGACGCCGGGCAGGCGACAGATCACCTGCGTCAACTCGCCGAAACCCATGCGCTGGATCTGACCCGAGTCATCACCACAGGGCACTCGGCGGGCGGCCATCTGGCATTATGGATCGCCTCAAGGGGTAACCTGGCCCCCGATAGCCCCCTCAGGATGGCTGACCCGTTGCCGTTGCTCGGAACCATCGTCCTGGGCGGTCCCGGCGACCTAAAACGTTTCGCCTCCAACGCGGATATCGAATGTCAGCAGGGGATTATATCCCGCCTTATGGGCGGTCTGCCCCACGAAGTCCCGGCGCGCTACTATGACGGATCACCGGTAGAACGCTTGCCGATCGGCATACGCCAGATCTTCATCAGCAGCGAACACGATTGGGTGGTCTTTCCGGAGTTAGGCGATGAATATACAGCGAAAGCCCGCGCCGCAGGGGACCAGGCGGAACACATTATCGTAAAAAATGCCGGCCATCACGAACTCATGGCCCCTGGCTCGGTCGCCTGGCCTACAGTGCGGGATGCGGTGATGGGAATGTTAAGATGTGAAACCTGAAGTGAGAATGGCTGGTACGTGTTTGGTGTATTTTCGAATTTGTCATCGCAGCGAAAGCCGGGAACCAGCGTCTTTGGACAGCGAGCGCTATGCAGTTCATCATTCAACAATCTGTACTACCTCTCTCAGGGCATCAAGAAACGCCTCATTCTCCTCCCGCGCTCCAATCGTCACCCGCATGGCCTTATCCAGCATGGGATACCGGCTGACGTCGCGGATCAGCACGCCCTGCTCGATCAACCCTTGAAATATCGCGTGTACAGATCGGTCTACCTCGAACAGGATGAAATTGGCATAAGAAGGATAGGGCCGGATGCCGGAGATCGCCTCAAGTTGATCGAAGACCCTCTGGCGTTCTGAACAGATAAACGCGCTGCGTTCTTCGATGAGCGCCTGTTCTTGTATGATACGTTTTGCGGCGATAAGGGAGATCAGATTAACATTGTAGGGCAGCTTGACTTTTTCGATCTCCTGCACGAGGTCGGGATGGGCCATGAGATAGCCGAGGCGCAGGCCAGCCGCGCCTAAGGCCTTGGAGAAGGTGCGCGTAATAATCACATTGGAAAAGTGTTCGAGCAGACCAATACTGCTAACGCCGCAGAATTCGAAATACGCCTCATCCACAACGACCAGGCCGGAGGCCGTTGTCGCTAAGCGGGCGACCTCTTCCGGCGTGATCATCGAACCCGTAGGATTGTTCGGAGAACACAGGATGACGAGCTTGGTCCTCGGTTTTGCCGCCTCTTCCGCCAGCCGGTCCACATCAAACGTCAGCCCCTCTTTCAACAGCACCTGACACAGATCACCCTCCATCACCGTGTTCATAAGCGCATACACGGTAAAAGTCGGCACGGAAAGGACCACCCGGTCGCCACGACCTGCAGCGGCCAGGAAGGTCGCCTGAATTAATTCATTCGATCCGTTGCCCACCAGAATATGATCCGGCCCGAGACCATGCCGTTCCCCTAACCGAGTCTTGACTTCTGTTGGCACAAAGTCGGGATATCGGCCCCAGTTACGCCCCATCGCCTCATCCAGGACCTCCCTTTTAATCTCATCCGGCACATCAAACGGACATTCGTTCTGATTGAGCTTGACCGGGCAGGCCGGCTGGACCAGCGTGTAGCCGTGCATCGCCTGGATGGCAGATTTGATTGAATTATGAATGATGATTTTTGAATTATGAGTGTTCTTCAATGCAGGTTCCCTTTTGATTTCAGCCGTGTATTACTATGGCCTGTTTGTTTAATTCATAAATTGTCATTCATCATTTTTCTTTATTGCTTTTTTTCACGAACTTTGTAACCTGTCTGTGCCATTCATAATTCTAATAGATCACCTTATTCAACGGATATTCCACCAATCCCTGCGCACCCGCGCGTTTTAAAGCCGGGATCATTTCCCGTACGGTGGACTCTTCGATCATTACTTCGATGGCGACCCAATCGCCGTCCGCCAGAGGGGAGATGGTTGGGTTTTTAAGAGATGGGAGGAGATCGAGGACCGTGTCCAGATTCTCACGATGGATGTTCATTTTCAAACCGACCATCCCTTCAGCTAGAATAGCCCCCTTAAGCAGCATCGCCATGTTCTCTATCTTGTGGCGTTTCCAGGGATCCTCCCAGCTTTTTTTGTTGGCAATCAGCTTGTTGGTCGAATACATGATGGTATCCAGAATACGCAATTTATTCGCCCGAAGCGAGCCGCCGGTTTCCGTGCCGTCTACGATGGCGTCGACCAGATCCGGGGCCTTGGCCTCGGTGGCGCCCCATGAAAATTCCACCCGGGCGTTGATGCCATGCTCTTTCAGATACATTTCGGTGATATGGACGACTTCAGTGGCAATCCGTTTGCCTTCCAGATCCTGGATCGTCTTAATATCCGAACTCTCAGGGACGGCGACCACCCAGCGAAACGGCTGCCTGGTCTGTTTGGCGTAGACCAGGTCCACGACTTCCACCACACCGGCGCCGGTTTCCACAATCCAGTCTTTTCCTGTCAGGCCGGCATCGAATACGGCGTCCTCGACGTACCGGGCAATCTCCTGGGCACGGATGAGCATGACCTGCAGTTCTTCATCATCTATCCATGGAAAGTACGACCGGTTGTTAATGGTACAATGAAATCCGGCCTTTCTCATTAGTTCCAATGTAGAATCCTGCAGACTGCCTTTGGGAAGCGCCAGTGTAAGTTGCAATTCGGATAACTCCTTTTAAAACATTATTTCATTACAAAAGATAAAAGACAAAGGGCTTACCACATGAACAAATCGGTGCCCTATTTCCTAACCCACTTGCCCACTTGCCCACTTGCGTTAAAAAGACGCCCCAACATAACAAAAATTATCAGATGTGTCCATTCAAATAATGTCGGTTGTCCTGAGAAAGATCCTGTTTTATGCCTGATAATTTGCAGGCATGAATGGTATTTAATCCGCAATCGGCATCCCCTTTCTATATAGATATCTTACAGGAAAATCACATCCGGAATATATTTTGAACCCCGTTCTAAAAGCGCTTGACAACCTGGAACCGTTCTGTTAGCCTATAGACAGATGATACCACGATCTGTTTGCCATTTCGATGCGGGTTGACATTGTCTTTTTATCCTTTGCCTGCATCTCGCGCATCCGCCTTTGCGCAACGCACCAGCCGAACGCTGGTATAACGGCCCGTGGAGAGAAAGGAGCCTTCTGTGAAGATCACATTCACCGATCTTAATGACATGATTCGGGAGCTGAAAGAGAAGGGCGTTCACGAAATACGTGTGAATGAAACTATCCGCGATGTTCAGGCGATGATACCGGATGAATATCCTTTACCGATCAAAACCTTTTCGGTGTATGTAACGGCCAACGTCAACGGAGAATAGGCAGATGACCTTGTGGCCGAATATGTAGAACATGTAGGCTGTGTTGACGAACTCGCCAGCGATGACGTTCTCCAGGATTTGCATGTGCGCACAGGCAGTAAAGTAGACGTTTTGCGAGAACTGCTGGCCGGTGAATTTCTGATGGTCGGTTCAGGACGGTTTGAAGAATAAAAAAAACCAGGATTAAGTTTTAAGTTCCAAGCTCCAGGAATCAGGTTTCAGATGAATATATCTTGAAACTTACCGACCTGAAGCTTGGAACTTTTTTCATAGGGGGTGTATAGAAGATAGATCCCTTTTCTCGCCAGGAGATATTTTCTATACACCCTCTAAAGGGGATTTTGTGAGCGACGATACGGTCGGTTTTGGGGTTATAGGACTTGGTATGGGCGCCGGGCGCGCCCGGCTGGCCACGCAAACCGCTGGCGCCCGGCTTGTTGCGGTGGCAGACCTGGATGAAGAACGGGGACGTAAGGCGTCCGAAGAGCACGGCGTCGATTGGTATGATGACTATCGACGACTTCTGGATCGAGAAGATATCGATGTCATTATGGTGATGACGCCCAGCGGCGCCCATGGTGATTTTACGATAGAAGCGGCAAAGGCCGGCAAGCATGTGATCTCTACCAAACCCATCGACGTGTCGCTTGAGCGGGCGGATGACATGATCACTGCCTGTCGGGAAGCCGGAGTCATTCTGGCGGTCGACTTCGAGGCGCGGTATATGGCGGACAATGTACGCGTCAAACAGGCGGTCGACGAGGGACGGCTCGGGAAAATGGTGCTGGGAGAAGCCCGGCTGAAGTGGTATCGGGGGCATGATTACTATGAAGGCTGGCACGGCACCTGGAAATATGACGGCGGCGGCTCGCTGATTAATCAATCGATCCATCAGATCGACATGCTCGTCTGGCTCATGGGTACGCCCAAAACCGTCTTCGGCCAGATCGGCGTATTTACGCATGATATTGAGACCGAAGATCTCGGTATGGCCATGATCACCTTCGAGAATGGAACGGTCGGTACGATTTTAGGCACGACGACCTGCCCGACCAGCCTTCCGGCCTACGTGGAAGTCCACGGCGACAAAGGGTTGGTTATAACCGGTGGCAACAAGATCCAGACCTGGCATGTGCCGGACGAGTCCATCGATGATCCGTTCGACTATGACGGTCCCAACAATGTTATCGAGGATATGGTGCAGGTCGTTCGTCATGGTGGTACACCGCGTATTTCAGGAGAAGAAGCGAAAAAATCACTGTCGCTGATCCTGGGTGTCTATGAAGCTTCAAGGACCGAACAGAAAGTGACACTGAGCTGATGTGTTTGCATCAGGACGTATAATCGGCTACGAGGCGCTCGTCGTATTATGGCACTGTTTGACAAACGTCCGATGCATCCATATAATGGCTTGCAAATATATGGTCTTGAAGGATTATGTAAAATGGCACTTCATTTCGTAGCTAAAGGAAAGAATCATCATGTCCGCTGCATTTGATGTCCTGAAAGAACGGGGCTTTGTTTCACAGGTTACCGATGAAGAGGCGGTACGCCGCGCATTCGATACAGAAACGGTAACCTGCTATATCGGTTTTGACCCGACCGCACGCAGTTTGCATGTCGGCAATCTGGTGCCGATCATGATGCTTGCCAATATAGAACGATGCGGGCACAAACCGATTGCGCTGGTAGGCGGCGGTACGGCTATGATCGCTGATCCGACCGGAAAAGATGAATTACGGCCCATGCTCACTACCGAGGCCATCGACGATAATATCGCCTGGATTAAAAGACAATTGGGCAATTTTCTGGATTTTGAGAGCGGCGCCACGCTCATGGTCAACAACGCGGAATGGTTGAGACAATTAAACTATATCGATTTCCTCAGGGAAATAGGCACCCATTTCAGTGTCAACCGCATGCTCACGGCAGAAGCGTACAAGACGCGCATGGAAACGGGACTGACCTTCCAGGAGTTCAACTACCAGATTCTCCAGTCATACGATTTCCTGATGCTCTACCGAAACTATGGTTGTACCATGCAGTTGGGCGGGGATGATCAGTGGGGCAATATTCTCGCCGGGGTTGACCTGATTCGCCGTAAGGATCGAGCATTGGTCCAGGCGATCACCGCGCCGCTTATTACCACGTCAGATGGAAGGAAAATGGGCAAAACAGCCAAGGGTGCTGTTTGGCTCAGCGCGGGCCTGTCATCGCCTTATGATTACTATCAGTTCTGGGTCAATACAGATGACCGGGATGTAGGGCGTTTTCTCTCACTGTTTACCTTTCTGCCCATGGATGAGATTCAGAAACTGGCGTCGCTTCAGGGGGCCGATACCCGTCAGGCCAAAGCAATCCTGGCTTATGAAGCGACCAAGATTACACATGGCGAAGAAGAAGCGAAAAACGCACAGCAAGCCGCTCAAAGCGCGTTCACCGGCGCATCGAACGGGGCAGACAATCTGCCGACAACCGAAGTAGGTTCGGTGCGCCTGGAAGAAGGGATCAATGTCATCGAGCTGTTTGTCGAAGCAAACCTGGGTAATACAAAAAGTGAAGTGCGCCGATTGATTCAGCAGGGCGGCGCGTCCGTCAATGGGGAACGGGTGCCTGATATCAACCTGGTGATCAACACCGATCATCTTGATGACGGCACTATCCTGCTAAGAGCTGGCAAAAAGCGCTACCATCGGGTCGTTGTTGGGTAGGTTGAGATATGCCTTGAAGCTACGAAGCTACGAAATGATACTGTTCATCGTTTCGTAGCTTCGTAGTTTTTTTGTTTTCGATATCTCCCTAATATAGTGGACACTTCGTTTACCCCTGCTTGCAAAAATTAATCCGCGTTTCAACCACTTAAGGAGCAGTCCATGTTCATGAACTTGAACCCCGGCATGATCGGCATCCGGGCATCGCTGCCTGACGCGCTGGAGATGGCGCAGACATACGGTTTTCCCGGCGTAGATTTGAATATTACCGAAGCCGCCGAGATGGTCAAAGCCGCCTCTATAGATGAGATCAAGGATCTTTTTACCAGCGCCCGGCGCCGACCCGGTAACTGGGGCTTGCCGGTAGACTGGCATGGAGGGGATGAGGGAAAGTGGCAGGAAGACCTGGGTCAGTTAGAGCGCTATGCTTCTTTAGCGCAGGAGATCGGCGCCCATCGTACCACGGTCGTAGTGATGCCGTTTTCGAACGATCTGCCGTTCAAGGAAAATTATAATTTCCATGTAAAACGGTTGAAGCCCATAGCGGAGACGCTTCAGGACTGTGGTTGTCGTCTGGGATTGGAGTTCATCGGTCCGAAGACCCTCCGGATTGATAAGAAGCATGAGTTCGTATATACCATGGAAGGCATGCTGGGCTTGTGTGCTGACCTGGGCACGAATGTCGGCCTGTTGCTGGACCTCTGGCATTGGTATACCGCGCACGGTACGACGGCCGCGTTACAGAATTTAAGAAGTGCTGATATTGTCAACGTCCATGTCAACGATGCGCCGACCGGCATTCCTGTTGATGAACAAATTGATAACACCCGCTGCCTACCCGGAGAAACCGGTGTGCTCGACATAGCCGCCTTTTTGAAGATTCTGAATACGATGGGTTACGATGGTCCCGTGACTGCCGAACCGTTCAGCAAGCGCGTTAATGAGATGCCGTCCGAAGAAGCGCTTACGGTGACGGCGGAGGCGATGCATACGGCCTGGAAGGCAGCAGGACTGTCATGAGGGTTCTGCCCGCTTCCCCCCTCCGCGTTTCCATACACGGCGGTCACAGTGGGCAATTTTGTGGCCATGCCGAGGATACGCTCGAAGATATTGTCAAAGCCTATATCGCTCAAGGGTATAGCTGGGTCGGCCTTACAGAGCATATGACACCCGACCGGGTTGAGCATGGCTACCCGGAAGAGGCTGAAGCCGGGTTGGGCGCAAAGGACCAACATACTTGTTTTACCGAGTATATCGCTACCGCTCGCCAACTCCAGAAGAAATATGCCTCGGAGATTACGCTCTTTGTAGGATTCGAAACGGAAGCGTTTGAAGGCTACCAACTCTGGTTGCAACACCTGCTGGATACATTGAAGCCGGACTATATCGTCGGATCCGTGCATCATGTGCAGGATATGCTGATCGATTCCACACCAGCGGATTACCGGAAAGCGGCTGATGTATTCGGCGGTATGGATGCCCTGTATGCCGCCTATTTTGATAGACAGTACGGATTAATTACTACCTTCGCCCCTACCGTGATTGGTCATTTTGATTTGATCCGGATATTTGATCCGGACTACCGCAAGCGGCTCGTCAAACCCGATATCTGGTCGCTTATTCAGCGAAATCTGGAGGCCATCAAAGAGCGGGGCTTGATCATGGATCTTAATCTTCGTGCGTTATTAAAGGGCCATCAGGAACCGTATATCTCCCTGCCAATTCTTGAGGAAGCCCGTAAAATGGGTATTGCGGTTGTACCGGGTGATGATTCACATGGCGTAAAAAATGTGGGGCAATTTTGGGAAGAGGGCTTGCAGGTTTTATCCGATGCAGGTTTTGATTTAACGTGGAAATCACCCGTGTAACACACCACCATTTGTAAAAGGAAATATAAATATGAATATTCTGGTAACCGGGGGCGCGGGTTTTATAGGCTCGTTTATCGTCGATGAACTGATTCGCCGGGGACATGACGTCACTATTTTTGATAATTTGGATATGCAGATTCATCCGGATGGTCACCCTCCTGATTATTTAAATACCCATGCTCGTTTTGTTCAAGGTGATGTGCGCGATTATGATGCCTTCCATCAGGTGGTACGCGAAGCGGAGGTGATTTTTCATGAAGCCGCCACCGTCGGTGTCGGTCAGTCCCAGTATGAAATCAAAAAATATGTGGATGTCAACGTGGGTGGCACAGCTAACTTGCTCGATATACTGG
>PVBE010377933.1_pt1 | contig 15384 bp, 10 predicted proteins | sample 1631181 | NCBI WGS metagenome assembly PVBE01 (sample SAMN08397723, study PRJNA350692) | Marine metagenome, whole genome shotgun sequencing project. | isolation source: water | place: Pacific Ocean | collected 2012-04 | reverse complement strand
TGGATCATGATCGGCGCTTCACTCGGGGCAAAGTGCACATCAACGGCCTGGAAGGCTTTTGGGCCTACGCCAAGGAGAGGCTCATCAAACATCATGGGGTGTCCAAATAGCGGTTCCCCCTCTACCTGAAAGAGATGGAATTCCGCTACAATCACCGCCACCAGGATCTCTTTCCCCTGGTGGTGCAACAGCTCACCCAATTGGTGTCAAAACCTTTATAGTCCCCTTAAACTTTAGTCCCCGACCATTCGCCGGTCAAGACCGAACCCGACCGACCCGATGCCGCTCCGGCGACGGCCACGAAGACCCCAGCCAGAATCAATCCGCCGCCTACGGCCAGACCGGGGGAGAACCCCTCCCCCAGAAAGAAATACGCGAAGACAGACGCCAGGACGGGCTCGCCCAGGATCGCCGTCGCCACGACGGAAGAAGAGAGGCGCCCAAGGACCCAATTCAGACAGTTATGACCGATAAGGGTGGGAACGATCGCCATCAGCAGGAGAAGCGTCCACTCCCGGCCATCCGCCCGGGCGAGCTCCCACAACCCTCCGGGATTCAGCCCCCCGGCCAACAGCAGGAGAAATCCGGCGCAAATGACGTAAATGGGAAATGTGTAGGCGGCGGTCGAGAGCGTCTTTCTCAGGCGCGCCCCCGCCAACAGATAGACCGAGAACATGACCGCCCCGGCCAGGGCGAGGAGGTCCCCGGTCAACCCATGCCCCGGGCCCCGGGCGTCCGTCCACGCGACGCAGGCCGCGCCCGCGCCGGCGACGACCATCCCGGCGATCAGCCCGCGGGAGAGCGGCTCCTTCAGCCAAAAGCGGGATCCGAGCGAAACGAACAAAGGGTTCGTCGTCACCAGAATGACCGAGCTGGCCACCGAGGTGTATTTGAGCGAGGCCATCCAGACGGCGAAATGAACGCCCAAGCCGACCCCGGCCAGGACCAGAAGGGCGGCCTCTTTGCGGCCGAGGTCCTTCCACGCGCGCCGGGCCGGGCGCAGGGCGAACGGGGCCATCAAGAGCACGGCCAGCGTCATCCGGCCGGCCGCGATGTTGGCCGCCGAGAGGCTGGAGAGCTTGACGAAGATCGCGGAGCCGGAGACCGCCACAACGCCGACCCACAGGCCGCCGTACAGGGCCGGTCCGGAAGAGGCGGGCGGAGGCCCGGGGCTACGCGACACGGGGGCCGCCTGAATGGGCGACGGGCCTTCTCAAATCCGGAGCGCCACCAGGACGCCTCCCAGCACGATGCACAGGCACCCCGCCGCCAGGGGCCAGGACAGCCTTTCCAGGTCCCGCAGGAAGAGGGCGCTGAACAGCAGGGTGAACAGGGGGGTGGCCCCCGAGATGGGGGACAGCGTGATGACCCGGCCCTTCTGGAACGCGAAAAACCAGAGCACGAAGCCAATCCCCAGCCCCCCCCCCACGAGTCCGAAATAAATCCATCCCTCCAGGGGCGGAAAGCCCTCTCCCCCCGGGCGCCGCCACAGCCAGATCCCGCTGATGACCACACCCGACGCGAGGAGCATCGCCCAGGCGCTCACGACGGGATGCGGATGGTCCGCCACGCCATACCGGATCACCACGTCGCGGAAACCGAGCAGAACCGTCCCCGCCAACGGATAGATCAGGTCCCTGCGTCTCCAGACCCTCTCCTTCCGCCCCGGTTTGGACAGGAGCACCCCGCCCGCGACGATCGCCGCCATCCCGATCACGTTCCAGACGGTCGGCCGCTCGCCCAGGAACAGGACGGCCATCAACGAGGCGAGAAAAGGCGACATTGCCCGCAGGCTGGAGACGCGGGAGGCGCCGACCTTTTCCACCGCCGCCAGGAGCAGGAGCCGCGACAGGGCCGGCACGAAAAACCCGAGACCGAAGAACATGAGGATTCGCTTGTCGGCAAAAGCCGACACCGGGGCCGTCGCCGCCACCCAGACCGTCAGGATCAAGAAATTGATCCAGGATGCGATCAGGGTCCCCAGGAGGATGTCGCAGTAGAGCACCCCCCGCCGCGCCCAGACAAACGTGGACGAGAAGAGGATTGTGGCCGCAAGGGCCAGCAAGACCGGAGTCAAAGAAGACCGTTTCCCCGGCCGCGGAAAAGGATTCCGCGGCCGGACCCAACCATCGGCTCAAGTGCGGAAGCCGCACGCCCCAACAGCGGGCGCCGGCCGTTATTTCGAGACCTGCCAGGGCGCGAAGTTGGTGCTGTACGTGAACGTATTCACCACACCGCTCTTTTCGAACCAGACCGATAGCTCTTTCTTGGTTTCGTCAGAAACGGTGGCCTTGATGAAGGTATACGTCCAGAGCTCAAGCCCCTCCTGCATGCCCTTTTCGTAGGGAGCGCCGAGCCAGTCCTGGATTTGGGTCTTGGTCGTCTTGCCCTTCTCGATTCGCGTGACGACCTGCTGATCGAAGTCTTTGCCGATCGTCCGGCACCCCGTAGCCATGACCATCAGGACAACCACGGCCAGGGAATACACAACACGCTTCATGTAAACCTCCTTCCCGCATTGGGTTAACGCAAGCCAGGAATCATTTTAGTGACCCGCCGCCCCGCGCGCACGCCTCTTTTTGGATACGACGGGCGGCGTCCCGCCCCCGTGATTCACCGAAACGGCAGCGCGGGGGACACCGGACGGTTCGCCCCGCCGGGGGACCGCAGGACCACGACGGTCATCGCTTGGGGAAGGGTCTCCCGCGCAAAGCGGATAACGGACCCGTTGTGGCGGCGATGGCGCAACCCTTCCAGGAAGACGCCCAACAGGTCCTCGCGGCTCCAGTAGTGCATCGGGATGGCGACCCGGGGCTTGATCTGCCGAAGCACGACCTGGGCCATTTCCGGACCCATGCTGAACCGTCCCCCGATGGGGATCATCAAAACGTCCACCACGCCCAGCTCCCGGAGCTGCCGCGTCGTCAGCTTTCCGCCCGCGTCTCCCAGATGGGCGACGCACAGCCCGCCGATCTCGTAGGTGAACGCCGCCCCCTTCATGGGTCCGCCGCCCGGGCTGATTTGGTGGATGGGGATGCCCCGGACCTCGACCTCGCGGACCCGGGTGACGACGGGCCGCCACTCCGCCCCGGACTCGGTCAGGCCCCGCAGGATGATCGGGTCGCCCCGGAGGATCTCCACGGCGTTGTGATTTCGGTGCTCCCGGCCGATGGTGACCGCGTGGGCGTTGACGGCGGGCGTGGGGTACATGCCGGGGGCAAGGGGGTCGGCGACGATGCGCGTGCCGGCCTTCGACGTCATCCGGAAGAAGTTGTGTCCGAACCACTCGATGGTGACGCCGCCGCCCGAGGCCGCCCCGGCGGCAAACGGCGCCCACACCCAAACCGTTCCGACCGGAGAGCGTCCCGCCCCCGCCATGAAAGCGGCCCGGCGGATGAGCGGCCGGGGGACATCGCGAACCAGACTCTGCGGCCGGCAGGCCGCGTCGGCCGCCGGCTGAAACGCCGCCATCGCCGCGAAAAGCGCCGCCGCGAAGGCCGCCTTCGCTCTCACACCAGCCCCCTCCTCCTTCTCAAGAACCACTCCACCCCCAGGAGCGCGACCAGGGCGGCAAAGACATATTCGATCTTCCAGAGGGGGAGCTCCCGCTCTTCGATCAGGTTGAGCCGCGCGCGCGATTTCAAGAGGTTCGCGACCTCGGAAACCGCCCGGTCGTCAAAGGCCCCCCCCCCGACAAACCGGCCCCCCGAGGCCTGCGCCAGCCGCCGGAGAAAGTTCGGACGAGGCGCCGCGTCCTCCTCCTCGAGGTTGAAGGTCTGGGCGTCGAGGAGCAGCTCGGACCGGCCCAGCGCGCGGCCCCCTACGCGGGCCTCGGCCTGAATCCGGTAGGGCCCCGGCGTAGGGAGTCTCGGCCGCGCCACGTATAGTCCCGGCTCCCGATCGGGCGTGAATCTCACCGGAATCCGGTTTCCGTAGGGGTCGAGCACGGCCCCGGCGACCTCGGCCCCGGGCGCGGGCCGGTAGCGGGCGTCCAGAACCCGGAGACGGACTTCGGCGTCCTCCCCGGCCTTGTATTGTCTTCGCAGGCTGGAGAGCCTGACGCGATCCAATGAAGGCGAATGGACGAGCCAGTCCACCGACCGCTTCACCAGATTGAGATAGGGCCGGTTTCCGCGGCCCCGTCCAACCATCTCGAAGTACCACCGCCAGAGCGAGCTGGACAGGATGGCCATCGTCCGGCCCTTGCCCGCTTCCATGACGGCGACCAGCGGGCTGCGATCGCCCCCCGCCCCCTCCCCGGCGCCTCCCCCGTCGCGAACGGCCAGGACCGTCGCCTCGGGTCTCGCCCGAATCACGGGGTTGTATCCGCGAAGCCGGGGCAGGGAGTCCCAGAGCTTGAGGTTCTCCGCCGGGTCCGCGCTCAACCGGGTGATGGGATGGGTCTTGCCGGCGTCGGTGAGCGCCGCCCGGACGGGGCCGTTGACGTAGATTTCGCCGCGCAGCCTCATCTCAACGGGAAGGATGTGCTCCACCGGCGAGTCACCGTACCCCCCCGATCCGAAGGAGGAATCGCCCCCGATCATCAAAAAGGCGCCGCCCCGATCCACGTACTTGGCGATGTTCTCCAGGTAGTAGAACGGAAAGTAAGGCCGGAAGGAGAAATTATCGAAGATGAGGAGATCGAAATTGTGAAGCTCCCGGGTGAAGATGCGCTCGGTGGGAAAGGAGATCAGGCTGAGCTCGCTCTGCGGGATGTTCACGTCATCGTTGATCGTGCGCAGGATCACAAAGGAGACCATGTCGATCCCGGGGTCCTGCTTCAGGGCCCGGCGGAAGAACTTGTAGTTCCAGGAAGGCCGCCCGCTCACGTAGAGCACGCGAAGCTTGTCGCGAAGCACCTGCACGGAGAACTCGACCGTGTTGTTCGCCCGGCTGTGCTCTCCCAACTGGGAAAACGCCTCCACCGACAGCCGGAACAGCCCCACCTCACTGGGCCGGAAGGTGAACGCCAGCCGCTCGTCGAACGCATCGCGATCCAAGTCCACCGCGCGCGTCGCCAACACCTGGCCGCCGCTCTTGAGGACCAGCGTCACCCGCCTCCCCTTGAATCCGAGCGCGCGGAGACGAAACCGGACCCGGCTCTCGTGACGCAGGAAGGAGAGGTCCGGGGCGCGCAGGTCCAGGATCTGAAGGTCCCGGAAGGCGCCCCGATCGCCCATCGCGACCGCGACGACAGGCGCGCCGGCGCGCCGGGCCGCTTCCGCGGCGTCGGCCGAACCCAGGTTGGCCGCCCCGTCGCTCAGCAGGACAATGACCGCGGGCGGATTGCCCGGATTGGATTCACGGACCTCCGCCAGCGCCCCCGCGATGTCCGTCCCGGTCCCTTTCGTTTGGATCTCCCGGGTCAGCGGCTCGAGACCGGCGGGGCGCGCCTCCCGGTCGAAGGTGAAATACCGGACCTTTCCAGCCGGACGGAGGGCCCGGCGCAGGGGCGCGTCCCCTTCGGCCAGCAAGGGGCCGATAGCCGCGCTCCTGGGCGCTCCGCCCTCTTTGGCCGCCATGCTGCCCGAGGCGTCCACCAACACGGCCACCTCCGGCGGAATCTGCTGGAGGGTCTGCCGGAGCAGGGTGGGTTGAAAGAGGTAGACGAGAAGCAGGGCGAAGAGCAGCGTACGCAACCCGGTCAACAGCAAGCCCATGCCCACCCCCGCCTGGGGGCGCGCGCGCCGCCAGTACAGGATGATGAGCGCCGCGGCCCCCAGGCAGAGCGGCGCGAACCACCACGGGGAGGGCGTCCGGGCGAAGTAAAAGGTTTCGCGAACGAGCGATTCCATCATCCGCCCTACCCGACCCTGCGCTTGATGAAGGGCAGGTGGATCTTGTCCTGCTTGTAATTGGCCGTCAGGGCGTAGAGGACGATGTTGACCCCCAGTTTGAACGCGTCGCGGCGCTGGGCCTCCCCCCCGGGCTCACAGGTGTTCACCCAGCTCCCGACGGGGTCTTTCTCCCAAGCTCCGCCCAGGTCGTTCTGACAGTACAGGACGGGCGTCACGTCTCCAATCCGGACGCCCTCGAGATACGGATGCACAATCCGCCGTCCGCCGACCTGGCGGATCAGATAAAAGGAACGGTAGACCGTGTGGTCGGAGGGGATCCGGCGCATCTCGCGCTTGGGGAAAAGACGCTTCATTTCCCGCCGAAACGCCTCATCGAAACCCGCCCCGACGTGGCCGGCGGCGTCTTCGGCGAAAAGGAGCCCCCCGTTTTCAAGAAACAGCCGGAGGTTGTCCCGCTCGGGTTCCGTGAAGGGCTCGAAGGCGTCCGTCCCCGCCAGGTAGAGAAACGGGTGAGAAAAAATTTCCCGAGACCCGGGCGTCAGGATCTTCCGCTCCCGGGAGAACTCCACGCTGGTGCGCGCCGTCACCTCGTCCGCCAGGGCCCGGTGGGCCAGGGGATTCGGGTCCCATTCGCCGCCCCGGGTGCGAAGCTGCGCGAAAATGAACCGGTCTTCCTCGACGCCGACATCGGGGACGGATTCCTGCGCCCCCGCGCGGGCGGTCCGGAATCCCCGCGTCAGCGGCCAGGCAGCCAGGGCGCCGGCAAGCCGCAGAAAACGTCTTCGGTCAAATCCTTTCAATTCCGTCGCCTCACTCGCAATGCGGGCGGCTTCACTGCCGTCCCGCCAGGACCACCTCCGCCGCCGCCAACCCGAGCAGAAGCCAAACGAGCGATCCCGTAAAATCCGTCCGGGATCGCCTCCATGGATTGTAGTCCCCGGGGATGTCCTCCCGCCATGGAGCGTCCAACTCGAAGTCGCCGAACTTGGCCTTCAGCTCCTCGTCCGGAAGGGGCGTCAAGTCCGATTCGGCGGGCGGGGGGTTGACCGTAAAGTAGATCCCCGCCCCCTCGAATTTCGCGTGGTAGATCCCGGCGTCTCCCGCGGCCCGATATCGGACCACCGCACGGCCGGCGTCGTCCCCCTCTCCGGCGGAAAACTTCAGGGCGCGCTCGAGGCCGGCCGGTCCGCTCAGGCTCACCGCCGTCCCGGCGAAGGAGATCTTCGCCCGGTGCGTCCAGGTCTCCCCCACCGTGACCCGCTCCGCCAGGCCCTCGGGCATCTCCCCGCCGGGACAGGCCCGGCAGCCCAGGTAGAGGAACAGGTTCTGAAGGAACGGCAGGTAGCCGACCCGGATGCTGAAATCGTTCCAGTCCCGGTCCGCCGTCGAGGCGAACGCCATGACGCGTCCTTTCCCCAGGCCCGCTTCCACCAGCAGGGGGGCGCCCCCCTTCAGCCTCATCAGGACGTCCGCCGCGGGGGCCTCCACCATCCCCACCCACCGCTTGAACCGGCTTCCGGCGAATGAGGCCGCGCCGAGGCCCGTGAAGATCCGCAGGGCGGGGTGGCGGAGGTCGATCGCCCCCACTTCCTCCCCCGCCTCCCGATCCGCCGACTCCCGGACCTCCAGCAGCCGCGCCGGCAGCAACCCCGCCGGCCACAGGAGGGCGTCGTACCGCTCGGTCGACACCCGATCTCCCATGAACAAGAGCAGGCCGCCGCCTTTGCGGACGAATTCGGCCAAGGCGTCGCTCAACTTCCGGGAAGGGGCCGCCACGTTGGCCAGGACGAGGACGTCCGTTCCGGCGAGCTCCTTCTTCGTGAGCGCCCGGGCCGGAATCCAGCGGGTCCGGAACGGCGAAACGCCGAGTCCGCGCCTCGGCGACAGGGCGTTCATCAGGTAAAAGGTCTCGCTTCCCAAAAGGGAGGTCTTGGGATCGCCGTCGACCAGGAGCACCCGGGGCCGGTCCCGCACGAACAGCGCAAAATAAAAGGCGTCATCCGCTTTCAGGCCCCCGGATCGGATCTGAACCCGGCCCGGCAGGTAGCCCGCCTCTTTGATCCGCGTCTTGAACGCGACTTCCGTCCGGCCGCCCGCCGGCACGCGGACGGAGCGCTCCTCGATCTTCCCGCCGCCGGTCCACAACTCGACCGGGACCGTCCGGTCCGCCGGCCCGTAATTGCGGACCCGAGCCCGCAGCGTGGCGGCCATGCCCGCGACGGCGTCGTGCTCGGCCAGCCCGACGCGGTCCACGGCGACGTTGGGGTCGCCCCCCTTCCGGCCCCAGCGGATCACCCTCATCTTCACATCGAGATCCACCTTCTTGAGGCGCGTCACCGAGAACGCCTTCCAGCCGTTGGCCGCGCCGTCGGTCAGGAAGAGGATCTCCTTGCCGCCCCCCAAGCCGCCGGGAAAGGCCCGCAGCATTCCGAACGCGCGCTGAAAAGCCCCCAGGACGTCCGCCTCCCCGTACGCGGGACGGAGATCGTCAAGGGCCCGCACGGCCTCTTCCGGCCCGGGGCTGAACACCCCGGCGGCGAGCCCGGAGGCGTTCGCCTCGGCCGAGAGAACCGCGACGTTCGTCCCCCGCATGGGGGCCAGGAGAGACTTGAGCCACGCCTTGGCCGTGTCGAATCGGGTCCCGTCCCCGCCGGCGAACCGCATGCTCATGGACGTGTCCACGATGGCGACAAGATGAGACGGGTATGCCCGGCCGGCCGTATCCGCCGCCTGCGTCACAACGGGGTGCGCGCCCAGACCCACGAGGCACAGGATCATCGCCGTCCGGATGGCCAGCAGGAGCCATTCCTTCAGCTTGAACCTCCGGGACTTCCGCTTCTGCGACTGGAGGAGAAACTCCATCAAGGCGAACCGGACGGTTCGCGTCCGCCTGCGATGGATGAGGTGCACGAAGATAGGCACCGCCGCGCCCACCGCGCCCCAGAGAAAGATCGGGTTCAGAAAAGAAAACATGGGTTTCGGTCCGCCCTAACGGCCCCGGGACGCGAGATACCGGACGAGGGCCGTCTCCAGGGGAACGTCCGTCCGGAACAGTTGGTAGTCGATAAGGTCCCGCCGGCAGAGGGTCTTGTACTGCTCGACGAACTCGCCGACCAGATTCCGGAAGATGTCCCCGATGCCTTCCGGGTCCGCGGTGATCCGCCGATCCGCCTCGAGGTCGTCGAACCGGGTCATCCCCTCGAAGGGAAAGTCCAGCTCGTCGGCATGGAGGAGGTGGAAGACGATGACTTCATGCCTGCGGTGGCGAAAGAGGCGCAACCCGCGGACAACGTCGTCCGGCTTCTCGATCAGGTCCGATATCACCACGGTCAGCCCCCGCCGCCAGACGTCGGAGGCCGTCTTGCCCAGGACGCGCTGAATCCCCGTGGGTCCGGCGGGCTCTTCCCGCTCGAGGGCCTGGGCGATCGAGAGGAGCTGGGTCCGCTTTCCGCTCGCGGGCAGCGTCCGCCGCACGTCCTCCCCGAACAGAACCAGGCCGACCTGATCGCCCTGGGAGAGCAGCAGATACGCCAGGGCCGAAGCCAGGGAACACCCGTACTCGAACTTGCTCCCTCCCCCGCCTGCCCGATAGTCCATCGAGCCGCTGGCGTCGAGCAGGATCTGGGCTTTCAGGTTGGAGTCGACCTCGTGCTCTTTGATGAAGAAGCGATCCGAGCGGGCGTACACGTTCCAGTCCAGGTGGCGCAGCTCATCGCCCGGGGCGTACTCCCGGTGCGCGGTGAACTCCACGCTCACCCCCTTGAAAGGACTCCGGTGGATGCCCGAGAGGCTTCCCGCCATGACAAACCGGGACTCGAGCGTCCGCCGGGTGATCCGGTTCAGGAGACGGGGGTCCAGGTACTTCATGACGGAGCGTCCTTCATCCGGTCCGGTCCGGGGGGGAAGGGAGGGGGGATCTTCACGCGCCGGACGGAGATCCCTTCAGCGCGGCCTCCGGCTCGACGGAGGCGAGGAGCCGCTCGATGATGTCATCGGAGGTCACCCGATCGGCCTCGGCGTTGAAGTTCGTCAAAATGCGGTGGCGCAGGACGGCGCCCGCCAGCGCCCGGATGTCCTCTTCCGAGGCGTTGAACCGCCCGTTCAAAATGGCCCGCGACTTCGCGCCCAGAATCAGGTACTGGGACGCCCGGGGTCCGGCCCCCCAGCCGACGTACTCGCGGACAAAGTCCGGGGCGTCCTCGTGGTCGGGCCGGGAGCGCTGCACCAGGTTGACCGCGTACCGGATGACGTACTCCGCCGCCGGGACCCGCCGGACGACCTCCTGCAACCCGATGAGCTCGCGGGAGACCTCCACCGGCTCGACCGTGGGCGTGTCGGTCCCCGTGGTCCGGGAAACGATCTGGGTCTCTTCGTCGAAGGAGGGATACCGGATGTGGATGTTGAACATGAACCGGTCGAGCTGGGCCTCGGGCAGGGGGTAGGTGCCTTCCTGCTCGATGGGGTTCTGGGTCGCGAGAACGAAGAAGGGAGGGTCCAGCGAATAGGTCTGCCCGGAGGCCGTCACTTCGTACTCCTGCATCGCCTGGAGCAGGGCGGCCTGTGTCTTGGGCGGGGTCCGGTTGATCTCGTCCGCCAGCAGGATATTGGTGAACACCGGGCCGCGGACGAACTGGAACTTCCGCCGGCCGCTCTCCGGGTCTTCCTGAAGGATGTCCGTTCCGGTGATGTCGGACGGCATGAGGTCCGGCGTAAACTGAATCCGGCCGAACCGGACGTCGAGGGCCCGGGCCAGGGTGTTGATGAGCAGGGTCTTCGCCAATCCGGGCACGCCCACGAGCAAACAATGCCCCCGGGCGAACAGGGCAATCAACAACTGGTCGATCACGTCGTCCTGTCCGACGATGACCTTGCGGATCTCGTGAAGAATCTCCGCCCGTCCTCTCGAGATCGTCTCGACACTTTCCAGATCGTCCCGACGGTCTCGGGGTCCCGGGTCCTCGTGGCCGTTCTCCATGTCTCACTCCACTTTGTTCAAGCTCGAATTCCGCGAAAGCCTCCGGGTCAAGCCCCGGAGGATCTCCTCGGCCTTTGCGGCCTTTTTCTCTTCTCCCAATTTCCGGTAGGCCAGAACCAAGCCCCGATGGATGTCCGGATCGAAGGGGTTGATCTGAAAGGATTCCAGATAGGCGTCCCGCGCCTCCCCCATACGCCCGGCCCGGAGATGGATGTGGCCGAGCAGGGTGTAGGTGGCCCCATAATCGGGGGCCAACCGGCGGGCCCGCTCCAGTTGATCGACCGCCGCCCGCTCCCGGCCCAGGGCGATGAACCTGCCCGCCAGCCGGTTCCGCAGATAGGGCGCGGCCGGACTCTCCCGGACGGCCCGGGCGTATTCCATGACGGCGGGCCGGCGGCGTCCGCGGGTCCACAGCATGTCGCCCAGCCGGAGGTGGCTCCGGGCGACGGCGGATCGGATGGCCTGGAATTCTTCGGCCTCCCCCGTCCTCGCCGGGTCGCCCCCTTCCCGGACCTTGTAGGACGGGATCCAGACCCCCTCCACCGGCTTCAGGCGCCTGCCCGCCAGGTCCTTCTTCCAGGCGTCCTCGAACGCGTCGAGCGAAAGACCGAGGACGCCGCGGATCGCCGCGGCCAGTTTCCGCTTCGGCGAGGAGGCCAGGTCCCGGATGACCGCGAGCAGCGCGCCCCGGCCATGGCGGCGCAGGATGTAATCGATGGCCGAGGCCCCCTCGGCGTAGGCCAGCTGAACCATCCGGGGGTTGGGGAGACGGACGAGCGAAGGCTCCATCTTCCGGAAGCTCACGAATTCGCCGTCGCGGACCGCCTCCGCCAGCAGGGTCCGGGGGACCGGTCCCAGGTAGAGGTCCTCCAAAGAACGCCACCGGGCCTCAAGGAATTTCGCGAGGCCCTCGTGGAACCAGATGGGGGCGTTGTTCTTCGACGCCGCCACGAGCAGGTAGTGGACGTACTCGTGGCTCAGGGTGTCCGCCCAACGGTAGCCGCGCGTCAAGGCCCGCGGAGAGATCACCATGATCTTGTTGAAGGCGGTGATCCCGACGGCGCCGGTCACCTCGATGTCGCGTCGGGACAGATTCGACGCCCAATGAAACCGCTCGGCGGTCGGATAAACCTCGATCCGGATCCGCCGGCCCGCGGCCCCGGCCGGGGACATCCCGAAGAAGGGCGCCAAGATGAGGTGGCTGCGCTCGGCCGTCCGGAGGGCGAACTCGACGAGCGGCGCGTCCCGCCCCGGCGCCAGGTGGAGCTCGAACCGCTCGCTCCGGTGCACGCGGAAGCCTTTCCGCGCCTTCAGCGTGCGCCGGATAAACGCCGTCCACCCCAGAACGCGCTTGTCCTTCGGGGCCCGGCGCTCCGCTTCGGCGGCGGACTTCAGCGCCTCCTCATATCTGCCCGCGTGAAAGAGCAGTTTCGCGTGGAGGAGGTAAAGGTAGGCGTTCGCCCGCCCGGACTCCACGAGGGTCCCGATTCGGCGGAGCGCCCGGCCGGGCTCCCAGACGCGAAGGGCCTCCTCGGCCCGGGCGTCCGGTCGGTCGAAATCAGGCGGCTCCGCCGCCTGAACACCGGACGATCCGGCGCCGGCGGCGCCGACCGCGGCGGCGCAAACGATCACCCAGGCGCGGGCGGATCGCGGAATCGGCGGGAAGGAATCCGGCATCCGCATCACTCGACGAGGTTCTTGAAGTACTGTTCGATCTGTTCCCGGTAGGCGGGGGGATACTTCCCCTTCAATGCCTCGACGACCTCTTCCCGGTAGGCCTTCGGCACCTTGTAGGCTTCCTTTCCGGGGAGGCGGAAATCTCGCGTGCTGGCGCCGGAGCGGCCCCCTTCTTCTTCCCCCACGTTCGGCCTCCACTGAAGGGCCATCGCGGGCCTCCCGCCCAGCTGAAGGACGCTGGGCGCGGGCGCCCCGCCGAAGCGGCCTCTGCGGGCCATCTGCTGCATCGCGTTGCGCATGTTGCTCCCCGCCCGGCTCAGCCAGTAAATCGCGTCCCGTTCGGGCGGCACGGCCCGATCGGCCCTGCGCGCGCCGAGCGCGCCGACGGATTTGCCCATGGCGTCGCCGGCCCGGCCGAGGTTCCGGGAGATCTCCGGGCTGAGGAAAGGCATCACTTTCATGATCCGCTCGACGCGCTTGCGCACCTCGACGGTCATTGTCTCCACTTCTTTCTGCTCCTTCTTCAGCGTCGCGAGCCGCTCGATCTGCCCGGGCGTCAGCACGCTCTTCGGGTCCTTGGGAAGGCCCCGCAGGGCGGCGACCAGTTGGTCGAAATCCTTGCCCAGACGTTCATAGTCCCCTGAGAAGGAGCGGCCGGAAACGTTCTTCGGGTCTCCGCCTCGATTGGAAAGCGCCTTCGCCAGCCCGTGCGACAGTCCGCCGAGCGCCGAGGCCGACTTGGCCGCCTCGGGAACTTTCTCTCCGGAAACCGAGCGCCGGAGCGCCTTCGCTTCCTTCTCTCCCGGATAATCCTCTTGCATGGACCGGAACGGGGCCGGCACATCCCGGATTTTCCGCCCCAACCTGCGGAGGCCCTTCAGGGATTTCTCCGCCAGGCCCTTCGCCCGGCGCATCGCCTCGCGCTGCACCTCGCGGAACTTCTCCTCGACGGGCTTTTCGATCTTCCGCGTCTCGGCCAGGATCTTTCGCTGGCGCTCAACCAGTTGTTGCAGGATGCCCTGCTTCCGCCGGGCGGATCGGCCGAACCGGCCGGCGGCCCGGTTCATCGCCTGGTGCATCGCGCCCTGAAGGGCGGCCATCATCCGGGAGAGCGACTTCACCAGTTGTTCGGCCAGCTCCCTCGCCCCCTTCAGGTCGCCCGCCCGGAGCCTGCGCTGAATCTCCTGAAGCTGCTTGGAAAGGTTTCCCAGGTTCATCATCCGGCCCGTCGGCATGTTCAGAAACTCATCGGGAAGCTGGGCGGGGAGATTTCTGAGGCCCCGCGTCAGCTTGTTGAGGAGATCCTGAAGCCTGGCCAGGGCTTCCCGGAGCGCCTTCTGCGCGGCGGGATCGCCCGCCTTCGTGCGATCAAATGCGTCCAGCATCCGGTTTTGCGCGGCGGCGAGACGCCGGCCCAGCCGGGCCAGGTCCCGGAGCCGGCCTCGCTTTCCGATATCGTCCGCGAAAACGGACATCCGCTCCAATTCGCGCGTGACGTCCTTCTGCAAGTCTTTAAATCGCCGGAGGGCGTCCTGCGGGGAGACGCCGGTCCGGGTTTCCCCAGTCCGAGGCGCCCCGGGGCGATTCGGGGACCCGTCCCCGGGCCGGTCCCGGAACCCTTTTGCCTCATCGAGCGGCCTTCTGGCCCGGGGCATCATTTCCCGCTGAAGATAAAAGAGGTTGCCCCGCAAGGCGTTCAGGTCGGCGAACGAATCGTATCCGCTTCTGCGGTCCCGGGCCACGCGGCCGAGGGTCCGATCGATTTGGGCGATCAGCTCGCGCACCCCTTCCTCCATCCGGTCCGTCCTTCGGCGGAGGCCATTCGCATCTTCTCGCGTGAACGGCGGGTTGGCGTCCGCGCTCCGGCGGCCCGCCTTCTCCGGCCGGGCGTCTTCACGCGGCAGACCGTCGGGGGACTCGCCCAGTTTCTCCGCGGCGTCCGCCTCCAGCTCCAACTGATCCCCCAGGAGGTTCAGCATGCGGTCCACCAGGTTCTTCTGGAGGTTCTTGACGCGTTTGTGCTCCTCCCCGGGGCTCCGCACACGGATCCGGAGCGGTTTCGAAAAGCCCTCCTTGGAGCCCGAGATGGCGTCATTGTCCCGGACGACCAGGCGCGCGGTGACGACGGCGCCGGGGGCCAGCCCGAGGTCTCTCAAATCCCATTCATATCGGCCCGACTCCCACCGCTTCGCGCCGCCAATCTTCGAGACCAGAAATTCGCGCCGCCCGCCGGCCGAACCCGAACGCTTGCCGCCCGAACGCCCGCCGGCCGCGATGTCGACCACGAGACGGATGTCTTCCAATCCGAAATCGTCCCGCGCGAGGTAGCTGAGGGCGAGGGTTTCGCCGCCGTTGACCGTCAATCCGCCCTTCGGCGAGAGCAGCTCGACGGCCGGAATCCGATCGGGCGCCACATCCACGGCGTACCGGACCGGATCCGGGTTCTCGAACCCCCATCGGTCGCGCAGGACTATCCGGTAGCTGTCTTTCGCCATGACGATGAACCGGCCCTTGGGATTTCGCGGGTCCGTCCGGTCCAGGGGGACTTCCGCACCCGACTGGAAGACCAGGCGGCCCGATTCCACCGGCTTGTTGGTCTTCAAGGAGAGGGTGATCTCCGTTCCCTTCAGCGCCCGGACGTAGCCGGTCCCTTTCCGGACCTCCCGCTTCAAACGGGCGTACCGGGGATAGGTGTAGGTCACCTCCATTTCCCCCACGGCGGGCGGGGGGACGGCTTCCAGGCGTTTGGGCTCGGAGGAGTCGCCCCCGACGAAGGCGCGGTACGTGAAGGAGGCCCTCACGGGACCCGCCCGGTGAGTGAACCTCCCCTCCCCTTTCGGTCCGTCCGGCCCACGCGTCATCTCGACCACCCGCGGCCCCCCCCCCCCCCCCCCCCCCCGGGGGGCCCCCCCCCCCCCGCGCTTTTCCCCCCCC
>PVBE011516370.1_pt1 | contig 15385 bp, 17 predicted proteins | sample 1631181 | NCBI WGS metagenome assembly PVBE01 (sample SAMN08397723, study PRJNA350692) | Marine metagenome, whole genome shotgun sequencing project. | isolation source: water | place: Pacific Ocean | collected 2012-04 | reverse complement strand
CGTCGGTTGCCTTGCCGTCGGTTGCCTTGCCGTCGGTTGCCTTGCCGTCGGTTGCCTTGGCATCCAGGCCGTCTTGCTTGGCGTCGGTGACCTTGGCGTCCAGGCCGTCGGGCCTGGCGTCGGTGGCCTGGGTGTCTACCGAGCTGTCGGGCACCTTGGCGTCCAGGCCATCAGGGGTGGCGTCCGGGATGGCTGCGTCCTGCTTGTGACACTGACCGTGCACACACAGCATGCCCGGAGGGCAGTCACTGTTTCGGATGCACGCCTCGTCGGGACAGCCGGCGAGACCAGCGCTAGAAACGGTAACGAATACCCAGAGTAAAATCGACCTTAACCAACACCGATCCCTCTGGGAGGTCGCTGCCTGCGAAGAAGACATCACTGTGGAGCTCCAGGACAGGGGAAAAATTTGGGAAAAACTCGTAGGTCACGCCAACAGCCGCCTCGGCACCCAACAGGGTGAACGGTGCGAAGATAAACGGGACACCGATACCACCGTAGATGGACATCTTGCTTGCCCAGCCCGATTCGCTGAGCTTGACGAACCGTTTCAGCGAGGGGTTGACCCCCACCGAGATTCGGCCGCCGAGCTCGAGGATGATGCTGGGGGTCCACTCCATGCTCCAGTCTTTGTCGAACACCAACCCAACGTCGATGTCCAGGGTCATGGGCGAGAGCTTGGCGATGACTCCGGCCGAGCCGCCGCCCATGGACACGCCGGTGCCGCCCGCCACCGAGGCGACGAAGTCCACCTCCTGGGCGTGAGCCGGGCTCGACACTACCATCAGCAGCGCCAGGGCCAGCCCCGGGAGGAGCGCTATCCGGCGTGGGTTATCCATGGGCCTCGCGGGATACGTGAGCAGAGCGGGGCATCATGTTTACATCTGGCCTGGTGATCTGCTTGATCTCGGCGATTATGCTGAGGTCCAGCGGTTTGGAGAAGTAGCGCTCGATGATCCCGATGCGCATCAGCTCCTCGAGGTTCCTCGGCGCCAACCCGCTCATCATGAACCTGCGCGCCCTGGGGAAGCGGCGGCGGGCCACCTCCAGCAGTACCAGGCCGTCGTCACCGGGCATCCTGTAATCCGTCAGGATCACGTTGATGGGCTGCGACTCCAGGATCCCCAGCGCAATTTGAACGTTGGACGCCACGTGGACGTTGTTCCCCCTGAACTGGCGGGCCATGACCCTCAGCAACAGATGCTCATCGTCAGCGATGAGGATGTGAGGACTGTCAGGTTGCTTTTTCATCATGGCTGATTTCTATGCAACCAGCGGGCCAGACAAAATCATTGGGGAATTCAGCGAAAAACCCTGGTTGACGTCATCAGATTGGCGGTATTGAGGGGAGAACTTCGTGGAACTAGACCGTGGAGATCTTGCGCTTGCGTAGCTTCTCCACGAGGGTGGTGCGGTTGAGGCCGAGGATCTTGGCGGCCTGGTTGCGGTTGCCGCCGGTGGCCTGCAGCGCCTGCTTGATCATGGTCTCCTCGAACCGGAGGAGGACCTTGCGCAGGTCGATACCGTCCGGTGGCAGCTGAACACCGCCGCCCGCGAAGAGGCTCTCCTGATCAGGCTCCTGAACGTTGTGCGCGATGCAGAGGGGAAGGTGGCTCAACTCCACCTCTCCGCCACGTTGCAGGATCACAAGACGCTCGATCATGTTGCAGAGCTGGCGGATGTTACCGGGCCAGTGGTAGGCCAGCATGGCGTCCATGGCCTGGCTGCTGATCTCGGGAGCGGGGATGTTCCGCTGCTCGCTGATGGACTGCAGGAAGCTCTCCACCAGCACTGGGATGTCCTCCCGGCGCTCCTTGAGCGGGGGCAGGTGGACCTGGATCACGTTGAGGCGGTAGAAAAGGTCCTCCCTGAACGTGCCCTTGTTGGCCATATCCTCGAGATCGCAGTTGGACGCCGCGATGACCCTCACGTCCACCTGCTGGGGGCGAGATTCTCCCACCCGCGTGATCTGGTAGTCCTGCAGCACCCGGAGCAGCTTGCTCTGGATGCTCTGGTCCATCTCGCCGATTTCGTCGAGGAAGAGTGTCCCCCCGTCGGCGGCTGCGAAGCGCCCGAGCCGGGAGACGGTGGCGCCGGTGAAGGCGCCCTTGGCGTGGCCGAAGAGCTCGCTCTCCACCAACTCCTTGGGGATGGCTGGACAGTTGACCGGGATAAACGGAGAGTCAACCCTCGGACTCGCACGGTGAAGCGCGCTGGCCAACAGCTCCTTGCCGGTGCCGCTTTCGCCGGTGATCAATACCGGGCAGTCACACTCCGCAGCCCTCGACGCGATGCTGATCGCTTCGTAGAGCGTTTGAGACTCTCCAATGATATCACTCGCGTACCGCCTCCACCACTCCAGCACCGGGTCTTCTGGCTGCGGCTCCTCGTCTTCCGAGTCCTTGAGCCACGACCTGAGCTCCTTGGCCTTGAGCGGCTTGAGCGCGATGCGCTTGGCACCCGCTGATACGGCCTCGGCGGCCATGGAGATGGAGCCCGATCCGCAGGCCACGATGACGGTCTGGCCCTTGTCTGTCCAGGACTTGACCAGGGTGTTGGCGTCCTTGAGCTTGGGATCGTCCAGATCGATGATCAGCTTCTCACCCGGCCTGGGCTTGCTGGTCTTTTTCAGAGGGTTCACCTTGAACTCTTTGGGGAATGAATCGAGGAATGACTTGGGACCGACGCACCATACTGACATTTGCGAACCCTTCACGACAGACAGACGAGGTGTACGACGACTATTGGCTGATCTTGACTGAGCAACACTATACATGATCGAATGTCTCCGGGTAAAGTTTGCCGCCTTCGATCCCGGCTGGATGAAAGCCCGTCCTGTTTCTGTGCGCGTCGTTTCTTTCCGTCAGCATCTCGACTCCAGGGTCAGTTCCCTGATCAAGATCGGTGCCATGAACCAAAACGCCGTCATTTCCTTGACATGAAGGGTCAGAAGTCCTGACGACCCGCGGTCGACCGTCAAGACCATGGCGGCTGGTAGGGGCTTTTTGACGCTGGGGCCAGGATCCAGGCCCCACCTGTGATGGATCCTCGGCAGGTGCCTGGCGACCTTCGCGCCCGAGATTCCAGCGGTTGTGCGGATCTGCCCGTAAAACTTGGCCAGAGGGCTCGTTGCCCGGTGCGCCCCGGAACGCAAGATGCATGCACGTATGTTTCGGATCCAAGCAACAGGAAGTAGTGAAGGAGAAATCATGGGTACTCTTGGAAGCCTGCAGAAATGCGACCTCGGCCTCATCGAGCTGTTGGTCCTGGACTGTGACGGAGTGCTGACTGATGGGCAGGTGCTCGTGGACGCCGCGGGTATGGAGGTCAAGCGATTCTCCCTGAGAGATGGACACGGCATCTCCCTGGCCAAGGAGTCCGGGCTCAAGATCGCCATCCTCACTCGGGTGGCCTCTGCCGCGCTTTCGGCCCGGGCCACCAAGCTGGGTATCAAGCAGGTGGTGGCCGCCAAGGACAAGGCGGCGGCCATCCTCGAGATATGCAAGGAGCAGGGGGTGTCACCCACTCGCACGGCCTTCATGGGGGACGACGTGTTCGACGTGCCCGCCATGAACCAGGTCGGGCTGGCGGTGGCTGTGTCCGACGCCCATCCACGGGTGCTGGCACGAGCCGACCTGACCATGCGCCACCGAGGAGGGCAGGGGGCAGTGCGGGAGCTCGTGGAGATGTGGCTGGCCCAGAAAGACCGGACCTCTGCCTCCAACATCGGCAGGATCACGGCCAAGGGAACCTACATCATCGCCGAGATCGGCAACAACCACCAGGGGGACCCCGCCATCGCCAGAGAGCTGATCCGCTCTGCAAAGATCTGCGGGGCCGACGCGGTCAAGTCCCAGAAGCGAGACATCCGTACCCTCCTGACCCGGGAGGAGTACGATCGGCCCTACGAGTCCCGCCACTCCTTCGGTGAGACCTACGGCGAGCACCGTGAGGCCCTGGAACTGTCGGCCGACGACTGGTACGACATGTTCGCCTACGCCGGTGAGCTGGGCATAGACTTCTTCGCCAGCCCCTGGGACATCAACAGCGCCAGGCTGCTCAACGACCTCGGTTGCGCGCTGTTCAAGGTCCCCTCTGCGGCCGTGACCAACCACCCGCTGCTGGAGGAGATCGCCTCCTGCGGGCGGCCGGTCATCCTCTCCACGGGCATGTCCAACATCCAGGAGATCGACGAGGCGGTGAAGATCCTCAAGGACTCAGAACTGTACATCCTGCAGTGCACCTCAGCCTACCCCTCGGCGTTCGAGGCGGTGAACCTCAACGTCATGCCGACCCTGGCCGAGCGGTACGGCGTGCCGGTGGGGCTCAGCGGCCACCACCGCGGCATCGCCGTGGACGCCGCCGCCGTGGCCCTGGGGGCCAAGATCATCGAGCGCCACTACACCCTGGACCGCACCTGGAAGGGCACGGACCACGCGGCCAGCCTGGAGCCCCCCGGCCTGGAGAAGCTGGTGCGGGACGTCAAGGGCGTGGAGAAGGCGCTGGGCGAGTCCGAAAAGCAGGTGCTGGAGTGCGAGATGTCGGCGCGGGCCAAGCTGCGCTCTTCGGCGACCCCGGTATCAGCCCAGGCATCGTGAGGAGCTATTCGCTGTTAGCCCTCGGCCATTAGCTGCTAGAGTGGGCGCCCCATGAAACCACACACCATCGCCGTCATCCCGGCCAGGGGTGGCTCCACACGAATCCACAAGAAGAACCTGGCACCCCTGGGAGGTCACCCGCTTCTGGCCTACACCGTGGACGCCGCCCTGCGCAGCGGGGTGATGGACGGGGTCTACGTCAGCACTCAGGACGAAGAGATTGGAGCGGTCGCCCGGCAGTATGGCGCCACGATCATCTGGCGTCCCGAGCACCTGGCCTCGGCAACGTCTCAGACCGAGCCGGCCCTGGTCCACGCCGTGGAGCAGGTGGAGGAGGAGACGGGGCGTGCCGTGGATCTGCTGGTGATGCTCCAGGCCACCTCGCCGCTGCGGGGGCCCGACCGCATCGAGCAGGCGGTGAGCATGATGATCAGCGACGGTTGTGACTCCGTGACCAGCGTTGTCCCGGACGTGATGTACCACTTCCTCTCGGACCTGGGCCCCGAGGGACGCCTGCTCCCACGGTACGATCCAAAGGACCGCCCTCGCACTCAGGACATCACCCCTCGATACTGTGAAAATGGCGCCATCTTCGTTATGACCCGGAGCCAGATCATCGAGCGCGGCTGCCGCATGGGTGGGGACATGCGGGCCCTGATCATGGAGGAGTGGGAGTCGGTGGACATCGACACGGAGCTCGACCTGGCGGTGGCGGAGGCTGTGATGGCGCAGAGGGGGCTCAAAGGACCGAAGTAGAGTTCTCCAGTCGCAGGTCTGTTTTCCTGCCTACCCGAACCGATCTCGCATGACCTCCGCCATCATCTTCAGCCGGTGCGTGAACCGGTGCGACCGCTCCACCTTCTCGTGGGCCGCCCCGGCGATGGCCTCCCGCTCCGCGTCGTGGTCCAGATAGTAGCGGGCCTTGTCCGCGGCCTCCTCGAAGTCCCGGTAGACCACCACCTCCCTGTCCTCCTCGAAGAACTCCAGGGCGTCCTCCTGAGCGTCGGTGAGGATGAAGGCGCCCGTGGCCGGGACGTCCCAGACGCGTGGATTGACCGCAGTGGGCATCTGCTCGGCGGTCACGTTGGCGTTGACCTGGCAGCCCGCGAAGAGGGAGGGGAGCTCGGTGGCGTAGTCCAGGGGAGGGCCCTGGCGCACGCCCGGGGCCAGCTCCTGCCAGGCCGGATCACCGTGGATGCGAATATCCAGGGGCTGCAGCGCGCGGGCCAGCCTCCCGCGCCGCTCCACAGACGCCTCGGCCATGGCCGTGGCCGCCACGAGGTAGCAGGCCCGCTGTTGTCCCGCCGGGAGCTCGAGCTGCGCCAGGCTCTCTTCCAATCCCTGGTTGATGGAGTGGCGGTCCAACGAGTGGATCTGCTGCAGGTCCTCGACGCCCTTGATGACCCATGGGGGTGGCTCCAGCCGGGCCTTGGTCCACCAGGAATTGCCCACGAAGGTCAACGGCCAGGCCAGCTCCTCGGAGCGGCCTCGCCGCACCGCCGACGGGTGGAAGTACCTGCGATTCGAGGCAGTGGGCAAGAAGACGGGGTCTTCGTACCCCTGCTCACGTAGCCAGGGGAGCGCGGCGCGCTCGAAGCAGAAGACCTGGCAGGTCGCGGACACATTGCCTGGAGAGCCCCCCAGCACGGGCAGGGGATGGTCCACGAACCAGGATGCGGTGGGGAGGTCGAACTTTCTCAGGAGCCTGGCAAGGACCCCTGCCTCGTCGAAGCCGAGGTGGTTGATGGTGAGAATGAAGTCGGGCTTGTGGGTGGCGGCAGCCAGCAAGAGCTGGCCCACGAACTCACCGCTCCCACGACCCTCCTTCCTGGTGGGCAGGGAGTGGACATGCCAGCCCAGGTCGTGGGCGGCGTCCACCACATCCCTGACCATCAAGTAGCCAGTGTCCAGAACCAGAACACGTGTCGAACCGGTGTATCGCCGATACCCGAGGGCCTCGCGCAGCAGCTGTTCGTTCATCGAACGGCTGTGCTAGTTCCCCGGGTTGGTGATTCGTGCAAGTACCGCGAGAGCGTCGGCGTTGTTCGGATCGAGCTCGAGGATCCGACGGCAAGCGGTGATGCTCTGCCTGTAGTCCCCGATGTCATATGTCAGGTCCATCACATTGAGCCAGACTTTGATGTCATCAGGGTTTTGTGCCGCGGCGCGCACAAACTGCTCGCTGGCCTGCGCCTTACACCCCATCTCGAACAGGATCACGCCCATGTCGTTGGCCAGATCCGGGTAGTCGGGATCGATGGAGGAGAGGATTTGCAGGTAGCCCAACGCCTCGTGCAGGCGCCTCAGCTCGTACGTGCACCGGGCGATCCCGAGCAACGCCCGTGGATCGGTGTGGCTGTCCAGGATGGAGGCGTAGACTTCGGCGGCCTCGCTGATCAGCCCGCAGTTCACATAGGCCCCGGCGCGCTTCAGATCTTCCAGGACCTCGGGCGAAGCCGACTCCGGGGCGATGGTCGCATTGATCAGTTTCTCTTCGGCCTCGGGCTGGATCAGGGGGCTGGCCTGCTCCAGATCAGCCAGGGCCCGGGAGGCCTCCTCCCAAGCGTCTGGGGATTCGATGGTGTTCATGGTCTCTCCTTGGTTCAGAGCTCCGCAGAATTGGACATCTGGTTCATCGACGGCAGGTAAAGCAATGACCGTGCCAGTGGCAATGCGTTTGTTTACAGCGGGTTATACTGCTTGACCCAGGGAGAGTGTCAGGGCAGTGGCAGATCCGAGCCATGGAAATGACGGATCTTGAGCTGAAGAAGAGGGGTCAGGACAGGGGCAGGCTTTCCTCGGAGCCCACGGACGCCTCGGCGTCCTCGTCCAGCTGGGCGTCGTTCCAGATCCCCAGTTGCTGGTCCAACTCCTCCTTGGTTCTCTTCACGAGGAGGGAGAAAGGCGCCACCCGGGCGGCGAACTGGTTCATCTGATGGGCCTCCGAGAGCTGGCCAAGCCTGGCGGAGAACACGCTGAACAGGTGGTAGACGAGGTAGTCGTCGGGATCCTCGGCCAAGGCCTCCTTCAGCATACCGATGGCTTTGGCCGGGTCGCCCTGTTGGAACTGGACCTCCGCCTCCCTGCGCTTGAGGTAGGAGCGGTAACGGTACGCAGTCTCCGGTACCCCACAGTCCTTGACTGCCAGGAACCGAAAGTGTGACTCGGCCTCGCCAAGTTGCCCGAGCTCCTCCGCGATGACCCCGCCCACAGCCGGGCGATGGGTCGCGATGGCTCTGCATGGAGGATCTGCCGCACAAGCGCCTCGGCCTCGTCCAGCTCACCGCAGTGGAGGTGGGCCAGCACGAGCAGCTCGGCGATCCCCGCCGGTACGTCGTCGTCGGTCTCCATCAGCGTTGCGAGCAGGCGTCGAGCCTCGGCGAAGCGCTGCTGCTTGATCAGGATCTGGGCCAAGGTGCAGTAGGCCGGAGTGAAATCCGGACCCAGCGCGGACGCCCTCTGGAGGACCTGCTCGGCGTCAGCCACTCTGCCCTGGCTCATACGAAGATCAGCGAGCTCCCACTGGGCCTTGGCATCGTGGGGATTCTCGCGGGCCTTGAGCTGCACCAGGCGCTGGTACAGCTCGGCCTTCTCCGGCGCAGCCGCCGGAGGTCGGCCATAGTGGTGGATCAACAGCCCGGAGGAGGTGATGCGGCCACCACGCTCGACCACCGAGCCGATGACAGTCTCGTGGATCCTGTCGCGGAAGCGGTACCCCATACCGTTACGGAACAGCCGTACGATCGGGACCGGGATATAGCCGGAAAAGTGCAGTGACTCGGGCGTCCTCTGGTCGACGGCCTTCCAGAGAGGCGATCGCGGGTTGCCGCGGTAGTTGACCTGGATGAACTCCGCCGCGTCCGCCTCACCTCGCGCCACAATCTGACGGACGCGCTCGTGGTCGTTGGGCGCGATGTGTTCGTCCGCATCGAGCACCAGCACCCACTCCCCGTGACAGAGCCTCAGCGATGTGTTGCGTGCCTGGCTGAAGTCGTCGGTCCATGGGGCCTGGTAGACCGTCGCGCCAAGATCGCGCGCGATCTGGCGGGTGCGGTCTGTGGAGCCCGTGTCGACCACCACCAGCTCTTGGGCCAGGTCTCGGACGCTGCCCAGTCAGCGTGGAAGGTGCGCCTCTTCATTCTTGACGATCATCGCCAGGCTAATCATCGGGCCGGCGGTCTGTGCTCTCCTCGACACTGTTCCTACTCCTTGAGGGCGGGCTCGCGGATTATCAGCCTCCTGCCAGCCCGGTCCTGCCGGTCGACCATGCCGGTTCAGCTAGATCACATGCGGGGGCGGCGTTCGCTGTTACACGGCGAGGCAGCCCCCCTGCGGTTGGACGTCTCGAGCTCAGGCCAGCACGCTGTGGCGCTGGATCACGCGATCCAGTTGCCGGCTTCCTCGAACTGCACCTCGTCAGCGCCGTACTTGTCCACACGGTTGATGTGGGCCAGCAGGCGATCACGCGCTTCCTCGAGCAGAGCGATGAGCACGCGATCACGGCGGCCTATCTCCTCCGCCACCAGCCTGGCCTCTTCGACAAGCGCCTCGACGACGGGGTCGCCCTCGGGATCCGGCACATCAGCCGTGAGGCCACAGAGGATCTGCGTGCGCTTCTCGACGACCTGTTGCAGTAGGAGCAGGTCCGGTTTGAGGTCCTCCTCCACCGGCGTCAGGTCCCGCAGCTGCTTGAGCTTCTGGACCTGACTCCGAGCGCACTGCTCTGGTGTCATGACGCAACCCAGGCAGAGCGCATACCGGGCTCGCCTGTGTTCTCATAGCTGTCGTCGGCGGTGTCGATGGCCTTGACCCACGCCGCGAGCAGCGACTCGAGCAGACCGGTCACCTCGACCAGGGGCTCCGTCGTCATGGTGGCGTTGGCCTCGCCGAGCCTCTCCTGCATGTAGAAGTAGAGCTGCTCGAGGTTGGCGCAGAGCTCGGGCGCCACGTCATGGTTCAGAGTACTGGTGAGCTCGGCGACGATGGAGGACACTCGCTGGATCTCTGTGCCCTTGGACACGACGTTGCCGGACTCGATGGAGGCCGCTGCCTGCTTCGAGTATCGGATCGCCGCCTCGTAGAGAGCTACCAGCAACTGTCCCCGACTCGCAGTTGTGATGGTTACTGATTTGTACTTTGAAATGCCGCTACCGTACATGTTGTTCTCCTCAATTAGAGAGAGGTTATCGTAGTATCCTCGCTACCATTGTTGGAAGCTGGGTTGCCTGGGCCCCGACGGCGTCACCCGACCGGCCCGCGATCATCGCCGTGGTCTGGGCCAACATCTCTGCGGCGCTCCCGGCGTCCGTTATCCTGGTCCTGGCCGCCGACACCTGGGCGTGGGCGGTGTGAAGCTTGTCCATGCTCGCGCGGAGCCTGTCGGAGCTCTCGCTCAAGCCTTCTCTTTGAGACCTGACCCGTTCGATGGACGTTTTGAACTCCTCGAGCGCATCCTGCGCTCCCTCGGCGGAGCCCAGGTTCGCATCGGAGGAGAGCCCGAGCGCCGACGTGGTGGCGCCGGGCAAGGTCAGGGTGAGCCGGCCGCCCGGATCGGCGCCAGTCCTCAGGTCGAGGGTGATACCGTCGGAGAGTGAGCCGTTCACCGGCCGCTCTCCGTTAAACTCGGCCCCCTCCGCCACGGTGTCGATCTCCGCGCGAAGGGCCGCAAGCTCGGTGTTAGCCGCGATGCGTTCGTTGGCGCCCAGGCGGCCATTGACAGCGTCAGCTGCGAGCTCCCGCAGACGGTGGAGTTTCTCGTCGATGGAGGCGAGGGCGTCTTCGGCGGTCTGCATCAGGCAGACGCCGGTGTTGGCCTCTGACTGGGCGTGGGCCAGTTCCCGCACGTGGGCTTTGAGCTCGCGCCGGACCGCTTGCCCGACCACGTTGCCGCGCGCTGACTCGATGCGCAGCCCGGAGGAGAGGGAAACCGAGTCCGCCTCCGCCGACCGCCGCCCGGCGTGCGAGCTGACGTGCAAGCCGAGGGACGGGAGGTCTGTGTTTATGCTGAGCGCGGTTGCCATCTGTCTGCTTTGATCGTCTTCTCGTTCAGTCGTTTAGAGGTTTGGTGTCCTCGTTATCTACAACGAAAGGAATCCAAGAAAGATGAGCGTGAATCTGGAAAAATGAGTCCAAGTTATAGCGCTATACTATATACGTCAGCAGGCGCCTGAGGCGCCTGCCGTATGGTGCTATTTGTATGGTTGTATAGATCGGCAATTAGCGGGGGCATGACGTCACACCTATAGCTGGGCGCGTAGCGAGCGCCAGTGAGATATTGTTATAGGGAGTGCCGGCCGGGCCGGCGCTGGCTACTTCTTCTTCGCCGCGGTGCTGGCGTAGAACTTCTGTGTGATGAAGTTGCTGGTGTTCTGGAGGCCAGCCATGATGCCCTCCAGCGCGGTAAATTTCTTCTTCAGACCCGTTTCGTAGGTCTCCAGCGACCTCTGCAGGGAGGAGATGCGATTATCGATCGAGCGGATGCTCATGTCGATGCCCTTCTGGCGGCCGGCGAGGATCCCGTCTGGTGTCTGGACGATGCCGGTGATGTCCCTGATCAGCCCGATCATGATGCCGTCGTTGTCGGTAGAGTTGTCGCTGTCGGTGTAAGTGAACAGCTTGGTCACGCCATCGAGGTCATCGGCGAGGGCTGCCTTGAGTATGGTGGCGTCGACCTTCATGCTCCCGTCCTTCTGACTCGTGACGCCGATGCGGGATAGCGCGTTATACTTATCGGTGGCAGCGGCGACCGTGCCGGTCAAGGTGCCCTTGATCGTGTACTGCGTGTTACGCACCGAAGCATCGCCCATGAGCTTGGCCTGGCCGTTCATCCCCTTGGAGTAGGTGAACTCGTTCTTGATGAAGCTGGCCACCTTGTTAAAGGAGTTGACCATGTCCTGGACGTTTTTGACGATGGTGTCCAGATCCTCGGAGACCACCACGCTGATGGAGGACCCGGAGGCGGTCACCTTTTTGGCCTCCACAGTCACGCCGGGGATCGCCGAGGAAAACTTGTTGGTCTCGCTGGTGACTTTGTGGCCGTCGAACTCGATCTCGGCGTTGTCGGCGGCCAGGGCCTCGTTGGCGGAGTCGTCGAGGTCGAGGTTCAGGGTGGCGTCCTCGGTGAAGGTTATGGCATTCGAGGTGCCCGTCTTGGTGCCGCTGACCAGCAAGCGGTACTGGGATCCGTCATAGACGATACCTGCGGAGACGTCGTCAATGCTGGAGTTGATCTCGGCGGCGACCGTCTCCAGGGTGTCGTTGGCGTCGAAGGTCAGCGTCTTGGCAGTGCCGGTGCCGACCTGTATCGTCAGGTTTCCGGTGCCGACAAGGCCGGCGGTCGACTTGCTGGAGAAGGCGTCGGAGTAGGTCCGTTCCGCCGCGGCGAGCGCGTTGACCTTGATGGCGTAGGTGCCCGGCGTGGCCGAAGTGCTCGCGGCCGCGGTGAGGTACGCCTGATCCGTGGTGGCGACAGTGGCGCTGTAGGCCTTGAACTCAGACTCGGTGTCCATGGTCTTCGCGGTAGTCTGCAGGCTGGAGAGGAAGCTGCTGAGCGCGGAGATTCTGCTCTTCTGGGAGTTGTAGTTGAGCTTCTTCGACGTGAGGCGGTTGATCGGAATCTCGGCGACCCCGACGAGTGCCTTGACGATGGCGCCAGTGTCGAGGCCAGATGCGAGTCCGGAAAACGAGATATTGTCAGTAGCCATGTGTGTCTTCCCGTCTGTGGCTATAGTTTCAGATCCATTATCCGCGCCTGACCCGCATGCAGCGAGCGGGCGAGGCGGTGAACCTCGTCGGTGGAGAGATGCCTGAGCATCTCCCTGGTACCGAGCTTCTCCACCGTCATGATGACGATGTCGAGGTCCTTATCGTAGCGAAGGGAAAGCCCCGAGCTCTTGAAAGAGTCGGAGGTGTTCAGGTCAGCGATGGCCTTGCGCAGGTCACGGTCCACGGGCTCGCTCTTGGGGCGGCGTTTCTTGTGCTTGGGCAGTTGGCCGTCCAACCCGGTACCTCTATAGAGTTGCGCGTCACCTGCGTCCCTGATCTTTGGCATCTCACACCTCAACATGCTGAATACTCCCTCTATCATAAGGTACAACGGCAGGACTGTTCAGATGTTTAGGACTAACTGCTGGTGGAGACAGCGAAAACGGGGGCCTTTCCAGGGTCATGACTTGGGGGTGAATTCGTTGATCAGGTGGGGGACTGGACCGAATGGGAGGGCTCCCCGCGCTTCGGCTTGGGCGCCCAGAGCCCCTGTGACCCAGCTACCGTTGGGCTGGGTGATGATCGGGAGCTCGATGCGGACCCTGAAGTCGCTATCGCGGCGCTGAATGCGGAGCACGCCGCCCAGGGCGCGGGTGGTCCGCTCCGCGACGAGAAACTCTACGCGGCCCATGTGGCCGGTCTCGAGCCAGGCGCTCTCGGGCCCCGGCTCGTATCCCCCGACCGCGGCCAGCCCCATCGCTTCTGTGGACAGGATGCGGCCCTCGATGGTGGCGATTGCCTTCTTGTTGACCACCTGGGTGTCGACGAGGACCGCGTCAGGGGACTCCTTCAGGACGAGATCGAGGGCGGCCGCCAGGGCCTCCTCGGTGGGCTGAACAAGGACCTGGACCAGCGGGAGCAAGGTGTCGAGTCTGAGGACCACCCTGATTCCGAGGACCCTGAATACAGGAGTGGACCGCTCCAGAACCCTGGTGACCATGTCATTCATGTTGTGCAGCTCGGCGGACTTGATGGAGAGGACCTGGGGCGAGCCGGGGACGGTTCGGCACCGCTCTACCGGCTGCGCATCGAGCGCGTCGTTGCCCTGAATGGTGATATAGCGGCAGACGTTTTTGAGGACTCCGTGGATACTCATGGCACATACTCTCCTGAGCAAGGAGCATTGAAACGAAACAATGTTTTGACGCCAGCTGACCGGTCAAATGGACCGAAGTGGAACTGACCGGCCAGCGGCGCCATGGGATCAGCCGATGAGCTGGGTCGCAGCAGAGGGCAGCTGGTTCGCCTGGGCCAGAATCGCGATGCCGGATTGCATCAGGATCTGGTTTGCGGTGAACGACGCTGACTCAGCGGCGATATCGGCGTCCCGGATTCGGGAGTTCGCGGCAGAGAGGTTCTCGTGTGACGACGCTAGGTTGTTGATGGTAGAGTACAGTCTGTTCTGCATGGAGCCGAGCGAACCACGCCGGCTAGCCACCGAGCTGATGGCTGAGTCGACAAGGCCCAAAGACGCCTGAGCACCAGTAGCCGTGGAGAGGGTCATACCGGCGGTAAGACCCAGCGCAGAGGATACGGCGCTAGAAACTGACAGGGTGATCCTGTCGTTTTTGGTGTTCATGAGGCCGACCTGAAAGGTCATGCCCGTGGAGAGGGAGCCATTAATGAGCTTCTGGCCGTTGAACTCGGTGACCGCCGCGATCCGGTCGATCTCCGCCTTCAGGGCGGTAAACTCACTGTGAATGGCAGCACGCTCCGCGGTCCCGAGGGTACCGCTCGCGGCCTGGACGGCCAGCTCGCGGATACGGATCAGCATATCGCTGTCCTCGTTGAGTGCCCCTTCGGCAGTCTGAATCAGGCTAATGCCGTCGTTGGCATTCCTCTGCGCCTGAGACAGGCCTCGGACATGGGCCCGCAATTTCTCAGAAATGGCCAAACCCGCCGAATCATCAGCGGCCTCGTTGATTCTGAGGCCTGATGACAGGCGGCCCATGGACTTTTTGAGATGATGCTCCGTGCTGATCAGGTTTCGTTGCGCATTTAGCGATGCAATATTTGTACGTAATGAAATTGTCATTTGTTCCTCCTTGGAAAGCCGACCAAAGGTCAGCTACTCTTGTCCTCCATGGATCTCGTGGACGCCCCGACCAGCATCAATGCTTTCCCTCCTTAGTCGCTGGGCAGGTTAGAGCGAACACTTGAGTTCTCCTGTTAACCTTTAAATTGGGAGGCTAGCGGCCGAAAAACCACGTCTCCCTCTCTCTGTAACTTCCGAACCGTTTTCAGATAGGGGGGTTATCGCGGAAGATCGGCCCGTCCCGCGTTCGAATCGTGTGTATCGAAATCATCGGTGATCCGTTTCTTTCAGTCTGTCTGTCGGGGTGTGTAGCCAGGTGTTCGGCGTGCACGCCATCCGAGAGGACAGGACCAGGTGAGCGCCGCCTCTCGGTAGGAGCGGCCCTGCTCCTTCCCGGGGAACGGGCAAGGGCGGGGGCGTACTGCCATGGAACGAGCGGGCTCAAGTCATTATCTTCAGCAGGGCTCGGCTAGCCGCGCCGGAGGGGTGCGGCTAGCTCGGGCTCGCTACTGGATGAGCTGGGTCGCAACCGAGGGCAGCTGGTTCGCCTGAGCCAGGATGGCGATACCGGACTGCATCAGAATCTGCGAGGCCGTGAACGACGCAGACTCCATGGCGATGTCAGCGTCGCGGATACGCGAGTTGGCAGCCGACATGTTCTCGTGCGAGGTGGCCAGGTTGTTGATGGTGGAGTACAGCCGGTTCTGGGACGCGCCCAGGGTACCGCGCCGGGTGGCCACCCGGGAGATGGCCGTGTCGATGAGGTCCAGCGACGACTGGGCGCCGGTGGCCGTGGACAGGGTCATGCCCGCGGTGACGCCGAGGGCCGTGGCCACTGCGCTGGACACCGACAGCGTGATGCGGTCGTTGCCGGTGTTCATCAAGCCAACCTGGAAGGTCATGCCGGCAGAGAGGGAGCCATTAATGAGCTTCTGGCCGTTGAACTCGGTGACCGCCGCGATCCGGTCGATCTCCGCCTTCAGGGCGG
>PVBE010555149.1_pt1 | contig 15385 bp, 3 predicted proteins | sample 1631181 | NCBI WGS metagenome assembly PVBE01 (sample SAMN08397723, study PRJNA350692) | Marine metagenome, whole genome shotgun sequencing project. | isolation source: water | place: Pacific Ocean | collected 2012-04 | reverse complement strand
GCCAGCATGGCTGCGGCGAGCCTGCGCGGGTTCCGGCGGAGCCGCTCGCGCGGCTCGGCGCCAACGTGAACATCGCTGAGGACAAGTTTGGCTGCGGCGTCGATAGGATCTCTGTGACGGCGCCTCACGGCCACGAGGCCTGTGATGGGGCCACCGGCGGTGCGAAACCAGCAGCACATCGGACCCTTTCGCCGACGCACCAGCAGATTCCTGCGCCATCAGGGTCTGTGACGATGGCCGGTCTGCAGATCTTTGTCAAGACCCTAACCGGCAAGACGATCACCTTGGACGTGGGGGCCGATGCGACCATCGATGACATCAAGGTTAAGGTCCAAAACAAGGAAGGCATAGCGCCAGATCAGCAGCGCCTGATCTTCGCCGGCCGGCAGCTGGATGACGGATGCACCCTGCAGAATGCCCACATCCGCTAGGAGTCGACGCTCCACTTGGTGCTGCGCCTCCGTGGAGGCGCTGGGGCAGGTAATGCAGCCGCAGCACCGATGGAAGCGGAGCCTGAACCGCAAGTGCCACTGCTGCCGCCGCCGTCTGCGCAGGACGCGCCGCTTTTGATGCACATGCAGCACGTCGTGCCTGACTTCAGCGGGCATCGACTTAGCCATGCGATGTGGGACCACCAGGCCGGCATGTTGCTGCGGCACACGGTGGACCAGCTGGGCGCCAAGAGTGGTCAGACGGTGCATGTCCTAACGGCCAGCATCAATTCGCTTTTGGCCGCATTTCAGGCTGCTAACGAGCCACATGGGCCTTACCAGTTGTACCAAGACGTCGGGGAGCTCATCGAGTACGTCACTGGCGAAGTCGCCGATGCGGCCGCGTGCCCGGTCGTCCTTGCTTGGGATCTGGCGCCGGGACAGGTCGCCAGTCTTGCCCACAAACTTGCAGTTCTTGCCGCGGCTAATGTCGCTTTTGTGCCATTGGTCAGCGCTGTAGACATGCCAGCACGGGAGGTAACCAATGAAGTCTCGCTTCTTAGTCATGTCCAGACGCATTACGGGTCTCACGTGTCGCTGGCAACACGGGCGGTGGTTTGTCTGGATCCGTGCTACGGCAGGCAATCACCGCATGGCAGGGGCCTTCAATATTATCGCAAGCTGCTTGTGCAAATGCAGCCGGAGGCCCTCCTTCCTCGGGAACGCCGGCAGCTGCAGGGTTACAACGCGATGGCTTGGGTGCGTTCACCAGCACTGCTGTGCAGACAGCCTTCGGTGCAGATCCGCATTACGGTGGCCAATGCGGCGTGGAGCTGGGCACAGCGCACGCTGAGCGAGTTCAAGCAGAAAGTCAGACGAGAGGATGCGGATGTCAGCGTCACAGATGTGGCACCGACCCAGCTACGGCACACCATTGGCCGCCTGATGCCGCGTCGGTTCAAGACGGTCGCAGTTCACATTACACCTTTGCGCGGCCAGCTGATGTGGCTCGTCCAGCAATTGCGGGACACCTTTGTTCAAGCGGGCCACGGTTTCTGGTATGATTACGCAGACGATTGTCCTAAGGATGTGTGCTTCTCGCCTGTCACCGTTGACGCTGACACTGCCATTCACGCTGTTGGCGTGGCCGCCCGCCGGTGGGCGGCTGCAGAAGCGACGATACTTTGGGATCTTCCGAGTCGATCGTGGCTGGTGATGGCCGACCCGTCAGAGCACGCGCTTCAATTCGCAGAGGACTTACGTTCTGTAGAGGACCGAGCGCTGCGTTTCCGACGGCCTGTGAATTGGCGCCTCAGCACGCGAGTCTCGCTACATGATCGCGCTGGTCTGAATTGTACCATATGGGCGGTGTCGCAATTGGACGACCCGTCGGTTGTCGAATACCAACTCTCGCCCTTGACACCTGGTGAGATCATGTACTTGCAGGAGGAGCGACGAGAACACTTCCCAAGGTCCAAAGCCAGCTTCACAGCAACACACGTGTTGGATGCGGACGGTCAGCCTGTCGGAGCTGCAGTGCTCAGGGTGAAGAGCATGGACGAGAGCGTCCCCGATGACTTCCACCAGGTTTTGAAGACGTGCTTGCAACAGGGTGTCTTTGAGTGGCGCGGTGTTCGCTGCGAGCTAGCACACTATGCGGGCTGCTCCGAGCCCAGCTTCCGAATAGGCGCCCGGCTTGGTCGCACGGATGTTCGCCAGGACCTGTGGGCATGGGAGCAGCAGGCCCGTCCGGGCCAACGGCATCACATGCACCTCCCTCCAATGGTACGTTTGCAGCCCATGCCGTCCTTCGAGGCAGCCGGCAAGGAGCATGGCAACACCACCCTACCGTGCCGAGAGCTGGCGGTGTTTCTGGGCCCGGCTTCCATTGGCCTGAGGCTTCCCGCATCTTCGACCCCGCATGCCAAGGAGCAGCCTCTGCTGACGTATGCGGCGGATCACCCGCCGCAGCTGCCTTGGCAGCCTTGCGTGAGCCAGCCGGAGTCAACGCTTGCGCAGGTCGAGACCGGATTGCGGGGCCTAGGGCATGAGGTGGTTACGCTGCCAGCCGAGAACCCGTTCCTGCGCGGGCTTTTTGCGCGCATGCTCAAGCATGGGGTCTTCCCTGATGGTGTGCCTGCGCGCCCCCAAGTCGCAATCTCTGTGAGCCAACGTAGTGTACCCCGCAATGTGCTGTTTCGCTTGCCGCTCTGTGCGATCGAAGCGATCTTTGTCTGGATGCCCGGGCGGGAGGGCCTGACACTGCGGCCATTGGATGACAATTCGTTTGTTCAGTGTCCACCCGAAGCATCGGGAGCTTTTGAGGAGGATGCCAGGTACAGCGTGCAGTTGCACTCTGCGCGACAGCTTCTGGCGTTGGGCTCGATGCGGAGCTGGCGCCTGCGAGGGCCATTGCTGGGTACTCCTGGCCCAGAGGGAGAAGCATGCGCTCGCACCTACACCGGAAGATCTATCATTGGCTACGTGTTGAAAGCTCAGCCTCCTCCGCCGCAGCAAGCGCCGGCCGCGGCGGCTACGACCACCTTTCAGGACGCCTATGTCCAAGGATTGCCGCAGCAGTCAGGCAATGCTCCGGAAACGAGTGCGGGAGCCGGGCCGAGCGGCGGGGCAGCGAGCGCGGCAGGCGCTTCTACGACGGCAGCGGCTGCAGGGGGAGCCCGACCGAACACTGGCCACCAGCCCAGCACACAACGAGCTCCGGCAGCGCCAGCTTGTACGACTTTGATGACGTCATCAATGGTAGGCTCGCATGAGGCCACTGCGGAATCGCTAGCGCAGGGTGTTGAGATTCTGGCCGGACAGGCCGGTCCAGATGCAGCGGCTGAAACGGCACTCGTGCGACCTTTTGGCGTCGGCCCCGGTGCTGGAAGACAGAGTTCGCACAGCGGCGACGCCCTACCGAATGCTTGCGATGTCCCCGCCCAGCTAACAGCGATGGCCAGTCAGAACGTCGTATCGCTCTTGGCTTCAGATTTGCCTGGCGACACCGCCGGTCGTGACACACCCCTCGCCGTCACAGTTGAGGAACTGCGGCGCGCGGCGCCCTCGGAGTCAGCTGCTCAATCTTCTGAACCAATTGCTACGGCGGGTCAGGATGCGATGCTGGCACCAGCTTCGACAGAGCATGTCGGTGCCGACCACCGTGACGTACAAAATGCCGACGTTGCGGTCGAATGGCCGGGGCACGCAACAGCCACGGGATCGGGTCAGACGGGCAACTCGCTACCGGGGAGTGCCGGGGCACTTGCGCCTACACTCGTCAGCTGCGCTGCCGCCGCAGAGGCGCCAGTCGGGTCACTGCCTGATGACGGTGGCGGCCGCTGCCGCGGCAATGTAGCCGCAGGTGCGGAGCGAGCGGAGGGACAAAACGGCTCAAAGCCGCCGGACGCAGCCGGGAATCATGTGGCCAAATTGCTTTGCAACTTTGAAGAATTGGGCACGAGTGCGGGACTAGCGGACCCACATGCGGGTTTGTGGCCGCCGCTACCGGCCGCTGTTGCGGCAGCGACGGGCAATGAAGTTCAGGAAGAGGTCTCCAAGCGGGTGTCCGCGTATTTGCATCGTCCATTGGAAGCACTGCGCGGCACTGAAGGTGCTTGCTTCCTGCGCTCCGTCGCGCACATGCTGCACCTTCCGGAGGAATCGGATGGCAACGAAAGCTGGCAGGTGTTCTGGTACCTTCTCTGCTCGGCGTGGCTACTCGCCGGCGATGGCAATGATAATTATGCCGAGCGCGGTGCACAGGTAGCACTTGAAGCGCACCCTTACTGGAGTGAGGCGATGCGATGCGACCCTGCCTTGAGTGCAGCTGCAATTGTTATCTGGCAATTCGAGGGCATCCTTGCGAATTGTATGGCACACCCTTGTCAGTACACCACCGACACGCAGGTTGTCGAAGCAGCTAAATTGGTGCAGGCATTCTATGGGCACCAGATCTTGGTCGTCAACTCGACGGTATCTCATGCGGACGCGGTTGACGCGCTCAGCGGTGTACTGCAGCCCGAGGGCGTCGCCATCACGGATCGTGCTCGCATGTCGCAGCATCCATTCCTTTTGCTGCGATTTTACGACCATTATATTACAGGACACTCCACGCAGCCCATGCCGCCGTTGACGGTGTCAGCCTTTGATACTTGGTTTTCGGGAGGCTGTATGGGGCTACGTGCCTTACTGGGCGAGAGTGACCTAGAGGCTTCTCGGGCGAATGCCAGGCGATGGGTGCTGACTGAGTTAGCGCGAAAGCGGGGAGCGAGCCCCGACCCGCCGATCGAAGCTCAATGCAAACGACCCCTGTGTGTGTGGTCGGTGTGCGGCCGGGCTCGGGTCTGGGAACACGCTCTCAAGCGCCTCGGGGAAGACTGGGTTGTTGGCGTGGAATCCGAGGTCAACGACACCATACGGGCCATTGTTGCCAAGATGCACGGCTTACCGCAAAGCCCTTCCACCAATATGTACCGCAAGCCGGATGGAAAGCTTGTCGCCTACCCAGGTGACGCTCTCACGCTGTTCGCCGACGGCGGGCGGCCGCTCAAGCAGCTGCTGCGCCGTTGCCCATTCAATGCGTTGCATTTGGTGTTGCAGGCAACGCCCTCGTGCGATCTCCGCAGGACCAGATTCAAAGGTGAGTTTGGCTGGTGTGGGCCCCGTAGTGTCCTCCTCCATTCCGGATTGGTCCTTCAGGAGCTGCACCACGCGCCCGACACTGCGCTTGTGGTTGCTGTCGGCGAGCACGCCGCCGAACTAGCGGACCAGCCGCTTTTTGCGAACTATCTAGCCGATGTCACGCAGGGAGAGGTGTCTTACCTTGATACCGGGCAGATAGATCTCCTGGCTTCCCAACGTGCGTGGGTGTCGCCTTTTGGCTTCGCCTCGAAACTCGAGGTGCCAGCTGCGCATAGCGGTGTTCAGAGCGGCTGGGTGCCTTGTGGTGTTGCGCTGGCGCACGCGGCGGACATCGTCGGTCCCGATCTCGGCGAGACTCTTGTTGGCCTGCTGCGTGATACCAACGGTGTCTCGCGGGTCGTGGCGCCTACTCGCGTGCACGATGAGATTCCAACACGATATCGGTGCATATTCCACAGCTCGCCCTCCCTAATTGAGTTTGCTTCTGCAGAGTCGGAGTGGCAATTTGCTGGGCAGACAGTGTTGCTAGCATCGCACGCGCCTGTCTCTGATCTTGGCGCAGTTGTGCTGCGAGCGTTTTCTTCGCCAACGCCGCAGCGCTCCTGGTGGGCAGTGCCAGCGCGGCGCTACGAGGGGTGCTTGCTAAGTGCCTCAGTCGCACTGGGCGGCGCCATTTCCGACGGTAGCGTGCTTTTCGATCCGTGCGCTTACCGGGCTCAAAGCTTAGTGCAACGGCACGACGAGTGGGGTGAGCCAATTCCATGCGATTGGTCGGCCTTCGATCGAGACTTCCCGGATGCACGGCGCCAGTTCGAGCAGTTCGATTCCGCGGCCACGACTGCGGGGGATGTGACGAAATCGCTGCAGCCGGCAATGCGCATTCTGCACCGGCGCGACGTGACAGATGATTGGGGTGTGCGGCCTGTTGGTTTGCATGAGTATTGCAGGCTCACCGGACTGCAGATTCCGCCGGGCCAGTTCGCTGACCAGTGTGTGGCGGTCTTGTTGAAGCGGGCTACGCCGGTTCTTCAGCTGACCCGGGTGCTCCAGGGAACCGGGCCGGATCACAGCCTTCATGCCGCTCTGCATGGCCGCTGGGTCCCAAGCCAAAGCGGTCCGCTTGTACGTGCTCAGCTTGCGGCGAAGTACGCTGTGCTCCTCCAGCATGTCCGTGGTCGGCCGCAGGCGAAGGCACCCTTTGCTCGCACTTGCCCCACGCCTTTGCCGAGAGCATTATGGGAAGAGTACCTTGCCGCTGACAGTTCGTTTCGCCAGCCTTGCGATGATGAGCTGTTGCAGCTAGATCCTGTGCCAGCTTACGACGCGGAATCTCTGCCGGCTCGTCGTGTCGCTGCCGAGGTTCCCGGTGCCTCGCGGCCTTCGCAAGGCACGAAGCGCGGCGCCGCGGCCGCGTCGACGTCTCATCGCCCCGTGGCCGCACGAGTGTCAGGTGAACCGCATCAGGCAGGGTCTGATGCGGCTGCTTCGGCTAGCCTGGCAGGCTCTCGGCCTGTAACTGCTCCAATTGTTTCCGGTAGCAATGCGGGTGAACTTGCCGGAGCACAGCCATTCGGAAAGGGCATGGAATACTCTGCAGACATGTCGGGTCTGATGGTCGCCCTGGGGGCTGCTATGCGCGTGGACGAGCGGACTCTCGCACTCTCCGCTGGATATGCTTGGGTACGCGAGCGATATCCTGCTTTGTGGCATGGAGATCTCTTCGAGCAACATTTCGCATTTCAGTGTTGGTTGGCGATCAGCGTATGGCAGGAACGAGAACCGCCTGCAGTGTATTTCTCGGAGGCCACGGACGACCGCAACATTATCGGAAGTGCGAAGTGCCTGCTACGCGGGGTTGGTTCGCAAGCCGTGTTGCTATGCCAAGCGCCGCAGAAGCGACTGCGTGTCTGGGTGGGTCCCACTCTGCCCGAGCTCGGGGTCGTCGTGGGGCTGCTGTTGCCTCCGGCGCCAGATGGCCTCTACCTTGCTATCCCGCCGCTGCGTCTCTGCAGCGAGCTTGCGATGTATCCATTGGAGATGGGAGCCGTTGCAGCGCGGAAACATCCACACAATTTGCTCTTCATGGCTGTCTGCACTCTTGGCATGCCTAAGCTGATGGGATCAGGAGTGGTACCGCAGGGGGGTGGCGGCTTCACACGATTCGTGAATCAGTGGATGGAAGATCGCCCGGTTCCACGAGCCAGTGAGCTCCACAAGCTTGGAGAATTGCTGAGGAGCTTCGTCCGACACATCAGCGCTGCCGAAGTCCCGGCATCGAGCCAGAGTAAGCGGCCCACTGCATGTGCAGAAATCATCAGCCACACTTTTGATACACTGCCCCGCTGGCTAGTGGTGGCAAACCCTGGCGCTGCTCATTGTCTCGAGCTGTCGAGCGGCGCCGCGGCAGAAACAACTGCCGGAATTTTTATCAATACGAATTCACTCTACGCTCTTTGGTCTACGCCCCCTCTTCATTGCAGTGATGCGCAGCTCGCCGCTCGCCGGAGACTCAGCGAGGGACTGCTGCGCGCGACGCAGTCGGCATGACGTCGAATCCTCTCGGATTCTGTGTCAAGCATTGGGATTTGCCTCTGTCATTGTTCCCGCCGCGCGCGCTGCGGTCGTACACAGGTCATCTCACAAGCTGCTGCCGTGCGCTAGGGGTTGCTCGACCTCGGGTGCGGACGTGGCAGCGGTGCGCCTGGCTGGCGGGCATCAGGCCATGCTCTACCACATCTCTGCTCCATATCCACGGGAACCTCGATGAGGATTGCCGCTTGCCCGCACTGGCAGAGTTCTGCTCTCGCATGTTTGCGTCCCAGAGTCCGCGACAGCTTTGGTCCCGACAGCTCTCGTTGTACAGCCTGCAGCGCAGTTTCCGGCTAACGACTTGGAATGTCACGAGCCTCCGCAGTCAGCGGGATGGTACTGGGAAAGTGCTACGCATTCGGCGTTTCTCCGATTTCGGCATCGTTGCGCTTCAGGAGACGCACCTACTCGCAAACGACCCTTTGCCGCTCGCCCAGTCCTTGCCCCATAGTGACTTACATTACTCCACTGCCAGACGCACGGACAAAGGAGGCACTTCCGGCGGATTGCTGTTTGTAGTCCCTGGGCATCTGGGTTACAAGGTCGAGGGCAGCGTGCGTGAGGTTTTGCCGGGATACTTGGCTTGGTTGGTGGTCATGTACAGTGGTCTTCGATTTCGGTGTTGGAATGTCCATGCTGTCCCGCACAGGAAAAAGCAAGTCATCGAGGCCTTGCGCGCTGAGTGCCAGCGACTGACGGAAGACGCGGGCGAGCAGGACGTGCTGGACGTTTTTGCGGGTGATCTGAACATTTCGCCGCGACGGGAAGCGGATGCTGAGCTTTTCGATCTGGCTTCGCGGGGCCTCCGGATGCGCTGTGCTCAGTTTGCGTCCCTTGCCGGGGGCCTTTCCGAGGGCACCTATCGAGACGCGAACGGGCCTCATTGGATCGACCATGCTGGTGGCACCACAGCTTCCGAGAGTTCCGTGATGCTGGTATGGCACTTGACCCGGGATCAGCCGGCCACTGCTTCTGGGCATCATGTGCCGTTGGTGCTCACGGGCAGCTTGCGGCACCGTCGTGCAGAGCCCAAGAGTCCCTGGCCTGCCCTCCCTACGTGGCTCTTCGTCGGGCGTACCAGTTCTACGGAGGATCTGGTTCGACGCTTGTCTCGGAATTTGACGGACAGCGGTCTCCCTCTTGACGTTCTCCGTGCGCAGCGCCATGCATTCACACAAACAGGCGGGCGTGATGGCCAGCAGTCCTTGCTCGATGAGGCCCAGCGCCTCGCAGATGCGAGCTCTCTACGCAGCAGCCCGCTAGTTCATTTCAATCGAATGGAGCAATGCGTCCACGCTTGGGCCAAGCGCGAGCTCCGAAGTGTTCGGAAATCCCCTTGGCAAGTTGTGAAAGAGGCAGTCGACATCGCCAGTGGCCGGCAAGTACAGGTGCCAGCCGACGCTTGGCGGGCAGTACACTCCATCCTGGATCTGCAGCCCGCTGGTGTGCTCAAGGGCGATGTATACGTGCTCGGCAGGTCGGAGGCTCAGATTGTTGTCGAGGCCTATTCGGCGCTCTGCCCCAACGCCGGCGATTTTCAAAGTAATCCCGATGCCCCGGATGCTGCCCAATATCGGCGTTACCGCCGGTTACTCCCGAAGGTGCAGCCGTTTGACGAGCGGCTGGAGTCACCAGAGGGCTTAACTGACGACGTGCAAGAGTTGGATCGCATATACGCTCAGTCTCGTGATTTTTGGAGCTGCCGACCGGAAGTCGATGCCATTGGCCAATTGCAACATCTGATGCATTATGTCGAACATGTGGTGCAGGATTCGAGCCTAGACGTGGCAGTTCCGACCGTGGCGGAACTTCACCATATTGTTGTCAACACTCCGGACTCATCGCCAGGATATGGGGGTGTGCCCTTCGCAGCGTGGCGGTTGGTCAGCTTGGGCGTGGCAATGTTGCTGCGATGCTTCTTTCGCGCTTTGCTAGAGGACAGCGCAGCTGCACTCGACGAGTCTCCTCTCAGGCATCAATTGATTCGATGGATATCCAAGAAGATCGCTGCGCCGCAGCCTTCTGCTCGAAGGCCATTGGGTATTTCGGCTTCGTTCTACCGGCTTGTCAATGCAGCCCTGCATCGCATATTCATGCAGCACGTCAGGCCGCGCATGCATCCTGCTCAGGCACTCTTTCGGGAGAAGGGGGAGGCACTCTCCGCAGCTGAGCATCTGCAGTCTTTCCTCGACACCGGTGATGCCGCGCCCTATCCGCTGCCGAGCCCGCCCACTGCCGAAGCACGCCGCAGTGCTGTGAAGATAGTCGGGCCATGGCTGCAGGAGCCAACGCGGCAAGATGACGATGTGGACTCGCTACGGCTTGTTTCGTTGAGCGACTTCAACAAGGCGTTCGAGCGCGTCAGCCCCAGTTGGATCATGGTGTTGCTCTGCGCCTGGGGCGTCCCGCTCTGGCTCTCAGCCCTGGCCGCTTTCTTCCTGTATGATCGCATTGTGCACTTGTCCGTGCGGGGCTGGGTCGGGCCTGGGCGCCGTGTCTTCTCTGGCGTTGACATAGGGGGCAATGCCTCTTCTGGTCTCTATTGCCTTGGCTTGGGTCCTCTCTTGTGGCTGCTCGCGTTGCTGCCGGATCTGCAGCAAATCGAAGCCTACATGGACGACCTTGCCGCCGGAGGGGGGCTTTGCGGCACAGCATGGTTCCAGGCGGCGCTGCTCAGCTTCACGAATGTGATGCCACTCGTGGTCGATTACCATTCGTGTTGGCACGTTAGCGATGGCGATGAGTGGCGCGGCTGCGGCACGCCTTTTTGGAATCTCAAAGCTGATAGCGCGCATCTGCGTTCGGTGCGTGCTCCTGATGGTGACTCGTGCCGGGGTCGCTGGCGAGACTTGCAGCTTCTATGTGACAGCAAGCAGCCGGCTTGCCAGTGCAACTGCAAACTTCAGATTGTGCCACATCGGCGGCCCACAGAGGCCGAGGCGCTTGGGTTGTTCTGCCTGCCTTGGGGCGTTGCGTGCGTCGCTGAACAGGCAGAGTACCTCGGCGTTATCATCGGGGCATGTTGCTTGTGGACCCTTCCGCAGCCACCGAGCATCGCGGTTCACCGTGCGCAGCTGTCCTTTGCGAAGCCGTTGCGACGTATTGCCGGCAAGGTGGAGCTTCTTTCGTCTGTCCCGCTCAGCGTGGCGCAGCGCTGCGTGACATGGGTTGTGTACATCTTGCCGCTGATTTCGTATGTCGCCCAATATTGTTGGTTGTGCAGCACCGTTGAGGCGCAATTGGTTCAGCACCTTTCTCAGCACATGCGTTGCTCTTGGTGGCTCTCGACCTCATTCCTTCAGTGCCTGCGCGTGTGGAGTGGCCAGTCGATTGGTCCGCAAAGCGTGTCCGCTGTGTGCGCGGGCCACTACGTCGGACGCTGGCGCAGAGCCCAGGGAGCGCTGTGGTGGCACACCTTGCACCTTTCATCCGCCGGCAGGCCCGCTTGTGATGCGGTTCTGGCTTGCCTGCGCTGGGCTGAGGACGACCGATGTTCGCGGATGACTGCTCGTGTTTTGCTTGCTGTTTCTGACTCCGCGCCTGTTGATCAGTCAGGAAAGGTTGCCGGTGCGGTCCGCGCCGCTCTGGATGAGATGCATGCTGCGCAGTACGAGCGCGGCTTTTTGCTGAAGTTCAATCGATGGCCAGCTTCGATGCAGGCGCCTCTGACGTGCCAGACATACCGGCACCCCAAGCATACGTTCACACAAATCTTCACGATGTTCAGGTGGTTGACGAATGCAGTGCCTACCGGTCGCCGGCGACGACACTGGATGTGCCGCCCGCTTCAGCCGTTGCATTGCGAGTGCTGTGGGGCTAAATCGAATGTGGTGCCGCTTTCGCGGTTGGGCGAGATGGGCGTGTGCCACGACCACCTCGCGGAGCTGGCATCGGACCATTTCGACGGCAGCAGTTGGCGAGCATATGTGCACTTGGTCGGCCGTGTGGCGCCAGACTTAGTCGAGACCGTGGGGCCGGACAGTCTGTCACATCCGGTACTTGACGCTTGCGATGATGGTCGATCTATGTCGGACCGTGAGCCGACCGTTGCCTCGACTTGCGCGGCTTGCGGCCTTAGCGACGACAGTTTGGAGCATCGATTCTTCGCTTGCCCAGTGTTCGGCTCTGCTTGGGAGGTCGCCTTTGGCCATGCGCAGGTGGCCTGGACAGGATGCATGCCGCAGGCAGCTACGTTGCTAGCTTTCTTCCATGCGGCCCATCTCTGGTTCGCTGCACGCTCGCATGTGGACGGGAACTCGGTGGCCGCCACATCTGCGACGTGGCACCGCAACTCGGTGTCTTTACTGCAGTTGTGGTGGGATGGGCTAGCTGCGGGAGATAAGCCATGGGAGCTGGCGCGCAGATTGTCAGGCCACGGAGTTCGCTTGAGCGGCCATCGCCTTGCAGCAAGGTCCGCTGATGTCAATGGGCACCTCTGCGAGCTGGATCTACGGATGCTCTCAACAGTCTCTCGGCTGGGCGCCGCCGTCGTGCGTGCGTTACGCAGCAAGGAGACGGGAGTCCTGCCACCGTGCCGACAATGCGTGCACTGCTGGTGCTGAATGTCAACACATCCCGTCATCCCTGTCGCGGTAGGGCCAGGAGTGCATGCCGAAGCCGGGCGGTCTGATTACAGAGGCCGCCGGTGGGGCGTTGCAAATCGGGTCCCTGGCGCTGAGCGCATCTACACTTGGCTCTACCATTCCGCTGGCGGCGTCTATCGCAGTTCTGAGCGCCCCGCGCTGGTTCCGCGCATCGTGCGGCTTGGGTGCGATTACACAGTGCAGATCATCGATGAGGAGTGCATGTGCGGATGGCGCCGTTCCTGCGTCCTCTCCGCGCGGGAGCTGGCGGCCGGCACGGAACTCGTGACATTGCATCAGGCTACATGGAGGCCGATGGAGAGCCGCCTGATCATTACTGGCGATGGTGGCGGCAAATTTGTCAACGATCAACCTTGTTTCGGTGCTGGCCTCGTCGCCTTCATCTACAGCGGTGGCTTGGCACAGCGGCTGGCCGAACTGGTGCTGCCACTGTATGGCGCGGAGTCTGCGCAGGAGGCCGAGGCCGCAGTTGGCTGGGAAGCCGTGCTGTGGCGCACCCAGGTCTTGCGCTTAGCCTTGGTGCGGGGGTTTGAGCCGTCGCCTCCCGACATACTGTATGGCGACTCGGCCAACACAGCGGGAGCCTTGGAGGGCCGAGTTCGATTGCGCGCACCGGCGCCGAATCGATGGGCTGCCGGCATGCGGGAGACGACATCCACCCATACGCGCAGTTGGCACATGGTTGCAATTCCCAGGTCCATGAACAAAGCGGCAGATCGAGTTGCCACCACAGCTTGGCAGCTTGTGCGCGACGTCAGGGCTGCGATGCCTAGGCTTACGGTGCTTGGATCGGAGACGCAGCTGCAAGGATCGCGCGAGGGTCTCGCGCTTTCGTCGACATATAACTGGGTGCAGGTCCTCTTTGTTTTCGATAGTCGGCGTTCAGATGCTGCTGGTATTGAGGGCGCACCGTGGCGGCTTCGGCTCGCTGAGCATTTTGCCATGCCGATGTATCAGCGGGCGCCTTCCTTGAGTTCCAATGCCGCCCTTCCACAGCTGGAATGGACCATTGCCCGGCCAGAATGGACACACCGCGCTCTGTATTATGCCTTGGTGTTTATGCCATCGCATGGTAATCGAACTGGTCAAAGGTTTTATCGATCCTGGAAGCTTCAGCAGACCTACGATCTCGCTTCCCAAGTGGAGGGAGGCGGGTGGGTCTTCACATGGTATGCAACGGCCGACGGCACCGGGCAGGGACGTGCCATTGAGCGGTCACCGGGTGTGCAATTTTTGCCTCGACCGCTACGGGCACTGCTTCTCGCGTCGCGGCATACCGAGTACGACCTCACGGCGTGCCACCTGGCCGCCATTGCATCCGTGCTAGGGGTCGGGGAAGCCCCTGTTTTGCACCACGTGCTTGCGCAGCTGAAAAGCGAGAATCGCGAATCCTTTCTCTCGGATTTACCTGGTGGCAAGCTGTCGCTCGTGGCGCCTCTGAATTGCACAGATCTGCTCGATCCCTCAGGACCCATGCAACGGTGGATGCGTGCGCAGGGTGCTGTTTACTTCGTCTCGGGCCTGAAGGGATTCGCCGAGCCATTCAACGGTGATTACGACTACGAATCCAGGACGCGTTACAGGCATGCGCTGGGTGGAGTCATTGAGCTCACCGAGGGGCATTGGACGCTGGTCCTTGAGGGCGCCGGCGTGTGCTTCCGATCCGGTGTAGCTGGTCCAACTGCGCCTCCATTGGGCCGATGGGAGGTTGTCGATGCGGCTGCGGGCAATCTCTGTCTTGAGCGCAGGCGGCGCGCAATCGCAGAGTGGTACACGGAGTACGTTAAAGAGCTGCATCATGAGCTGCCCGTTGCGATTTCCAGACTTCAGCAGAAGGGGTACACTGGCTTGGCTGGGCAGACGACCCGGAATCTTGTCTATCACCACACCGCGCAGGTGGAAGCGCAAGTGGTGCGGCTTGTCTTGATGGACCTGCGAGGGAGACGACCGCTCTTCTCGCACGCCTTAGTGCACGATGCGTTGTTCATAGATACGAGCGTGCAGTGCCACGAAGTCCTGTCAGCATTTGATCGTGTCATTGCTGTTCTCGGCCTAGCTCCGATGCAAGTTACCGAGAAGTCGTGGACGAAGGACCTGCGTGCAGCGGAGGCGAACCTGGCGTCCAGCGGGTACACCGAGGATGCTCCTTTACCAGTGGAGTCCGATGACGCGTACAATGAGGCGAGCACACTGCACCGCTATGCGCCGTTACATCTCTTTGATACCGCGCATCGGCTCCCCCGGCGCTGACGACACTCACGTCGTCAGTGCGGACCCACCCGGCACACCCGCATTGGCTCAGATAACCCTGCCATCGACCACACGCCCACGAACGCAACCACCACACCGACCATGACGACGCTTACAACGATAACATCAAAATGCAGTATTTTCCAACTTCTGACTGTGCCTGCGCCGAGTGCCTGCCCTGGGCTCTTGGGGTAACTTGAGCTGCTTTGTCGACAGCGACGGCTGCGAGTGCCTCTATGCGGCCGACTTCTCGGGGGCCACCTGCTCGGAGCCTCGGCCCTGCCAGGTCGCGACCGACTGCAGCGGGCACGGCTACACCGCCTCATTTGCTCAGCGGCCTCGAGGGCCTCGATTAGCGGCCCGGCAAATCGGAACGGTGCGGCAAATCGCAGCCCTGTCGTCGAGACAGGTACGGTCAAGCTCTCAGCGGCCTCAGGTGCCTCCGTGCGACGCCTCGCCAACGAGAACGGTGCGGACAAGTTGATCTCGGCGGCCTCGAGGGCCCGTTCCATCGGCCCTGGGCCGGGCTATGGCCACACGACCGCCATGACCATCACGACGGCCACAGCCACTACGACGGCCCAGTCGGAAGCCCACGAATAGCTATGTGAACTTTTTTGTTTGTCAATACGCAATCAACAACCGTACATCATTGCGAAGACTGACAGCGCAATTCGTGCGCAGCACGGATCACGCCAAATGCTGGACAGCCTGCGCCGAACTGCTTTGCCCTGGGCTCTTGGGGTAACTTGAGCTGCTTTGTCGACAGCGACGGCTGCGAGTGCCTCTATGCGGCCGACTTCTCGGGGGCCACCTGCTCGGAGCCTCGGCCCTGCCAGGTCGCGACCGACTGCAGCGGGCACGGCT
>PVBE011838081.1_pt1 | contig 15386 bp, 13 predicted proteins | sample 1631181 | NCBI WGS metagenome assembly PVBE01 (sample SAMN08397723, study PRJNA350692) | Marine metagenome, whole genome shotgun sequencing project. | isolation source: water | place: Pacific Ocean | collected 2012-04 | reverse complement strand
CTCCGCCATACCGTCCTCGATGCTGACGATCGAGAAGGCGTCACAGAGCTCCGCGTACAGCTCGACGAGCTCCTCCGAGCTGAGCGTGCGGCCCTCGCCGTCCAGGTGGTAGGCGCCATCGCGGTAGAACTCGCTGCTCGCGACGTCGAGCGCGATGGCGATGTCCTTCCCCGCGGTGTAGCCGGCCTTGGTGATCGCGTCGTCGATGACCTCGAGCGCCTGGCGGTTGCTCTAGAGGTTCGGGGCGAACCCGCCCTCGTCGCCCACGTTCGTGTTGAGGCCCTGACTCTTGAGCACGGCCTTGAGGTGATGGAAGACCTCGACCCCCATCCGCAGCCCCTCGGAGAAGGATGCGGCGCCCACCGGCATCACCATGAACTCCTGGAAGTCCACGGTGTTGTCGGCGTGGGAGCCCCCGTTGAGGATGTTCATCATCGGCACCGGCAGAACATGCGCGTTCGCCCCGCCGAGGTAGCGCCACAGCGGCTGGCGATGGTGGGCGGCGGCTGCACGCGCGACGGCGAGGCTCACGCCGAGCAGCGCGTTGGCACCGAGCGTGCGCTTGTTCGGGGTCCCGTCGAGCTCGAGCAGGCGCGCGTCGAGGGCCCGCTGGTCATACGACGGCAGCCCGCGGATGACCGGCGCGATGCGCTCGTTGACGTGGTCCACGGCGACGCGAACACCCTTGCCACCGAAGCGCCGTGCGTCGCCGTCGCGCATCTCGAGCGCCTCGTGCTCGCCGGTCGACGCGCCGCTCGGGACGGCGAAACGCCCGGTCGCGCCACCGTCGAGGGTGACCTCCACCTCGACCGTCGGGTTGCCGCGGCTGTCGAGAATCTCACGGGCGTGGGTGCGGGCGATGCCAGTCATTTCGAGTCCTTATCCTTCAAAGCTGCATCGAGTGCTTCACGTACGAGCGCGTGCTTCTCGCTGGCGAGGAGGGCTTCGAGGGCGCCGCGAATCTCGGGGTTCTCGGCGTGGGCTGCGAGCGCCTTCACGACCGCCTCCCGAAGCAGGTGGTCCTGGTCCGCGAGCGCGGCCTTCAGCGTCTCGAACCCGGCCTCGAGGTAGGCCGCGGCGAGCGCGCGCGCGGCGCCTCTACGGAGCGTGCCGTCGGCCTTGGGGTCGCTCAGCGCGGCGCGCATCGGTGCGTCGCCGCCGTCCGTGTGACGCACCGCGATGCCCGACATGGCGCGGACGCGGTCGTTGGCGCTCTCGTTGTTGTCGCCGGCGATCCGGACGAGCTCGGCGTCACTTGTCGGGGGCAGCGCCTTCCACTGCACGTCCGTCGGCGCGGTGCGAAGGTCGAGGATCTGGCCGAGCTTGAGCGGGCCGGCCTTCGGCCCCGGCCGGAGCGCGCTGAGCTTCGGCGGATCGAGCACTTTGCACTCGGCCGCAGCGGGTGAAGACGGCGGCACGATGATCGGCGGCCCACCACATCCGGAGAATACGAGCGCGAGAAGCCACGTCCGACGCGTCATGGCGCGCACCTTAGCGTGCGTGGCACGCGACTTGAACTGGTTGCTTCGCGTGGTGGGACTGCGGTTTGGGTCGAAGTGCACCCCTGCTGTTAGAATCCGCGGCAGAGCGGCTCGGACGCTACGGGAGACGCTGTGTTGAGATCGTTGCTGAGGTCGGGCGTCGCTGTCGTAGTGGCTGCTGCGCTGTCCACCGGGTGCGCGGAAGAGAACAACAGCGACCCCGTGCTGGTCCCGCTGGACGACACCACGTTCAGGGTCAACCAGCAGGGTGTCATCACCATCCGCGCCACCGATCCGGATGGCGACCCGCTGACGTTCAGCCACACGCTGGATCCGGAACCTCGCACCCAGACGATGGGGGAGACCGGGCAGCCGCAGCTCCTCGGCAACATCTTCGTCTGGACGCCCGGGATCGCCGACGCAGGCGACGCCGGGCTGCTCGAGTACGCGCTGACCATCACCGTCGAGGACGACCAGGGCGGATCCGTCAGCGAGACGCTCACGCTGCGCGTAGTGAGCGAAGGCGTCGGTGGCAGCTCGGCGCTTCGATTCATCGAGCCCCCCGGGGCTGGGATGGCGGTCGACCTCAGCCAGAAGGCGTGCATCGACGAGCTGCGCGTCCGGGTCAAAGCCGACGCGGTCCCTGACCAGGACGTCGAGGTCTTCCTGTGCCCCCCGGTCCCGGACGGCGCGCGCCTCAGCGGCGCAGAGAAGGGGAAGGAGCGCGTCTTCTTCTGGTGTCCGAGCGAGGAGCAGCTCGACCGCAGCCTCTCGCACCTCGTCACCTTCTGCACCCGTGAGGTCGGCGGCGACGCGGTGGTCCAGAAGCGCTTCTCCATCCGTTTCCAGCGCACGGCGGCGGCGGGCTGCGCGGGCGCTGCGCCCGTCATCACGCACCGCCCGCCCGGCACCTTCTCGGGGCCCCTCAACTACGAGATCGAGGCGATCATCACCGACGACGTGGGCTTCAAGGATCCGCCTTTCGTGCAGTTCACCGTGGGGCCCGACCCGGGTCCGAACCCCGACACCAGCGGGTGGCAGGTCGTCAACATGACGCCGCACGAGGAGGACGACTCCTGGACGGCTTCGATCCCCAACCTCAACCTGCCGGACGGTGAGTCGGCCAACGTCCATTACCAGATCGTCGCGACCGACAACGACGACCCGGACGGGACGCGTTGCGACCACACCTCCCGAAGCGCCCTCTTCCGGTTCACCGCTACGGGCGGCGGCGGTGGCGGCGGAGCGAGCACATACGGCTTCTGCGAGGCGTGCGTGGGCGACGAGCAATGCGGCGGCGCCGAGGACCGCTGCATGCTCCTGCGCGGCGAGTCCTTCTGTGGGCGCAGCTGCGAGAACACCGACTGCTCCGACGGGCAGCAGTGCTACGAATTCGAGAGCATCGACGGCGTCGTCTCGCCGCAGTGCCTGCCGATCGACCTCAACTGCGGCCAGCTTTGCGTCGCCGACGCGCACGAGTCGGGCGCAGGCAACGACGAGCTCGGGAATGCGGTGACGCTCGATCCGGGGCGCTTCGAGGGCAGCATCTGCGCAGGCGATCCGGACTACTTCGCCGTGCCCGTCGCCGAGGGCCAGTCGATTCGGGTGACCGCGAGCTTCGTCAACGAGCGCGGGGACCTCGACCTCGCGATGGCGCTGCAGCTCCCGGAAGATCCGGAGGTCGGCTTTGACTACCAGAGCCTCAACGGCGACGTGGACTCCGAATCGGTCCACGAGCCGTGCGCCCCTGCGACCGCTGATGGAGAGGCCATCATCCTGGTCTTCGGCTACGAGGGCTCGGAGAACACCTACGACCTCGACATCGAGGTCGGCCCCGGTGACTGCGCGAATATGTGCCAGGACGACGTGCTCGAGCCGAACGACGTGGCGGACGACTTCACCGCGGTCGAGGTGCCCTTCGACCGCGGCAACCTCCAGCTCTGCCGCCGCAACGACGACTACTTCGGCTTCGAGGCGCGCGCCGGCGAGATCATCAGCGTCTCGCTCGCGTTCACCCACGCCGATGGCGACATCGACCTGCGCCTGTACCGCGGCGACCTCGACAACATGATTGGGCAGTCGCGCAGCTACCGCGACGCCGAGCTGATCGAGGCCGAGGCGCCGATGGACGACATCTACATCGCCGAGGTCTACGGGGCGACGCGCTCGGTCGCCAACGCCTACTCCATCGCCATCGAGACCCGGGCGCTCGAGATGTGCCAGACCACCGTGGAATGCCCGGTCGGCAGCTACTGCGCCTTCGCCGGCTGCAGTGAGGACGCGTGCCAGGGCTTCGGCCAATGTGCGGGCCCGCATGGGTGCGTCACGCCCCGCGCCGGCCTCGATCCGGCCGCCTCCGGTGGGCGCTGCGCGGCGATCTGTGACGCCGACCTCGACTGCCGCGACGGCTTCGACTGCAAGCGCTTCGAGGACTTCTCGAAGGCCTGCGCGCCCTCTGGCGCCGCTCAGGTCGGCGAGCGCTGCGCCGGCTACCAGGATTGCGCCGGTGACCAGGTCTGCTACGCGGTCCCGGGCGGCTACTGCGCCGCCGGCGGTTGCGAGGGCGCGGCCGACTGCCCGGCGGGCACGGTCTGCGGCACGTTGCTCGGCCTGCCTGCCTGTCTGAGGGCGTGCAACAACAACGGCGACTGCCGCGCGGCCGAGGACTACGAGTGCCGCGAATTCGCGGACGGCCTCGGGTGCACCTGGTGAGACGCGCGGCCGTTGCGGCCGCGGTTCTCGGTTCGATTCGAGCGCCCGGCCGAAGCCGACGCGGAGGAGGAGTCGCCGTGAGAGTCTCAGCAGCAGGTGCCTGGGTGGTTGCGGTGTGGCTCTGCGCGGGTTGCAGTACCGACAGCGAGGGCATCGAGGAGCAGCCCGACATGGGGCCGCCCGGCCTGGTCGAGCGGGTCGATGTCGACATCGTGCTGCCCGGCACCAACGCGACCATTCACGGCGCCGCCTTCTTCGAGCACGGCATCTACGGCGCGCGCATCGTGGGCGATGTCAGTGGGACGCCCGTCGACCGTGAAGTGCCGCTCCGGTTCATCGAGAGCGCCCGCCTCGCGCTCATCTTCGAGCCGGGCTTCGTCGCCGAGCTGCCCGAAGGTCAGCTGGTCGGGACGGTCGAGGTGAGCAGCGAGGTCGAGGGGCGGCGGGGAACGCAGCAGGTCGCCATCCAGGCGCAGATCCGGCACAGCATCGCGCCTCGCCTCGACTCCATCGCGCTCGGCGTCTTTCCCGCGAGCCCCGTGCAGATCATCGGCGACGGTTTCATCGCGAACGACGAAGGCAGCACCATCGTCGAGCTCCGAGCCACCTACACCAGCCGCGAGGACGGCAGCCAGAGGATGCTCGAGCAGAGCGGCACCGCCGTCCCACCCGACGGAAGCACCAGCCGCGACGAGGTGAGCTTCGTCTTCGAGCCGGCCTGGGTGGGCATCGAGCCGGGCCGCATCGAGGGTGAGGCGCGCGTCGTCAACGAAGGCCGCGGCTGGTTCACTGAAGGCGATTGGACCCCGGTCACCCTCGACCTGCTGCCGCCTGCGATCGACTCGTTGAGCACCGCGTCCGCGAGCCGCGGCGAGGCTGTCCGCATCTCCGGCCAGGGATTCCTCGGCGGCGGCGCAGGCGGGACGACCACCCTGCGTCTCGGCGGCAACTTCCTGCTTCCAGGCGGTCAGGAGGTGCCCATCGACGGGCTCGAGCTCAACCCCGTGCGCGAGAGCGGGACCAGCCTCGTCTTCAGCTTTCAGGTCCGCTACGAGTTCGGCTGCGAGAGCAACGACCTCGGCGCGCGACCGGGCCGCATCGATGGCAGCGTCACGCCGATCATCACCCTCGATGGCAACACGGTGGAGGGGGGCGCGGTGCCCCTCGTCTTCGACATCCTGCCCACCAAGCAGGTGGTCCACCTCAACTTCCTGCCCGCGTTCACCGACTCGCTACGGCTCTTCGGCCTGCGCAATGTCAGCCGCGAGGTGAAGCAGCGCGTGGTGGAGGTCATCCGCCGCGACTACGCAGGCATCAACCTCGAGATTCGCGAGGACGAGCCCACCGACTGGCTCGACTACAGCATCGTGCAGATCGGCGGCCCCGACCCGAACGGAGGCCAGCTCTTCGGGCTCGACAACACGCCCGACCTCGACCATTGCAACCAGCGCCTCGACGACTACCTGGCTGGGCGCAACGCCGACAGCGAGGGCTATGGCGGCATCTTCGTGGAGTCGTTCCTGCAGCTGTCGCCGTCGGTCCCGGGCAACGAGAATCCGCTCGCACACGAGGCGTTCGACGAGATCTTCGAGTCGGTCCTCGACGAGGAGGTCCAGGCGGGCGAATACCCCGACGGCCCCCGCGCCGAGGTCATCCGCCGCGCGATTCGGACGCTCGGCAACCTGGTCGGCAACACCGCGACCCACGAGATCGGGCACAGCCTCGGTCTCCCGCGGCAGCCTGGGTGCGGCCAGTACCACAACACCGCGGGCGACCGGCAGATCATGGACTGCGGGCGCGACCGCCCGTTCGAGGAGCGCTCCGAGCTGGTCCCGGGCACCCACGCGGAGTGGACCTCGGAGAACCGCCGCTACCTCGAAGAGATCCTCCCGCTTCCCTAGAGACGTGTCGGGGGTCGCCGTGACGGGTCCTGCAGCAGTTGCCCTTTTCGCGGCCCTGACGCTGTGCGCGGCCTGTAGCAGCGAGCGCGACGGCAACGACGTGCCGCTCGGGTCGCCTCCGGTGCTCGAGTCGGTCGAGGTCGACATCGTCCTGCCCGGCACCACCGGCACCATCCGCGGCGCCGTCTTCTTCGAGCACGGCATCTATCTCGGTCGCATCGTCGGCGACGTGAGCGGCGTGGCGGTGGACCGCGAGGTGCCGCTGCGCTTCATCGACAGCGGGCGACTCGCGCTCTTGTTCGAGCCGGGCTTCGTGGCCGAGGTTCCCGAGGGGCAACTCGTCGGGATCGTCGAGGTCTCCGCCGAGGTCGAGGGGCTGCACGCGGCCGCGTCGGTGGCCATCCAAGCGCGCGTAATGAACAGCATGGAGCCTCGTCTCGACTCCATCGCGGGGGACGTCTTCCCGGCGAGCCCGGTGCAGGTCATCGGCGGGGGCTTCATCGCAGGCGACGGGGGCAGAACGGTCGTCGAGCTCCGGGCCACCTACACCCACGACGACGGCCGCCAGACGACCTTCGAGCAGAGCGGCATCGCCACCCCGCCGGAGGGCTCGACCAGCCGCGACGAGGTCAGCTTCCTCTTCGACGCGAGCTGGGTGGGCATCGAGCCCGGCCACATCGAGGGCGAGGTGCGCGTCGTCAACGAAGGGCGCGGCTGGTTCGCCGAAGGGGAGTGGACCATGGTGACGCTAGACCTGCTGCCACCCACCATCGAGCGGCTCAGCACCGAATCGGCGAGCCGCGGCGAGGCCGTGCGCATCCTAGGCAACGGCTTCCTCGGCGGTGACGCGGGCGGGACGACGACGCTGCGCCTCGGTGGGGACTTCCTGCCCCCCGGCGGTCAGGCGGTCCCCATCGACGGGGTTGAGCTGAACCCCGAATGGGAGAGCGGGACCCGCCTCGTCTTCAGCTTCCGGGTCCACTACGAACCCGACTGCGAGAGCGATGATCTCGGCGCGACGCCCGGCCGCATCGACGGCACCGTCACGCCGGTGATCAGCCTCGACGGCCAGACGGTCGAGGGGGAGGCTTCGGTGCTCGTCTTCGACATCCTGCCCACCAAACAGGTGGTCCACCTCGACTTCCTGCCGGCTTTCACCGACTCACTGCGCCTCTTCGGATTGCGCAACGTGAGCCGCGAGGTGAAGGCGCGTGTGCTGAAGGTCATCCGCCGCGACTACGCCGGCATCAACCTCGAGATTCGCGAGGTTGAGCCGACCGACTGGCTCGACTACAGCATCGTGCAAATCGGCGGCCCCGACCCGAATGGAAGCCGGCTCTTCGGACTGGACAACACGCCCGACCTCGACCACTGCAACCAGCGCCTCGACGACTACCTGGCGGGACGCAACGCCGACAGCCAGGGCTACGGCGGCATCTTCGTGGAGTCGTTCCTGCAGCTCTCCCCGTCGATCCCAGGCAACCAGAACCCCCTCACCCACGAGGCGTTCGACGAGATCTTCGAGTCCGTCATGGACGAGGAGGTCGAGCGCGACGAGTACCCCGACGGTCCCCGTGCCGAGGTCATCGAGCGCGCGATCCGGACGCTGGGCAACCTGGTCGCGAACACAGCGACCCACGAGATCGGGCACAGCCTCGGCCTGCCCCAGGCGCCCGGCGACGACCGGTTCCACAACACCCCGGGCGACCGTCAAATCATGGATCCGGGACGGGACCGCCCGTTCGAAGAGCGCGCCGAGCTGGAGGGGGTCCACGCGGAGTGGACCTTGGAAAACCGTCGTTATCTCGCGGAGATCCTGCCGCTTCCATGAATTAGCGCGTCAGGACGAATTCTCGCCGCCGGACAAGCTGCCCACCGATCCACAGCGTGGCTGCGGTGACCGCCGCGAGCACGATGATCGACTGGATGAACGGCGGCGCCGACCAGGAGATCGCCCAATTCGCCAGGGACGGACGCAGCCCGGCCGCACCAAATACGTGGGCCAGAATCGTGCTCCGACCGAGGAAGCCGGGGACCTGGTAGACGTTGTGCTCCCACACCAGCAGGTAGCCGAGGCCGAACCAGGCCGGCCACTTGATGAGTTGGCCGACGAGGGCGAACAGCCCGGTGTAGCAGACGGTCGCCAGGGCGGCGGCTATCGCGAAGCGGGTCGCAGCTTCGGGCCCGACACCCGTGCCGATGATGAACGCCGTCGGCACGGTGAGCACGGCGACCGGAAGCCCGCTGGCGAGCACCCGCGCGGCATACAACCAGGCGCGACCGACCGGACGCGTGAAGGGGTAGGTGAGGGTCTGGTCCTCGATCTCCTCGCGCATCGCCGCGCTGCCGAAGAAGAGGGCCATCACGCCCGCGACGAAGCCCACCACGAACTCGCCGAGCTGCGAGGCGCTCGAGTGGGTCCCGAGCTTGAACGCTGCGAGCGCGGCGAGCACCAGGAACGTCCAGATCTTGAACGCGCGCTTGCCGAGGTTTCGGCGCAGGTGGAAGCCGAGCCAGAACCAGGCGGCTCGAGCGTCGTGTCCGGCGGGCAGGGTGGGCACGGTGCTCACGAGATGAGGTACCTGTAGAGGCTCTCGAGGTCGGCGTCCGGCGAGGTGAAGCCCTGTACCACCACGCCCAGCTCGGCTGCGGCGGCGGGGATGTCGATGGCCGCCGTGGACAGGTCGACGGTGGTCACCTCGAGCGTGCTGGCGTCGATGATTTCGGCGGCGCGGATGTGCGGGAGGTGCAGCAGGCGCCCCGCGACCTCACGCGGCCGGTCGAGCTCGAGGTGGATGCGGTACGGGCGGTCTTCCAGGCGCGCGCGCAGTCGCAGGATGTCGCCGTGTGCGCGCAGGCGCCCGTAGCGGATGAACACCACCGTGTGGGTCATCGCCTCGACCTCGTGCAGCACGTGGCTCGAGACCACGACGCAGCGCCCCTCGGCGCCGAGCGAGCGCACCAGCGAGATGAGGTCCGCGCGCGCGACGGGGTCTGCGCCCGTGAGCGGCTCGTCCAGCAATACAACGGGCGGATCGTGGGCGATGGACTGCGCGATCTTCGTGCGCTGTCGCATGCCGCGGCTCATCTCGCGCAGCTTCTTGCTCGAGTACTCGCGCATGCCAACGCGGTCGATCGCCGCCTTCGCGCGCTCGCGAGCCGCCTTTGCCGAGAAGCCGTGCAGCCGGGTGAGCGCCTCGACGAAGCGCAGCCCGGTGAGGTCCTCGTAGAACTTGTCCTGCTCCGGACACAGGCCGAGCGCACGCAGAGAATGCGGGTCGTGGAAGGGGTCGCGACCAAGCAGTTTCACGTGGCCGGTGTCGGGGAGGAGCTGGCCGGAGAAGAGCTTGAGCAGCGTCGACTTGCCCGAGCCGTTGGGGCCGAGCAGACCCGTCACCCCTGGCCCGAGCCTCAGGTCGACCTCGTTGAGCGCGCGCACCTGGCCGAACATCTTCGAGACGCCGTGGGCTTCGAGCATGACGCTCATCCGACCACCTCGTCGCTCAGCCGCTTCCACAACCCGCCGATGCCCGCCACGATGTAGCCCGCGAGGCCCAGCATCGAAAAGAGCGCGCTGTCGTTGAGCGCGGCTCTGCCGACCGCGAGCTTCTCCAGCAGCGCCTTCGGGCCGACGGCGAGCAGGGCGTCGGAGACGGTGCGCAGGTCACGGGAAGGGGAGAGGTAGCCGGCCCAGTCGAGGCCCGCCGCGGCGAGCCCCTCGCAGACCGCTCCGATCCCCACGAGGACCGCGACGTACGCGATGCCCACGCCGCGAGCGCTGGTCCCGAACGCGCTCAAACCGACGATCGTCGACGCGAGCACGGCCCCGGCGATCGCGGCGCTCGCGAGCCCTGGGACGATGAGCCACCAGAGGTTCTGACGGATGACCGGCGGCGCGATGCCGGTGGCGGCAAGCCAGAGCAGGAACACCGGAATCACCAGCGTGAGCATCGGCACGATCGCGGCGCCCCACAGCTTTCCGAGCGCGTAGTCGCCGCGGGTGAGAGGCCGGGAGAAGTAGAGGTCGAACGCGCCCGCGGACCGATCGTCGGCGACCGCGCCGCCGGCCACCACCGCGATCGCGAAGGTCGTGAAGTAGAATTGAACGCTCACGAAGATGGCGAGCGAGTTCTGGGTGTTGCCGACCACGTTGCCCAGCAGCTCTCCGCCCAGATCACCGGCGAAGCGCTGCGCGACGAGCTGGCCGACCACCCCGAAGCCGAAGATCACGAAGACCGCGCCGCAGGCCAGCAGCGCGATCTTCGTCGCGCGCTTTCGCCATGCGAGGACCAACATGGTGCGCGCGATCGGCCAGACAGGGGAGCGGAGCGTCGCCTTCTGTTGGAGTCGGCGATACCCGACGGCGTAGATCCGGTCGTCGCTCATGGCTCCTCGACCGCCTGCAGGAAGGCCTCTTCGAGCGAAGCCGCGCGGCGTTGCAGATGCAGCACGGGGACCGCGGCCTCGGCGGCGGCGGACCAGAGCAGGTCGGCGCCGGCGCCCTCGGGCACGCGGACACGCAGGACATCGGGACGCTCGCCCGCCTCCGCCACCGCGCCGCGCGCCTGCAGGGCCGTCGTGAACGCGCGGGATGGCGTGGCGACACGCACCTCGTACTCGGACGGGATGCGCGTGCGCAGCTCGTCGATCGGACCGGAGAAGCGCACCGCGCCGCGGGTCATGATGACCACCGCGTCGCAGGTGCGTTCGACGTCGTGCAACAGGTGCGTCGACAGGAGGACCGCGGGGCCGCCGCCGTCGCGCAGGTGCACGATGAGGTCGAGCAGCTCGTCACGACTCTCGGGGTCGAGGCCGCTGGTGGGCTCGTCGAGCAGCACCAGCTCGGGGTCGTGCACCAGGGACATCGCCACCTTGATCCGCTGGTGCATGCCGGTGCTGTAGGTCTCCACCGGCCGATGGCGCGACTCGTCGAGCCCCACCAGGTCGAGCATGTCGTGGGCTCGGAGGAGCGCGTCGCGGCGTCGCATCCCGCACAGCTCGGCCGCGTACGCCACCGATTCGAGGCCCGACAGGCCGGGAATGCGCCCCGGGCCCTCCGCCGCATAACCCAGTCGGCTCCGGACCTCCGTGGGGTTTCGCCGCGCGTCGATGCCGAGGACTTCGATCTCGCCGGCTTCGGCCTCGATGAGCCCCAGGATGATGCGCATCAAGGTGGTCTTGCCGGCGCCGTTGGGCCCGAGCAGTCCGACCGCGCGGCCGTCGACGCCGCCGGTGGCGTCGGCCAGAGCCAGCGTGGCCCCGAATTGTTTGCGGACGTCGCGAAAGGTGAGCAGCACGGGTGTCTGTGTACCGCGGGCCACCCCCCGACTCAACTCGCGATCCCAAGGCTCCGTTTGCACATGGGATGGCGGAGTGCGCCCTGATTATCGAGCACGAGCCGGAAGACGCGCTCCTCCTGCGCGTGCTGCTCGAACGCGAAGGCCTGCAGGTTCAGGCCGTACGGGACGTTGCGGCCGCTGCGCGCGTCGCCCGGCGGGTGACACCGCACGTGGTCGTGCTCGACGCGCCCCCTGCGCGCGCCGCGGCCTCGTGCCGCCGCGTACGGGCAGACGAGCAGCTCGGACGGCTACCGCTCGTGGCCATCGCATCCGGGGCCGAAGCCGACATCTCGCTCATCGAAGCCGGCGCGGACGTCTTCCTGCGCAAGCCGCTGGTGCCGCGACGCCTCGAGCAGGAGCTGCGCGCGGCGATCGCGGCACGACAGGAGGCCAGCGACGAGGAGGAGGAGCAGCAGGGCGCTACGGGAGATTGGGTTCGCTACCTGGTCCACGACCTCAACAACCCGTTGACGGTCATCGGCGGCAGCCTCTCACTTCTGCGCTTCGACCCGCTGACCGAGCGCCAGTCGTCCGCGCTGACCAACGCGCTGAGCGCCCAGGACCGCCTCAGCCGAATGGTGCGCGCGCTGCTCGATGTGCAGCGGGTAGGGGAGGGGGGCGCCCTCTCGGTCGAGCGCTCGCCGATGCTCGTCTCCGACCTCTTCGCCGAGGCGGCGGCTGCGATCGCGCCCACCGCGACGTTGAGGCGCTGCGCCGTGGAGGTGCATGCGCCGCCCGGACTTCGCATCGTCTGCGACCACGAGCTCGTGCTTCGAGCCTTGGTGAATCTCGGCGACAACGCGGTGCGCCATACGCCGCGGAAGACGGCGGTGCGCTTCGAGGCGCGTCGCACGCCGGACGGCGTCCGCCTTGGCGTCACGGACAAGGGTCGCGGGGTCCCGCCTGATGTGCGGGCGCGCATCTTCGAGCCGTTCTCGCAGATTCAGGACGGGCGAGCGAGCGGCTCTGCAGGCCTCGGGCTCGCGTGGTGCCGACTGGTCGCCGAGGCGCACGGCGGGCGCGCGTGGGTCGAGGATGCAGACGGTGGCGGGGCGGCCTTCTACCTGACTGTCTGCGAGTAGGCGCGGCTGGCACGACTGAAGTCGTAGCCCGCGCGCCAGGCGGCCGGTAGCGAGGCCCGCTCGGCGCTTGCGAACCCGAGAGACTCGAAGAAGCGCCACATCCTCTCGTCCGTCGAGAGCGCGAAGACGTCGCGGTAGCCGGTCTCGCGCGCTCGCTCGAGCAGCGCCTCCGCCAGGCGGCGCGCCCGCCCACGACCCTGGTAACGCGGAAGCGTGCCGAAGCGGCTGAGCTCCGCGGAGTCCCCCCACGGCACCAGGCGGGCGGTCGCTACGACGACACCGTCGATGGTGTAGACGAGATGCTGGTGGATCGTCTGGCGCAGTTCGGCGTCGGTCGCCGGGCGAATCAGTCCGCGCTCGATGTCGGCCTTGAGCAGGAGCTCGACGTCCGCCCGGTCGGCCGGCTGCGCGGGCCGAATCTCTTCCGCGAGGGCATCGCCCACGAGCACGCCAGCGCCGTGGTGGGTGAAGAGCTCCTCGAAGAGGCAGCCGGCACGGCCGGGGAGCACCACCACACCGGGGATGCCGGCCTCGACGCTCCCCACCACGAAGTCCCATAACGGCCGACCCACGGCGGCGGCCTCGGCGGTCGTCATCTGTCCTTGACGCTGCGTGTCGGCCTCGTCGGGGACGGCCAGCAAGAGGCGTCTGGCGTCGATCGCGAGCGCGAGCCGCCGCGCAATCCGCTTTGCCGGCCCAGGCGGCTGCTCGGAGGCGGGGTCGGGCGCGACGACCACCGGGACGCGCCCGCGGGCCAACGAGGCGAGCACGGCGCCTACGAGCACGCGGGCACCGCCTGCCGAGTCACCGTCCACCTGGACCTTCTCGAACGGCACTCCCTCTTCGCTGGCTTCGTCGAGCACCGGCGCCGCGTGCCCCGCAGCGGCGGGCACCACCATCACCGCTTCGAGGCCGTAGGCGCCCAGCAGCTTCAGGTCGAGCAGGAGGTCGCCGAGGCGCAGCGTCCCGCCCAGCGCCACGACGAAGCGCTGTCCTCGCAACCGGCGCGCATAATGCGCCAGCTCCAGGGCCCTCTGCAGGTCTCGCAGCGTCGAACTCACCGTCCAGATTCTGGACGCTCTGGACACTCTGGACACCCCCCAAAACGCCAACCCGTTGATTTTCAACGACTCCGCATTGGCACGCCTCTCGCTCTACCCCCCTCCACCAACCACCCCCACCAGGAGGTCCCCATGTCTCTCGCTCTCGCGTTGCTCTCGCTGTTGCAGACGCTCGCCGCCCCGCTCTCCCCGCCTGATGACGCCCTGCCGAGGTGCGGGCAGGACGCCCGCGAGCCCAACGACGCGAGGTCGCGGGCCAAGTCCACCCGCGACCGCTCGACCGCCGCGGTGACCTGCGCGACCGACGCCGACTGGTTCTATGTCGACGCGGTCCGAGGTGAACGCGTCGAAGCGCGGTTCGAGCACGCAAACGACGCTCATCTGGCGGTCGAGGTGTTCGCCCCCCGCCGGCGCAAGCCGCTGGCGCGCTCGAGACCGTTCTCGCGCGGCAGCCGCGTTGGCTTCGCAGCGCCCAAGTCAGGCCGCTACCGCATTCGCGTGCTCGGAGAAGGCAAGGACGACACGCCGTACACCCTGCGCGTCATCCGTCGTCGCGCGCCCGGGGGCGGCTAGACCCAGCCCGCCTCGCGGTACTAGGCAAACGTCACGATGAACCGCGGCCACGGCGACGGTGGTGTCTACGTTCACGATGAACCGCGGCTACGTCTACCGGTGGCGGTTCGCGCCGCGATCTGCTCAGAGCGAGATCTGCACCCACCGCCGAAGGCTGAAAGAAAGTCCGAGACTGAGACTGACGGGGCGCTCGAGCTAGACCCAGCCCGCCTCGCGGTACCAGGCAAACGTCGCCGGCAGGCCCTGCTCGAGGCGCACCCGGGGCTCGAAGCCGAGGGCCTCCCGAGCGCGCTGAGGCGAGCAGGCCCACGCCGGCGCCGCGAGTTCACGCACGGTTCGCGCCGCGAGCAGGCCCACGCCGGTTGCCGAGGCGAAGCGCTCGACGGCGGGCGTTAGGCGTCGCAGCGCGCGGGTCGGCATCGGGAAGCGGACGGTCGGAGGGCCAGCGAGCACACGCTCGACCATGTCGAGCACCGTCATCATGTGCGCGGGCTGACCGTCGCTGATGAAGAAGGGGCCAAACGGAGCGATCTGGCGCGTCACCAGGTCGCTCACCAGGCGGGCGAGGTCGTCGACGTGAACGAAGGAGAGCTCGAGGTCTTGCACGGTCGGTACGAGCCGGCGGCGCACGAGTCGCGACCACGCCAGCAACTCGCGGTCGCCCGGGCCGTAGACGACGCACGGCCGCAGCACGGTGACTGAGAGGCCCGCGATGTCCGCGAGCCAGCGCTCGGCGGCCAGCTTGCTGCGCCCGTAGTCGTTGATCGGCGCTTCGTCGCCGGGATCGACGTGGGGCACACCCGGCGCCGAAGGCCCCTGGGCGGAGAGGCTGCTCGCGTACACGAGGTGCGGTACGCCTGCGTCGACGCACGCGCGGGCCAGGTGGACGGTCCCTTCGGTGTTGACCCGTTCGTAGAGCACCGGGCGGGTCGCTTGAGTCACGCCCGCCAAGTGGACGACGGCGTCCACCTCGAGCAGGGCCGCCGGCAACGAGCCTGGGACGGTGACATCGCCCACCACCGCCTCGACACCCTCCGGCGCGCTCGAGGCCGGCCGGACGAGTCCTCGGACGTCGTGGCCCTGGCCCTGCAACGCCTTCGCGACGTGTCGGCCGATGAACCCGGTCACCCCGGTGACGAGTACACGCATCTAGATGACCTCGGCGGGAGTGATGAGCCGGACGCGGCGAGGCGCTGGCGTCGAGGCCAAGGCGCGACGACGAAGGCGCACCAGAGGT
>PVBE012933401.1_pt1 | contig 15387 bp, 14 predicted proteins | sample 1631181 | NCBI WGS metagenome assembly PVBE01 (sample SAMN08397723, study PRJNA350692) | Marine metagenome, whole genome shotgun sequencing project. | isolation source: water | place: Pacific Ocean | collected 2012-04 | reverse complement strand
GACCAGTACCGCTGTAGTTGGAGCGGGATTTGCCACATAGAAGTCTGGGAATAACTCTATGGCTTTCTCTAAGTTCACGTATCGGTCGTGGACTGCTTCGATGAAATTGCGCAGCCAATTCCCGAGAATGAGACGATAGCCGTTGATACTGATGTGAACTTCAAGCTCTTGATTAATTCGTGCCGCTAGAATGGGAAGGACATCTTCATAAATAGACCTGCACCTCGTTGATGCCAGAACAATCTGCTCAGCATCGTTAATCACGGGCTCAATGCAAAAATGTTGTAGCCTCTCTGTGGCGCAACAGGGGCCGAGCAATACCGCTGGATCGTTACCGAGATACTCTTCAATATCCGAAAGTACTAACTGAACGCGCACGTTTTGCAGTTTGTGATTAAGAGAGATCAAGAGCTGAGGAAAAACTCAATGTCTCGTAAATCAGATGTGGTAGGCACATCTTCCGGGAATGGTGAAGGTGTACCTTCCTTCACTATGCCTAGAAAAGGAATTGAGAGTGTCTGCGCTGCAGATAAATCATGCAATGTATCACCGACGAAAATGGAGTTCGCTATATTCTTTTGCGTATCGGTGAAGATTGTTTTGATATTGTTAACTTTAGATTCCGGACCACCGAAGACGGAGTGGATATACTGATCTAACTGGCGTTCGGCAACTACGGCGCGGACTTCTTGTGCGGGTGCGGCAGAGACTATAATGGCCGGTCCAAGGTGTTGTGTAGACAGGAATTCGATAGCGCCTTTAATCCATGGCACGTGAAGCATGGAACACGCTATACGCTCTTTGTATCTCTCAATCAACGACGCCAATTGTTTTTCGGTGGGCTTTATGCCGGTAGATTTAAGAAATCCTTGTCGGATCCGTCCGACTCTATCCATACCGCGGGTGTCGATCCAGAATTGTTTGGCTTTAGCTTGAATTTCAGAGCTATAGTTGGAAAAAAGAGACAAAAATGCTTCGTCCTTGATTGGAACCGAGTCGAGTATTACCCCGTCAAAGTCTAATAAGATAACTGTTCTCACAGAGCAGCCGCTATGGCGTCAATCTCTTCGATCACTTCTTGAGCCTGCTGAGACGAAAGTCTGAGCCAGGGGGATCGGCAAGTCCCTGCCTCTACGCCGAATTTCTCCAGGGCATCATATGCGGAGACCGCTCGACCCGCATAGCGGCCCATAGCGATTCGCACCTTTAGTATGAGGTTCTGCAGACGCATCGCCTCCTGCATATTGCCCTGTTCCAGCGCATCTTGAAGCGAAGTCACAAGGGCTGGAGTCGCCAGCGCGGTGCCACTCGTGACTCCATTAGCTCCTACAAGGTATCCCTGGAGGTGAACACTCGTTGTGCCAGACAAATAAATTGCTTCAGAGTTATTTGCGCGGATCGCTTGACAACGTTCGGACATTGCAGCGAGATTCCCTTTATCCTTCAGGCCGGCTACACCGGCCTCGGCTAATTGTTGAATAAATGTAGTTGGTGGGGAAAAACCTGTGGCATCTGCGTTGTTGTAAAAAATCACTGGAATATTGACGCTTTTTACAATCTCTTCAAAGAACGCAAGATGATTTTCTGAGCGGTAGTGGGTAGAGGCATAATAGAAGGGCACAACGGCCGCTACAGCGTCAGCACCCTCGTTTTCCGCGTGTCTCGCAAGTTCGATCGACAGCGCGGTAGAAGGCGTTCCAACGTTGACAATAGTAGTCATGCCCAGGCTTTTTGCATGTTTTAACGCCACCGTAGTAATGGCGAGTCGCTCTGGGTTTGTGAGTAGTGGAAAACTCCCATACGAGCCTAGAAGCCAGACACCCGTAATACCATGCTCGTAAAGAAAAGATATTACATTCTTCGTTCCGTCACTGAAGACGGCGCCATTATCTTTAAATGAAGTGATAATAGGTACGAGTATAGGCGGCCAAGAGTTCATCGTAGACTCCGACATAGTTTATTACTGGAAAGGCTAGTCTTTAAGGTAGATTATACGCAATCGGTTGATCTATAACGTCGCTACGAAATTAGCGGGTTAGGGTGGAAAACCAATTTGGGTGGACCGGCAGACGATTCCGTCGCGTGAAAGAAAGTTGACGCAGGGTAGTCAAGGATTTTAGATTGGCAATATCAGATGAATTCTTAGAGAAGCATTTATGTCAAAGACGCCTGTCATCGCTGTTATTCCCGCACGAGGGGGGTCCAAGCGAGCCCCGGGAAAAAACACGGCCCTCTTCAAAGGTAAAGCGCTAGTAGCCCATACTATTGAACAGGCGATTGACTCGGGATGTTTTCAGGAAATTATTGTGACGACAGATAGTTACGATGTCAGGAAGATTAGTCAGGGATACCCAGTAACCGTTCACGAGCGAAGCAGCGACCTCGCTGATGACGATGCAACAATATTAGAGGTAATTCGATCTTTGGGACATGAGAAGCAATGGTCATCGGATGCCGTGATTGTTTTGTTGCAGGTAACAGCACCGCTACGTATGGTTGAGGATATCCAGCGGGCGTATCGACTTTATCTCAGCTTCGAGAGTGAATGTGCGGTGGTCAGTGTTGCTGAGAATGATTACCCGGTGCAATTAACGATGAGAATTGAAGATGAAAGATTGGTGCCAGTCTTTCCGGAGGTGTATAAAAGAGGCCTCAGAAAGCAGAACCAGGCTGCGACCTACCGTTGGAATGATGCTGTGATGGTCGATACCTATCGAAACCTGTCAGACCCAAGTCGGGTAAATCTGTTTGGCGAAAGCCCCATACCCTATGTGATGCCACTGGAGCGCTCCGTTGCGATTGATTACCCGTTTCATTTAGAGATTTGTCAGGCCTTAGAGGATTCAAATTACAGCTAGCGTGCGATGACACCCGCGGCTGTCTTTCTGGCCAAGGCAGAATATCACAGAGCAAGCACACTTCTTTTCGTGATTTTCTGGATTATCTCTGAGACCACATCCGGCGGCAGTTTCATATCGTCAAATGCGCAGAAGTAGTCCTTATCGCTTAGGTCAATTGGCCGTTGTTCTCGGTCGCCGGCCAATTCGGCTAGGACAGCTTTTTCAAATGCATCATATTGCGGATTGATCATAAACTGCTGAAACTGGTCTTTAGGAAACCACTCATAATGCTCAACCTTTCTGTCTCCGAAGAGCCTCGTCGTCATTATGGGCGGCTTTCCGATCCCTATAGCCTCGAAGCACAAAGTAGAGGAAATTGAGACTACCACGCGAGTATCAAAAAGCCCCGCGTAGGTGCAGTCGACTCCTCGCCGGGTGAAGCGTTCGCGGTGGTATTCCGCGAAAGACCCTTCCAGCAGCCCATCATAGACCGATTTCTCTGCTCGATACCACGCTTCACGATCCGGCCCTTTTGAGGTAAATGCAATACCAACCCGCAAGTTGTATTGGTTTGCAACCTGCCGGATCCAGCTGATCGTGACCTTAATAGCTTGAACATGAAGACGGTCCTCAGGGCGGGGAGAAGACCAGAATTCAGGTCGGAATTGTGAGATAAAAAGAATATCAACACGGCGGCTCGCTCCGTGAGAAGCTTCCGATCGCCTGTCTTTATAGGCAAGCCCAAATCGTACCGAACCGACCGGTATGGCTTCGTTCGCGGTTCCATGGGCTGCATCGGTATCTCTGCGGGAGAATCCAAGAAATACATCATACTGCTTTCGGGAAATAGTATTCGGTGTACGCAAGCCATTTTGAACAGTGATAACGCGAAGCGAAGTCACGTCGTGTAAGCCTTTGTCCCAGTTGCAGTTGTCGATAAACGTAACCAGGACCTTGGTTTGCGTCTGATAAGCAACCGAGAGGACATATAACCCCAGCATATTGACCTTTCGAGTCAGCACCCAGGGTAAGTGCGAAAGAAAGTAGACCAGGGTCCGCCAGTTTGCGTAACGCTCCTCATCCCGAACTGGCAACACCCAATAGTTAATATTTTCTGGGATTAGCTCCGAAATTACCGAGGCACCGGTTCGATCCACAATCAATATCGGGGGTTGGTTCAAATCATTTGGGAACCACCTGAGTCGAGGAAGAACCTTAAGAAAATCCCAGCACCGTAATAAACGATTAATGAACATTCTTGATTGAAAAAATTTTGGTCCCGGGGTTCACTGCGAGGCGTAATGAGAATATACAAACACGTTGTCATTCGACCAGATAAGAGTAAAGTTCTGATCTTCAAGAGCCTTTTGGAAGCCAGTGGGATAAAAGCGCGTTACAGTAAGTTCCTTCTTGTCCCAATGGTTTAATGTTTGCGTGGTCTTGCTGTCAGGCCCATCTCGAAAATTGAGTACCACTAGGCCGTCACCAAATTTTTCTGGAAGGCCTTTTAGGACAATTTTTCGAAAGTCGACCCCTGATGAGTGGGCGTAGAATTTGTGACCAGGCAATATCTGGCTCGTTAGCCCCCGAAGGACATAAGATGTTATCGGGTCGGTGAAAATAACTTGTCGAGATTGCGTCTCTAAGAACTGGACTAGATCTCCAAGCCACTCTACAGATTGTCGTGTTTCCAGAGGCACAAAACTGAAGGCACGGTTAACAACTAAAGAAGAAGGTGAATACGGAATAGGAAGCAAAAGCAAAAGAGCAATGACGGCCATGGCCGTCTTGATAGGTCTCCAATGGACCGCTCTTCTTTCTGCTAGAGAACCGACCGCTACGGCGACCAGAAGACCTGCCGGTAGGAACAGGGTAAACCGCCATAATAATGTAACGGGCAGAAGTCTATCCCAAAAATGTATGAATATAGGGTTAAAAACTGTCGCGAGCGGCAGTAATGCTCCAGCCAGTATGTAAGGGAAATACTTTGTCTCTCGCCAGTTTGTCATTAACAAGAAAAAGGAAAAACTCCCTCCAATCGTAATGGTAGCCCATACCTGTCGAGATGGGTCAACGATCCATAAATGGCGCAACAAGGGGATCTCGGTAGCCGGCTTTAGAATCACGCCAGGGTGTTGGCTCCGGGGCTCGGCTATCATAAGAAGTATCAAAACAGCAACTACAGCGACCATGATAAAGAACTGACTGGCCAGGCGAATTCTGTGGTGAAAGTCCTGTGGCCAAGGGTTAGATTGACTAAAGCGGATCTGAAGTCTAGCAACGACCGATATCAGGAATAAGAAAATGAGTAATAAACAGGCCTCCTGTATATGAATCAAAGCTTGAAGGATTAAAATGACGCACAATAACAATAACGAAAGCGCTGGACGTCTAGCGGTCCCATTCAGGTAATCAACAAAGATAAGAACCCCAAGAAATAACAGCGGCACCGTGAACATAATTGGGGCGGCTGCGTAATAGCGAACAAATGCCCAATCACCGGTACCCATCCATATTGTGGTCAATGCAGTGGCAAGAGCCGCGGTCAAAGCGCGCTTGCGCTCAGACCAATTCGAGAACATTTGCGCATAGAAAAACCAGAATGTGGCGCTTATGAAAACTAATGTGACGGCTAACTGGGATCCCCATGTGAAAGCGGCTGGGTTGGTACCCACAACCCACCATACCCCAGCATGCAAGCCATGCATGTACTCGCGGTTTAATAGTGCGTAAGCAGGAAAATGATTTGCATAACTCGCAAGTTCACCAGCGTTGATACGGCCAAACTCCCAGCGAATCCGTACGAGATGATTCCAAAAATCTGACGGTACTTCCGTGTAGGGCCCCATCAACCAATAAGCGACCGCCCAAACTAACAGACAAATCAGCCAAATACCGATTGGGAAAAATGAACTTGTTGCTACGAAAGGATTTGATAAATGGGGGGGGGATTTGCGAAATATCGTCAACGACTGCCGGCCGGCAACAGCGCAACCAATCCAGGTTGCAACGGTGAGCCCTGCATAAAGAAAAAGCCAGTCTTGGAGTACCCCGCCTCCGACCCGGAAGGGTAATTGCGAAAAGACAAATAATGCGAGACTGATTGCGAGAGAAAACAAAAAGCGGTATCTTCGAACGGGCGCTAACCCCACGGCGATTGTTCCCGGCAACAACAGAATCGTCAGGTAAATGAAGACTATCAAAATATTCTAGGACTAAAGATCTGATCGTGGGTACAATAGGATTGCTTGATCAAGCAATTAGGAGTCTATCAAGACTACGGCAGAGCTGGTCTGATTTTGTAACGTATTGAGGCGCCCCAGTGCTTGTTCAGCGGCCTGGGAGTTTTGGCCCGCTTGCTTTCTTTTTAAGATAAGATATTGCAGCCCTTGCCGATCGTATAGGGTTGCACGTGAGCCATCACGGAGCTCTGCAATGAAGCCTTCTCCCGGTAGATCGAAAATTCCAGTAAATTCTTCCATGTTCCCTTTAAATGTTGTGAATTCTTGGGATTCTTAATTTCGTAACTTTGGGGATGCTCTCGTGGCACCTGCCTTGGCGCAGTGTATTTACGCAAAGAGCAGCGGAATTTGGAGTTATCATTATAAAACGAAAATTTCCATATTCGGAGTAAAAACGTGAGTCAAGATCAGCAAAAGCAGGCGGCAGCGAAAGCCGCGTTGGATTTCATCGAGCCCGGGGAAATTATCGGGGTTGGTACAGGCTCAACCACCAACTTGTTTATTGACGCCTTGGCCAGTGTCAAGGGCAAGGTGGATGGCGTCATCGCCAGCTCCAGAGTCTCCGCAGAGCGCCTACAGGCAATTGGCCTGCCAGTATTGGATTTGAACCGCACCGGGGATCTTGCGTTGTATGTCGATGGCGCTGATGAAGCTACGACTCACTTGCAGCTTATCAAAGGTGGGGGCGGAGCGCTGACACGCGAGAAGATTGTGGCGAGCGCCAGTCGTCGTTTTGTATGCATTATCGATTCGTCCAAATTGTCTGATTATCTGGGTTCTTTTCCCCTCCCGGTCGAGGTGATTCCCATGGCGCAAAGCCTGGTGGCCCGCAAACTGATCGCCATGGGCGGGCAGCCTGAGTTGCGTGTTGACTGCACTACTGATAATGGCAATGTGATTCTGGATGTGCGGGGCCTTGATCTGACCGATCCGTTAGCCATGGAATCACAGATTAACCTGTTGGCGGGTGTCGTCGATAATGGGCTCTTCGCTGCACGCCGTGCAGACGTTCTGCTTGTGGGCGACGATAACGGAGTTAACCAGATAACCGTCTAGGGAGTCGCGCCCTCTATTACCGATAGGACATCTGTCTGCAGTAGATTGGCAAAGGCGTTGAAGGATGGCATTTTGCGCATTGTGTCATTCCGGTGATCAACCAGGCCGTAACCCGGGTTGACCAACTGCCACCAGTAAACCCGCTCTACCCGGCCTGACGCATAGGCAATACGATAGTAGTCGGTAAGGTATTGCGCCTGTGTAGTTTCATCGACGGTTGATCGGGGCAGGCCCGAATTGGGCGTATACGGTTTGGTGTTCAGCAGCGGCCAGTTGGTCTCGGTAATCCATAACCGGGTCGCGCTTCGGTTTGAGACCAGGGTCATCGCATGGATCAGCCGTATCTTGCGGGCAAGGTCGAACAGACCATACTGGGTGGCATAGGGTGAGCCTCGGCGGTTGACATATAGCGCGCAACTGCAAGCATCCAGGTGATAGTGGTGACCGTTTACCAGCGTGCGAAATGTTGCCAGCGGCTCAAAATCAATGACAGATGAGCCGGCCAGTATAAGATCGGGTCTGCGGTCACGAAGGTCATTAATGCCATCAAGCAGGTCTAGGTATTCACCAGTGTGCCTACAACCCCACTTGCTGCGGTTAATAGCATTGCCGATCTGAAACTCGTGGGTCAGCGGTGAGAAAGCTGTGATGATCGAATCAACAGCCCGCAGCCAGCTTTCGGGGTCGATCACGCTTTGACGACACTGCAATATATTGACCAGAATTTCGCAGTTGCTGAAGCGCTGGGCAAAACCAAGGTAGTACTCGAGTTGATCGATATGCCAAGAAGGAACCCGCAACAATAGCCTTATTACGCCTAGCTCATCGACTAAGTCGCCAATTGCATTGTGATCACCATGGTCAGGTGAGATGCCTAGTCCGACAAACTCGGTCAAGGGTGGTGGCTTGCTTGCAGTGGACGTAGCGTAGCGGTAGGCAATGACCGGTAAGAGTGTTGCAGTGCTGATCCCAGTGCGAAGGTATTCGTTCAGATTTGCGGCATGAAAGCGTGATTTTTGCGAACGGTCCAACTTGAAAGGCTGGTTCGAGTGAGGATCCCACCAAGATGGGTGTGCGGGTTTCATATTCGTGTTGCCGCGATGTCAAACACGTCATGGCCCAATTCGAGTCCGCGCCGTTCATATTTGGTTATCGGCCGCCAATCGGGCCGGTTAGCAAATTGAAGTCTGCCGGTGTTATTTCTGAAGTAGGATATGGTGTCTATAGCAGCTAGAATCTCCTCGGCATATTCGCTCCAGTCGGTGGCTACATGCAGATGCCCACCGGGTTTAAGTTTCGTGCTCAGCATCTGCAGAAATAGTGTGTTGAGTAATCGACGTTTGTGATGACGTTTTTTAGGCCAAGGGTCCGGGAAAAGCACCAGCACACAACTCAGAGATGCTGGTCCCAGCAATCTCGGCAAGAGTTCGACCGCATCGCCAATGATCACGCGTACATTTTCGATGCCTTCACGTTGCAGTTGCAGCAGCATTCGCCCGGCACCAGGGCGGTGAGGATCAATGCCAATAAAGCCGGCCTCGGGTCGTTGTTTGGCCAGGTTAACCAGGGTCTCACCGTCACCAAAGCCAATCTCCAGGGTGAGTTCCCGCGGTTGAGAGAATAGCGCGCTCCCGAGCAGTGCTGCGTGTTCATCAATGCCATAAAATGACCATAAATCGGCCAATGCTCTTTTCTGTGCATTCGTCATGCGTCCTTCACGACGGACAAAACTACGCACTGCGCGGGCGGGATGGGTAGTTTGAGCGGTCATATTATTTCAGTCATTTCAGCTTCTTGGGGCAAGCAACTGAGTTCCATCATCCGGAATCCAGCACCGCCTATGTACAGGATGGAAGAGCCGGCTGCAGATATTCAAAGATTTTGCCGTGAGTCGGGTTGGAGCCCAAGAAATGAGGGGTCTGTGCGCGGCATGCTGGCCGGTGATAATCTTCGCGTTGGCAATTGTTGCGGGTGTAGTTCAATGGTAGAACCTCAGCTTCCCAAGCTGATGACGTGGGTTCGATTCCCATCACCCGCTCCATTTTACACTCCGATTCACGCAGGCCCTGACTGTACGCTCTTAAACGCAGGTTTTGAGCAGTTAACTCGCCAAGGTCTTTGCCTGACAACCCGGATTTGGTCAGCCGACAAATGAAGGTATAGGGGATTAATTGAACGCCAACTGGTATTACCCAAGTGCCATCCGTGTGGGTGCGGGCCGACTGTCAGAACTGGGTGAGTGCTGCCGGAGCCTCGGTATGAGTTCACCGCTGTTGGTGACTGACCCGGGGCTTGCCGTTTTGCCAATGGTTGCGCAGGCGCGTGATGCCTGCGCGGCTGCAGATCTTGTATGTGCAGTTTTCAGCGAGGTGCAACCGAACCCGACCGGCACCAATGTGGATGCCGGGGTTAGCGTATTTCACCAGGGTGGCCATGACGGGGTTATCGCCCTGGGCGGCGGCAGTGCGTTGGATGCCGGTAAGGCGATCGCAGTGATGGCCCACCAGAGCATATCGCTGTGGGATCTTGAAGATGTAGGGGATAACTGGACCCGCGCCGATGCCTCAGTCATCGCACCGGTCGTGGGGATACCGACCACCGCCGGTACCGGCTCCGAGGTCGGCCGGGCATCGGTCATTCTTAACGAGGCCGAGCAGGTGAAGAAGATTATTTTTCACCCGCTCATGATGCCGCAAAGCGTCATCCTGGATCCGGAACTGACCCTCGGGTTGCCTGCGGCGCTGACCGCCGCGACTGGTATGGATGCGTTGTCGCACAGCCTGGAAGCCTGGTGTTCACCGATCTATCATCCGATGGCTGAAGGTATCGCCATAGAAAGTATACGCCTGGTACGCGAATACCTACCCCGAGCGGTGGCTGATGGTTCGGATCTGAAGGCGCGTACACAGATGCTGGTGGCATCGATGATGGGGGCAACGGCTTTCCAGCGTGGCCTTGGTGCCATGCACGCACTGGCACATCCGCTGGGCGCCTTGTATGACGCCCATCACGGGATGCTAAATGCGGTGCTCATGCCTTACGTGCTGCAGGCGAACCATTCTGTCATTGAGGCGCGTATCACGCACCTTGCCCGCGCAATAGGTATTGTTAATCCGGGTTTTGATTCGTTCCTTGGTTGGGTGCTCGAACTACGTGAAACATTGACGATCATGCCGGACCTTGCGGCGCTCGGTATTGATGACAGCCAGGCCGAGCGTATTGGCCGGATGGCCAAGGCGGATCCTTCGAGCGGGACCAACCCATTGCAGTTTACCGCTAATGAATACCAGGCACTCTTTTTGCGAGCACTGAGTGGAGATCTGGAATCAGCAGGATGAGCGGCGCTCGTGGCAAAAACCTGACGGTCGGCATTCTCCAGTGCGGCGAGGTGCTCGAGGTTTTTCAGCCCCGGTTTGGTGATTACACCACTATGATTGAAGATAAGCTAACAGCTGTAGATCCGGCACTTAGCTGTCGCAGCTGGCGGGTGCTTGACGGCGAGGTACCCGATCCGGGAATGTGCAATGCCTGGATCACAACAGGATCACGGGACAGCGTCAACGGCAATACTGATTGGACACACGCCTTTTGTGATTTTGTTTCCCGTGTGGCAAAGACTCGAGTTCCGTTTGTCGGAATCTGTTATGGCATGCAGATGATGGCCAAGGCGCTTGGCGGCGAGGTTGCGTTGGCTGAAAAAGGCTGGGGGCTGGGAGTTGCCAGAGATACGGTGTATGAGCAAATGCCCTGGATGGGTGAGCCGGTGCAGAATATCAGTCTCGTGGTCAGCCACCAGGAGCAGGTTACTGTGCTTCCCGAAGGTGCGAAACTGATTGCCGGCAGCGATTTTTGCCCCAACAGTATTTTTTCTGTTGGTAGTCATATGCTGGGCATTCAGGGTCATCCGGAGTTCACTATCGAGTATTCGCGTGCATTGATGGAACTGCGCCGTAATATTATTCCCCCCGAGCGTATTGCCCAAGGGATTAATTCACTTTCACGACCGGTTAACGGGGCCCGGGTGTTTGACTGGATCGTGTCTTTCATCCGTACCGGGGTTCCTACCTCACAGGCGGCCTGAGCGCTCGGCCCGGCAGTCAGCGTCTTTGGCCAGTGCCTGATTTGCCTCAATGGACGTGCCTGCGCTAGACCGCTAGGATTAGTTGACCGTGCAAGTTACACGGGCACAGTAGATGATGACTGGCAGATGATCACGCTCAGGATAGGGACCCGGCGCAGCGACCTTGCCATGTGGCAGGCCGTGTTTGTGCGCGACGCGCTTTTGCGGACTCATAGGGGCCTGCGAGTGGAACTGGTTGGCATTACCACCGAGGGTGACCGTACGCTGGATGTGCCCCTGGCTGCAAAAGGGGGCAAAGGGCTTTTTCTCAAGGAGCTCGAGCAGGCCCTGCTAGATGGCCGGATCGATCTTGCGGTTCATTCGATGAAGGATGTGACGGTCACCGAGCCCGAAGGCCTTCATATTCCTGTCATCTGTGAGCGTGAAGATCCGCGTGATGCGCTGGTCTCTACGCATTTTGGCGATCTGCGTGAGCTTCCAGCTGGTGCTGTAGTGGGCACCTGCAGCCTGCGCCGGCAGGCGCTGTTGCGCCACCGTTTTCCGGAACTTACCGTTGAGAATCTTCGAGGCAACGTCAATCGACGCCTGCAGCGCCTGGACGATGGTGATTTTGACGCCATTATTCTCGCTGCCGCCGGTTTGTTGCGCCTGCAGATGGCAGGGCGCATCCGCCAGAGTATCTGCACCGGCATCATGCTTCCCGCAGTGGGTCAGGGTGCCGTTGGGGTCCAGTGCCGCGCAGATGACGCTAAAACAACAGTTTTGTTGGCACCGTTGGATCATGTGCCCACCCATACGCGGGTTCGGGCCGAACGAGCCGCCAACGCGCACTTGGGCGGTGGCTGCCATGTGCCGATCGGGGCCTTCGCTGAAATAAAGGAAGGGCAGCTGCACCTGCGGGGGCTTGTCGGTCGGCCGGATGGATCGGAGGTCTTGTTCGCAAGCGCCGAGGGGTCAGCGAGTGATGCCAAAGCCGTGGGCCATGCGCTGGCTGATGATCTTCTGGGTCAGGGTGCCGGGGCTATCTTGCAAGAATTTGCCGATGCCTGACCTTACCGGAGTGTCGGTAGTTGTTACTCGGGCGCCACATCAATCGGCTGAATTATGTGACCTCATCGAGGATGCTGGGGGTGAGGCCATTCGTTTCCCGGTCACCAAAATAGAACCCCTGTCTGATGAAGATCCTGATGTTACCCATGGTCTTGATCAACTGAGCCAGACCGATATCGCGATCTTTGTCAGCCCCAATGCGGTTACCTTTGGGTTTGCTTTGCTGGCGCGGACGGGTGCGGCATTGCCTGAAAGCGCAAAGGTACTCGCCGTGGGCCCAGGCACAGCCCGACAACTTGCGAAAAAGGGGTTACAGGTTGATGGTGTACCACAGCAACGTTACGACACTGAGGCACTGCTGGCATTACCTGCGTTGCAAAGCGTGCGCGATGTTCGGGTGTTGGTAGTCCGAGGCCTGGCCGGTCGCGAGACGCTTGCTGAAGCCCTGGCAGGGCGCGGCGCCAAGGTGATGCACCTGCCATGTTACCGGCGCGTGAGGCCAGATCAGGTAGATGCCAAGGTATTAGCACACTGGCGCAAGAGTGGTTTCGATTCTCTGATTCTGACCAGTACCAGCGCGGCTGATCACCTATGGTTCATACTGGGCGATGAGGTTGGTGTACTTACGGCGAATACTGCTCTGGTCGTGGCCAGTGAGCGCATCGCCGGCCACTGCCGGTCACTGGGTTTTACAGGCACAATTGTGTTAGCAGACAATGCAGGCATGCCGGCTCTGGTGAATGCGCTCAGTCAATGGCAGTCAGACCGGTCCCGGCAGTGACCCCGATAAAGAGATATTCAAGTGACGCAGAAAACAACTCCGGAGCAGGAAATGCCACCCACAGAGCCCTCGGCTGAGCCTTCTGACACAAACCCAACAGCCGGTGAAGCGGCCGATGACCGATCTCCTGGCATCTCAGCCGAGCAGGCCAACAAGTCACAGGCTGGATGGGTGGTACTACTGGCGCTGGTATTGGCTGTTGCCGGTGCTGGGCTTAGCGCCTATACCTGGTATGCCACCCACGTGGCCGGGCAGTTTCAGATCGGTCGCGAGTTAGGTCGATTGGACGGGGTAGGCCGTGAGGTAGACCGGCTGGTAGAAAGCTATAGTCAGATCGAAGTCAATATCGACACTGTGCGTCGCCAGGCAGAGGAAAACCGGCGGGATGTGTTGGAAAAGATCGATAGTGCCGGCGCAACATTGCGTGCCCAGGTACAGGCGCTTGCAGAAGAGCAAGCCAGTGCCCGTGCGCGCCAGCAGGACGAGCTCGAATCGCTCGCCAGTGTTCTAGCCAGAACCCGCGCCCAGATGGGAACGGCGCGCGACGACTGGTTGCTGCAGGAGGTGGCCCACCTGTTGCTGCTGGCAAATCAACGCCTGGCCTTGACCGGTGATCTGGCTCTGGCGCAAAAGGCCCTGGCACTGGCGGACGAGCGACTCAAGACACTTGCCGACCCGAAGATTCTCGAGATTCGCCGGGCGTTAGCACAGGAGCAGGCGCAACTGACTCAACTGGATTCTGTTGACGTGGCGGGGATATCACTCACGCTGGTATCGCTAGTTGGGAGTGTTGGCGAGATGCCGCTCAAAGGAGATGGTGATCGCCCGCAATGGCAGCTGCCAAGGGATACAGCCCAGCTTGGTATGACCGCCGTGCCAGCCGGCGGGAGTGAAACCGAAAGCGAAAGTAAAAATGGAGTGCGGGCCCTGGGCCGCAAAGTGCTTGCTGATCTGGGGGATCTGGTACGGGTGCGCAGGGTGGATGAAACGCGTATCCCCAAACTGGATGTCAGCGAGCGTTTTCTGGCCTATGAAAACCTGCGGCTGCAACTGGTTGGCGCACAGCTGGCATTGCTGCGCCGTGATGAGGACGTCTATCGGGAAACCCTCAGGCAGGCCCGAACATGGCTGGGCAGCTATTTCGAGGCAGGTGATCCGCTGCAAAGTTTCGATATCCGACTGGTTGAACTGCAGCAGATTCAGATCAGCCTGGACCTGCCGGATATCTCCGGATCATTGGCCCTGCTGCGCGCAGAGATCCAGAGGCGGGATTCAGCCCAGTGACGGGAATCGTGCTGGCATTGCTGGTGCTTGCTGCTACGCTGACTTTGGGCCTGTTGGCGCAGGAAGATCCCGGTTATGTCCTGATCTCGCGCTGGCCCTATGAGATCGAAGTTTCCCTCGCACTTTTTATAGCTGGGATTGTCTTACTGCTGGTTCTAGCCTATGCCGTGATCCGTATTTTATTGCGTACGGTTCAGGCGCCTCGGGATATTGGACGTTGGCAGGCCCGGCGTCAGCACGCTCTTGCAGACCAGGCAACACAGACCGGTTATGCACGCCTGATCGAGGGTGAGTGGGAAGAAGCCGAGACGGTGCTAAACGAAGGTCTGGGGCGGGGGAGTACGCCATTACTGCAATACCTTGGAGCCGCATACGCGGCCCAACAGCGTGGTGATTTTGAGGCGCGAGATCGTTATCTTGGTCATGCCCGGGAGCGTGATCCTGAGCATCTTGAAGCCATTGAGATCACTCGTGCCCGGCTGCTTGAGCGTGCCGGCCAGATCGACGAAGCCCGGGGTGTGCTTGAGCAGCTGCACGAACAGGGTGTGCGTCGCCGTGCCGTTCAGGGCATGTTGGCACAGTTGTTGCGATCACAACAGGACTGGCCTGCTTTGGAGAAGTTGTTGGCTAACAGCCGCAACCTGCGGGCATTGCCCAAGCCCGAGCTCGATGGGCTGCGTCAGGAGTTGCAGGTGCAACGCCTGACCCAAGATGCTGATCCGAAACTGGCCTGGTCGCGGCTGACGCGTCGCCAGCGACGGGATCCGGTGCTGCAGGCTGCGCACGCCCGTGCGCTGATCAATACTGGGGCTAAGGATGTCGCCGAACGTTTTTTGCGCAAAAGCATTGCCCGGCACTGGAATGGAGAATTGGTTCGACTATATGGTCATGCGCATTCCGATCGGATGGAAGATCAGTTGCACCGTGCTGAGCAATGGAGTGGGAACCACAAGGACGATCCCGATCTGCTGATGACGCTTGCGAGGTTGTATCTGGAACATAATGACCGTGACAAGGCGCGTGACCATCTGCTGGAGGCGGTGCGTCTAGGGG
>PVBE011227031.1_pt1 | contig 15387 bp, 9 predicted proteins | sample 1631181 | NCBI WGS metagenome assembly PVBE01 (sample SAMN08397723, study PRJNA350692) | Marine metagenome, whole genome shotgun sequencing project. | isolation source: water | place: Pacific Ocean | collected 2012-04 | reverse complement strand
CCATGCGTTGGGGCGAACTTTGTCGTGCTCGAAGCCGTCGGTCTCGGCGAATCGCGCGAGGCCGAGCCAGTGCTGCGCCCAGCGTTCGCCGTAGGCCGGGGAGGCCAACAGCGAGTCGAGTAACCGCTCGTACGCGTCCGGCCGTGGATCGGCCTCAAATGCGGCGACCGCCTCTGCACTCGTCGGAAGGCCAAGCAGGTCGAAATGGAGGCGGCGGATCAGCGTCCGTCGATCGGCCTCCGGCGCTTGGCCAAGCCCGTGTGGCTGCAGCCGTGCGGCGATTAAATGGTCGATGGGATTGGCCAGGTGCTTGGCTTGTGGCACATGCGGAATCGCCGCCTGACCAAGCGGTTGCCATGCCCAGTGGGCGCGATCCTTCGCGGTGATGGTTGGCTCGACGATGGTGTGCTGCTCCTCCGCTTGGCCAAGTGCTTGGCCAAGCGCCAGCCCGGTCAGCAGGGCGATGGAGCCGAAGCGCCGCATCACGCAAAAATCTCCGTGACCACCCGGCCGCCGACGTCGGTGAGGCGTTCGTCCCGGCCGTTGTGAAAGTAGGTGAGATTCTCGTGGTCGATGCCCAGCGCGTGGAGGATGGTCGCGTGGAGGTCGTGCACGTGCACCTTGTTTTGCTCCGCGCGCAGGCCGACCGGGTCGGTTGCGCCGTGGGCCATGCCGCCGCGCACACCGGCGCCGGCCAGCCAGACGGAGTAGCCCCACGGGTTGTGGTCGCGGCCGGTGCCCTGTTCGCTCATCGGCATGCGGCCAAACTCACCGCCCCAGATGACGAGCGTGTCGCGCAGCAGCCCACGCGCCTTAAGGTCGGTCAACAACCCGGCGATCGGCAGATCGGTGCGGCGGCAATACTTCGTGTGGTTTTCGAGGACGTTGGAATGGGCATCCCAGCCACCGGTGTCGCCGGAGTAAAGCTGCACGAAACGCACGCCTTTCTCGATCATCCGCCGCGCGAGCAAGCAGCGTGTGCCGAACTCGGTCGTTTCCTTTTGGCCGATTCCGTACAGCCGGCGCGTGGCCTCGCTTTCGCGGGAGATGTCGACGATCTCGGGCGCGGCCGACTGCATGCGAAACGCCAGCTCGTAGGCATTCACACGGGCGGCGAGCCGATCGTCAAAGTCGCGCGCTGCAAGGTGGTCGCGGTTGAGTTCGCCGATGAGATCAAGCATCCGGCGCTGGCTGCGACCGCTAATGCCGGCCGGCGGCTTGAGGTTTAGAATGGGATTCGCGCCGGGCCGCAGGGTGGTGGCCTGAAAACTGCCCGGGAGAAACCCGCTGCCCCAAGCCGGCGGGCCGCCCTTGAGACCGCCGCCCGGATCCGGCAGCACGACGAACGCCGGCATGTCGCGGTTCTCCGTGCCCAGCCCGTACGCCACCCACGCGCCGAGGCTCGGCTTGCCCATGAGGATCGAGCCGGTGTTCATCTGGTAGACCGACTGAGGGTGGTTGACGCTGTCGCCGTGGCAGCCGCGCATCACGCAGAGTTCGTCAGCGTGTGAGGCGATGTGCGGCAGGAAATCGCTGATCTCAAGTCCCGATTGGCCGCGTGGCCGGAACGGTTTGATCGGGCCAAGTAGGGGATTCTTTGCCACCTTGCGCCGGGTCATCACCTCACCAAAACTACCCGGCAACGGTTGGCCGGCATGTTTGGCCAAGTCCGGCTTGGGATCGAACAGGTCCATGTGGCTTGGCCCGCCGTGCATGAACAACCAGATGACGCGCTTGGCACGAGGGGCAAAGTGGGGATTGCGCGGTGCCAGCGGATCGCCCGCGCTTGGCTTAGCTGCTTGGGCGTCCTGCTGCAGCAAACCGGCCAGTGCCAATCCGCCAATGCCTCCGCCCGCCTTCAGCAAAAACTGACGGCGATCGTGGTGCTGCGGAAAATGCGCCTGGCAAGGCGGCATCGCTGGAGTTGACCGGTTCACTTGCACCCTTTTTAGCGGATTCAGATAGGTTAGGCAACTGCGCTTGAGGTTGAATAACGCACGTAGAATAAGGAAGCCCGGACGACGAACGGGGAGAGGTGCCGGCAACGTTGCGAAATAACCGCTTGCCCAGTTTGGCCAAGCGGGGTTGTGCTTCGTGGTTCGCCTATCTAGGCTGCGGCGCTCTGCAGTTGCAGCAGTAATGAGAAAAATCTTTTACGCGTTAGCCGCACTTGGCCTTTGCATGGTCAACATGGCCAAGGGGGAGGGGCTCATCGCCAACGGTGGGTTTGAGTCTGGCGATGGCAACGGGACGGACAACTGGAACTCGACGCTGGGTTCGCCTCCTGCGCGCACGGATGCCGAGGTGCACAGCGGCAAGTACAGCATGCGCTCGACGCTCAAGAACGATGGCCCGGTGCCAAGCGAAGGACACCTTGGCCAGTCGGTGGTCAGCGGTGTGGCCGGGGGCAAGACGTATGACCTGACGTTTTGGGCGAAGCAGACCGATCATGGCGTGAGCTACGTGCAGGAGTACGCGATCGAGTGGTACGACAACAACGGTGCGCGGCTCCCGGGCAAGGGGCTGACACGATTCCGTGGTGGCAAGGACAAGTGGGCCAAGGTTTCGGCAGAGGGCATCCCGGCCCCGGTGGGGGCGACCGGTGTGCGGTTGGTGTTTCGATTTGTGACCGGTGCCGTGGCTGGCGGCTCCGGCGAGGTGTTCATCGACGACGTGGCGCTGGTGGCCAGCGACGACTCGGCGCCGGTGGCGGTTCAGCAAAGCGAGGTGAAGCTTCCCGGCGGTGTGAAAAAACCGGCCCCGAAAAAAGTCACTCAAGCCAAGCCGACCAAGCCGGTGAAACCGGCGGCAGCGCTTGGCCAAGCGGGGGCCAACCCGGACGCCAGCGACCCGACGTGGGCCGGGGTGACGGCGGTGTTGAAGCAGGGGGTGGCCAAGGCGGATCGCGACTCGCTGCAAAAGTGCATGCGCGACCTGGGCACGCTGCGGCGCAAGTGGCGTCAATCACCGGCGATCAGCGAGGCCTCGGAGTTGGTTGTCCTGTACCTGTTCACCAAGTCCAAGCCGGAGCAGTTCACGCCCTCGGCCGTTCGCTGGCTGTCGCGTTACCCGAAGAGCGAGTGGGCGCGCGACGTGATGGTGGACACGGTGTACCTGCAGATTGATCAGGCGCTGTACCGCGATGCGGGGAAGTTGATCGGCGAGTTTTTGGGTCGGTTCCCCGGGGATGCCGAGGTGCCCAAGTTCAAGATTCTTCAAAACCACGTCAAAAAATTTGCGGAGGCCACGGAGAAAAACCGGCTGAAGTAAGTTCTCATTTTTTCACAATACATGTCACGATCATCTAAAGCGGACGGCGCGTTGGCGGAACAACTCGCCGGCAAAACCGCTGCGCTCAAGCAGGAACTCAGGAAGGCAATCGTCGGGCAGGACGCCGTGATCGAGGACGTGATCCTGGCGTTATTTTGCGGCGAACACGCGCTGCTCACCGGTGTGCCAGGGCTGGCCAAGACGCTGCTGATCCGGTCGCTGGCGGAGGCGCTGGATTTGTCGTTCAAGCGCATCCAGTTTACGCCGGACCTGATGCCGTCGGACATCACCGGCACGGATATCGTGCAGGAGGATCCGGAGAGCGGTCGGCGTCAGCTCGAGTTTCTGCAGGGGCCGGTGTTTGCGAACCTGCTGCTGGCGGACGAGATCAACCGCACGCCGCCGAAGACGCAGGCGGCAATGCTGCAAACGATGCAGGAGCGCGAGGTCAGTGTCGGCCGGGAGACCTACGCGTTGCCGAGCCCGTTTTTTGTTTTCGCCACGCGCAACCCGATCGAGCAGGAGGGTACGTACCAGTTGCCGGAGGCGGCGACGGACCGGTTCATGCTGTCGATCCAGGTGAACTACCCGACGGTCGACGAGGAGATCGGCGTGGTGAGCGAGACGACCGGGGTGGACTCGCCGGAGTTGTCGCCGGTGCTTTCCGGTGCGGAGATGCTGCAGTTTCAGCGGCTCGTCCGGGCGATGCCGGTATCACAGGACGTCATCCGCTACGCCGTGCTGCTGGCCAACGCCAGCCGACCGGAGAGCGGGCAGGCGACCGACACCATCCGTGAGTATGTCCGGTTCGGTGCCGGGCCTCGTGCGTCGCAATACCTCATTCTCGGGGCCAAGGGCCGGGCCGCCATCGCGGGCGATCCGTGCGTGAGTTTTGACCACGTCCGCGCGGTGGCAAGGCAGGTGCTGGAGCATCGTGTGCTTTGCAATTTCAAGGCTCGATCCAATGGGGTGGATGAGGGCCGGATCGTTGAGGAGATCCTCAGCGCCGTCAGCGAGACGGACTAACGCACACATGGTATTCCGGTGAACACCCCACTGGCCATCGACGACAAATTACTCGCGCTCGCGGGGGATCTGCCATTGCTCGCGCGCAACGTGGTCGACGGTTACTTTCATGGCCTGCACCGCAGTGCACGGCGCGGCTCGAGTCCGGTCTTCGCGGCGCACCGGCCGTACATGGCGGGGGACCCGGCGCGGTTGGTCGACTGGCGCGTCTGGGCCAAGACGGACCAGCTTTACATCCGCGAATACGAGCAGGAGACCAACCTGCGCGGTTACCTCTACCTCGATACCAGCCGTTCGATGGCCTACGGCGACGGCGCCCAAAACAAGATGGCCTACGCCCGGTTGCTCTGCGCCGTGTTGGCGTTGCTGATGCAAAACCAGAACGACGCACCCGGCATCGGGTTTATCGGCCAGACCGATTACGAGGATCGCGTCCTGTTGATTCCGCCCAGCAGCCGGGGCGATCATCTTCAAGCGTTGCTGGATCGATTGGCGCGGACTGAGGCGGACGGCGAGGCCGATGACCTCGGGCAGTTCGCCGGACTGCTTGCGCTGGGCCGTGAGCGGGCGGTCTCCGTGCTGCTGTCGGACGGGTATTTTCCCGAACAACAGGGCCGCGACTTCTTCACCCAACTCAACGAACGCGGCCACGAGGTTTTATTTTTGCACGTGCTGCATCGCGACGAGGTCGATCCGCAGTTCGAAGACGACGTCCTGTTCGTCGACAGCGAGACCGGCGCTGAGATCGAGGCTGACGGCCGGGCCATGCGCGCCGGGTACGATAAAAAATTCGGCGCGTTCCTTCGCTCGATCGAGTCGCTCTGTCTCGAGCATGAGACCGCCTACTGCCGCATCATCACCAACGAGCCGATGGATCTCGCCCTGTCCGCGTTTCTGTCCCGGCGCACTGAACTGTTTTAGCTGAGATGAGCTTCACCAACCCATGGCTGTTTGCCGTCGGCGTGGCGTGCCTCGCGATTCCGGTCTGGGTGCATTTGCAACGCCGCCGTCAGCCGCGCCGGGTTGTGTTCAGCACAAACCGCTTCATTGATCCGAGCGAACTGTCCACCCGCAAGAAGCGCAGCATCCAGGATTGGCCGCTATTCCTTCTCCGCTGCCTCGCGGTATTGTTCCTTGCGTTGGTTTTTTCAAAGGTCTTTTTCGCCGGCATGGCAGCGACGCCCAAGCCGCAGCGCGAGGCGATCTCGCTGGTGTTCGATCGCTCCGCCTCGATGCAGGCCATGTCTGGAGGTGAAACTGTGCTCGATCAGGCCAAGCGCTTGGCCAAGCGGGCGCTCGACGAGACCGGCCACGGCAGCCAGGTCGCGATCCTGTTCGCGCCGGGCCAGACGGACGAGCCGGTGCGCTGGGTGCGCCCCTCCGAGGCCAAGCGCACGCTGGATGCCGCCACGCCGTCACACCGGACGGGCGACCTCGCGGCGTCGATTCACAAAGCCGCCCAGTCGCTTGGCCGGTTTGGCCCAGACTTTCCAAAGATCATTCATGTCGTGAGCGACCTGCAGCTCAGCGCGATCGAGGCACTCGGCGACCTCACCCTGCCGCCCAACGTCACCCTGCGCGTGGCCAAGGCCGGTGAACTGGAGCCGGTGAACGGCGGATTTCAGGTCGGCGCCCGTGGCCGGGGCGTGTTGCGAAACGGCGTGTACCGGCACTCGCGGCCAGGCGGCGGGATCACCGTGGAGGACGAACTGCACGGTGATTCGGAGGCCGGGCGCCTGGCCAAGCGCGAGGTGGACCTGGCCGGCGGACAGACCGCGCTCGCTGTTCCGTACACCGCCGGTAACCGGTACGGCTGGGTGGCGCGCACGCTCACCACACCGGGCGGGGACGCCTGGCCGGGCGACGACCGCGCATTCGATGCCTTTTACGTTCAGCAACCGTTACCGGTGCTGTTGATCGAGCCGAAGTCGACCGCAAAGACGTTTCTTCGCAAAACATTTTTCCTCGCCCGGGCACTCTCACCGGAAAACTTCAGCGAGGAAATCCCGATGCAGTTTGAGCTGCATCACGGCATGCCGACCTCTGCGGCTGCAGAATTATTGACGCTCACAAAACCGGACAGCAGTCGGGGCCTCGTGGTGTTGCCGGACGGGGCCAACCTGACCGCGGGCGGCGCCGCTGCGCTCAAGAAATTCGTCGCCAGCGGCGGCGGGTTGCTGGTTTTCGGCGGGCCTGAATTTCAGACCGGATCGATCGATGCGGCGCTCGACGAACTGCTGCCGGTTTCGGTTGGAGGGCCGGAGCCGCTTGATGGGATGGCCACCCTTGAGGCGGTCTCGGTGCGCCATCCGCTGTGGGGCGAGTTGAGCGCGGAGTATCGGCGCCGGTTGCGCCGTTTGTCCTTGACGCATCGCCACGCAGCCACGGTTCGGGACGGTGCCGTGACGCTGGCGAGCTTTGCCGATCGTGTCCCGTTCGTCGTCGAGAAAACGCATGGGGCCGGGCGCGTGATTTTCGTGAACGCCAGCGCGGACCGTAGCTGGGGCAAGTGGCAGACGGACGGGGCGTTGTTCGTGGTGACCTCGCACCTGCTTGCCGTGCGCGCCGCCGGTCAGGCCGAGAACCATCGGCGCGACATCACCACGCAGGGAAGTGCCGGCCAAACGCTCACGCTGAGGTTGCCGGAGAATTCGGCCGGCCAGGCGTTTGAGCTGAACAAAAAATCATTCACGGCGAATGATGAAAATCGGCTTGTCGTCGATCTGCCGGAAGAGCCCGGCGTGTATTCGCTGACCGACGCGCAGGGCGGGCTCGTCCAGTTGATTGCGGTGAACCTGCCGCCGGCCGAGTCCGACCTCGCTGCTGTGCAGGGCATCGTCGTGCAGCGGCAACTCGAGAAACTTAGGCAGAGCAGCGACGAGGAAGCGGCGGCGTTCCTCAAGGCCGGCACCGAGTCGGAAAGCTCTGTAGTCTGGCGAACGCTGCTCATCCTGCTCGCGCTACTGCTGGCTGCCGAGCCGTTGATCAGCAACCGGTATCACTCCGCGGTCACGAACACAAAATGAGCACCGAGACTTTTAAAACCGAATTGAACCAGCGAGCCGTCGTTCGCGCACGGATGCTCACGCGCCGATCCCGGGTGACGGCTGTCACGGTGGCGCTCGGCGCGTTGCTGGTGCTGGGAGTGATCGATTTTTTCAGCGAGGCCGGAACCGGGCCGCGCCTGCTTTTGACCCTGCTCGCACTGGCGGCAGTCGTCAGTTTGGTTTTGCGTTTGCGAAACTCGCGGGTGCCCCAACCGGTTGGCGAACTGGTGGACGCCACCGAGGCGCAGGCGGACGACACCACGCTCGCCCTGCGCACAGCGGCGGATGACTTCGCTCGCGACGCCACGGTCCGGGCCGAGGTGGGGCCGGAACTGCTGGAGCGGCTGGACGCTCACGCCGTCGGGATGTTGAAAGACAATCCGCTGCCGCTCCGGGCGGAGCTGCGCCGGTGGCAGGTCGGGTTGACGGCGGCGCTCACTCTCACGGTACTCTTCGTGGCGCTGGGCGGTTGGCTGAGTTATTTGCGCCTGGCTCTGCCGGGCGCAAACCTGACCTACACACAGGTGCGCTTGGCCAAGCTGCCGGAGCGGTTGGCCAAGGGCACGACCATCGAGGTGTCGGGGCAGGTGACCGGTCGCAAGGCCGCTGAGGTCACGGTGCGACTCACCGCGCTTGGCCAAGCGCAGACTGCCTCGGTGGCCGCGGACGGCTCGTTTCGTGTCGCGGTGCCAAACGTCTCCGGGCCGACCCCGCTGCAGGCGTTCGCCGGAGACGGGCAGTCGGACGAGTACAAGCTCGAACCGTACGATCTGCCTTCTGTGACCAAGTATCACATCGAGATTTCGCCTCCGGCGTACGCGCAGCGACTGAAGAAAACAGTCGACGAACCGAGTTTCGATGTTCTCGAGGGGAGTTCGATGCACTATACAATCGAGACGCTGGAGCAGCCGGTCGAGGCGGTGTTCGCCATCGCTGGCGGCGAGGAAAATGCGGCTGAAAATCTGCTGTTCGCCGCGGGGGCGACCAACCGGTTTGAGCTGCGGCTTCCGCTGCTTGCGGAGTCGATCGAGTACGGACTGCGGTTGACCGGTCGGCACGGTGACATCGCCCTTGACCCCGAGCCGCACCGCATTCTTGTACTGCCGGATGAGCCGCCCACGATCAGGGTTTTATCCCACACCGGCGACGAGTTTGAGCTGAGAAAACCGGTTCAGTTTCAACTGCGCGGCACGGACGATGTCGGGATCGACTCGCTGAAACTGCTCTATCGAAAAATTGGTGAAACGCCGGAGGAGCAGCCGGTCGAGTTCGCCGAGTTGGAGGCGCATGAGTTCACCGCCGGCGCGACACTCGACCTTTCCGGGCTGGACCTGAAGCCGTATGACATCGTCGCGGTGCACGCCGAGGCGCGGGACGGCAATGTGTTGAGCGGCCCCGGCATCGGCGAGTCGGAGGTCGTTCTGATCGAGGTGCCGCCTCCGCCCGGAGACGATGGGAGTCAGGGCGGCGGTGGCGGCGGCGGCGGGAACGAGGAGCGCGTCAACCCGCTCGAGATGCAGAAGCACATTCTTACCGACACCTCGCGACTGCCGCACGACCCCCCGGCGAAGGATCGGATTCCGATCCGTGTCGAGCAACTCGAGGCGCTTGGCTACGTTGAGCAACTCCGCGAACAGGCCGACACCGTGACTACTGATTTCGTGGCGATTCAGTTTTCGCTCGAGCTGCGGATGGCTGCCTCGGCGATGAAACTCTCGGCCAGACATCTGCAGCCGTACGACCGAAAACAGGCGATCACCGGGCAGGAGCTGGCCATCGCGGCGCTGACCCGCGCGGCGGCGCTGATCCCGGAGGATCAACAAATGCCCGGCCAAAGCGAGGACGATGGGCAGGATGGACAGCCAAAAATCACGCTCAAGGAGTCCAGCTCCTCCAGTAGTTCCGAGTCGGAAAACAGTGAGGAACGGATGAAGAAATTGCTGGCGCAGATTGAGCAATTGATCGCCGAGCAGGAGGCGTTGAATGAGGAATTGGCCGCGGCAGAGGAGGGCAGTGAGACTGCGTCCGACCCCTCGGCCGAGGCGCAGGCGCAACTGGGCCAACGCTCAAGTCAGGCGGCGCAAACGGCTGCCGGTCTGCCGATCCCGACCGGTGCGCAGGGCGGTGCCGAGGCGTTATCCGGTCTGCTGGAGGAGGCGGGGAACCTGCTTGGCCAGGCTTCCGGCGAGATCGAGGAACAGGCGCTTGGCCAAGCGCTGCAGCTTGGGACCGAAGGCGAGGGGACATTGACCGATGCGGCCGAGTTGTTGCGGGCCGCGCTTGGCCAAGCGGATCGCATCCTCTCCGAGGCCAATGAACTCCCCGCCGGCTACGCACCGTTGATCGAGAATTACTTGCGCGCGATCTCCTACGAGGAGTGACGGTGTAACCATCGTGAACGAGACTTCGCCAGAGATTTATTTTCAGCTCACGCCGGTTTGGCAGGGGGTGGCGGTGTTGTGTGCCGTGCTGTTGACGGTGGGGTTTTGGTCGTATCGACGCGCCGGCAAACTCTCGTCAGCGCGCCGTGTTTTGTTGTGGGGACTCCGGGTTGGCTCGGTGGCGTTGGTTTTGTTTCTGCTCGCGGACCCGCACCGTATTGATCGCAAGGCGTTCGACGAAACCCGCGAAGTTGCGGTCTTGCTCGACGTTTCCCAAAGCATGGCATTGCAGGACACGCCCGACCAATCGACGCGGATGGCCCGGGCCAGAGCGTTGGTAGGGTCGATCCAGTCGCAGAGCGGGATCGCAGGGCACTTGCGGCTGTACACGTTCGGCGAACGGCTGGGCACGACCAACGAGCTGGCGACCGTGACGGCGTCGGAGTCGCGCTCCCGTTTTTCCGAGGCGGTGGCGTCGCTGCTTAACCAGCCGCGTGACGTGCCGTTGGGCTCGGTGGTGCTTTTGAGTGACGGCCAGTTCGCGGACGCGGCGGCGAGCCGCGAGTCGGCGTTAAAGCTGCACCGCGCAGGCATTCCGCTATTCGCCTTTGGTTTCGGCACACCGGAGGAGGCGGCGGACGTGGTGTTGCAAGGGGCGGTCGGCGGGCAGATCGTGCCGTTCGATCCGAAGATTCGGCTGGCGCTCACGGTGGACAGCCCCGGTTTTGATGGTCGAAAAACAATGGCGACCGTGCGCCGTGGCGGGAGGCTGCTGCATGAGCAGTCGGTCACGCTCACCGGCAAGCCACAGGAGGTGGTGCTGGAGTTCGACTCGCCGTTCGAGGGATTTGCCGAGTACAGCGTGAGCCTCGGCCGGCAATCTGGCGAGCGGCTGGACGACAATAATGCCGGTCGATTCGGGGTCGATTTGCGCGACGAAAAAATACGCGTGCTCTACATGGAGGGCACGCCGGGCGCCACCGACACGCTGGAGAATGCGCTCGAGCAGGATCCGCAGATGGAGGTGACTTCGCTTTATTTTCCGCAGCACACTTCGATTGTGTTTGCGAAAAAAAGCCCGTACCGCACAGATCGCAAGGGTCGTAGAGTGTACAACGTCGCCCACCCGTACCGGGGTTTTCCGACCAACATGGTTTCGCTACTCAAGTACGATGTCGTCATCAACAGCGACATTTATCGCGAGGCATTCACCCCGGAACAACTCGACAACACCGTGTCGCTGGTGGAGCAGCACGGCGGCGGCTTCGTGATGGTCGGCGGCTCGACGGCGTTCGGCGCGGGCCAGTACGACAAGACCGTGATCGACAAGCTCATGCCGGTGGACGTGGTCGGCAACCGCGACTCCGAGTGGCGCAGCTTCAAGCTCAGGATTCCGGAGGAGGCCTACGATCATCCGATCATGCGGGTCGGGTTGACTGCCGACGAGTCGCGCCGCGCGTGGAATGAAAAGTTCCCCGGCTTCGGTGGTTTGAATCTTGTCAATCGGCTCAAGCCGGGCGCCGTGTCGCTGGCGTTGCACGGTAGCAAATCAAACCAGTACGGCCCGCTGGTGGTGTTCGCGGTACAGCAGATCAGTCGGGGTCGCACGATGGCGTTCACCTCCGACACCACGCCCGGCTGGGGCGCCTCATTCGAGAGCCGGTTTGGTACGCCGACGGATCGCAATGGCTACTACCGACAATTTTGGAACAACGCCATCCGCTGGCTGGCGGCCGACCGCATCCAGCGCAAGACCGGTGAGATTCGGATCGGGTTTTCCGCCGGGCCGGTTCACATCGGCGAAACCGTGCCGCTCGCGGTGACCACCCTGTCGCCCGACCCGGCGGCCAAGCTGACTTTGAAACTCGTTCGCCCCGACCGCACCGAGGCGGAGCTGCCGCTGGAGTCCAGCCTCAGTGACGGGGGTTTTGCGGCGTCGTTTTTGGCCGAACAAACGGGAGCGCACCGGCTGGTCGCGCACCTGGCAAAGGCCGGCGACGAAAACGTGTTCGCGCGTCAGCTTGTTGACGTGATCCCGAATCAGCGGGAGCTGGCATCGACCCGGGCGAATCACGAATTGCTGCAGTCCCTAGCCACGAGCACCGGTGGCCGGTTCGCCGCCGGGCCAAGCCAGTCGCTGCCGGAGGGTGAGCTTGGCGATCTGCAGGCGCAGTTCGTCGAGTACCGCGAAAGCTCCACTTGGGATCGGTGGTGGCTGATGCTTTTGTTGGCCGCGCTCCTCGGCACCGAGTGGTCACTGCGCCGGGGCTGGGGCCTTGCCTGACCGGCTGAGGGCTTTAGTCTGGCGGCGCATTTTCATGACACGACAAATTCTTGTTTTCGTTTATTCGATGATCGCAGTGGGACTGTCGCCTGGCCAGGCGGCCGATGACTCCACGGTTCGGGTTTTCATTTTTGCGGGGCAATCCAACATGGTCGGTTCCGATTCGAAGGTGAAGGACATCAAAAACTTCCCGCCGTATGCCGGGCTGGAGCAGCCGCATAAGGACGTCCGTTTTTCCTATTCGATCGGACGGGAAAACAAGACAAACAGCGATGGCTGGGTGGCATTGGAGCCAGTCAACAACACCGTCGGGCCGGAGTTGAGTTTTGCGCGGCGGGTGTCGCAGGCCATCGATGCGCCGGTGGCCATCATCAAGTGCGCGGCCGGCGGCACGCACCTCGGCGGCGACTGGAATCCGGACGAGCCGATCGGTTTCAAGATGTACCCGCTGGCGTTGAAGTTGGTGCGCGATTCGCTCGCCGAGCTGGAGCGGCAGGGCGTTCGTTATCGGCTCGAGGGCTTCATGTGGCATCAGGGCGAGAACGACATGTTCAACGAGGACTACATGAAAAACTACGGTCCGAACCTGAAGAATTATCTCGCCAAGTGGCGCCGCGATCTCAAGTCACCGAAGTTGAAATTTTACATCGGCGAACTTTGCACCAAGACGATATGGGGAATGGATTTGCGGCCACGGATGTACGCCATCAGTCGGGGGCAGCGCGCTGTCACGGAGGTCGATCCGTTGGCGGAATACGTGCCGACGTCGCACGTGGGCGTGGAGATCGGTCACCCGGTCGGGCTGCACTACCACTACGGTACGCTTGGCCAACTGCAGCACGGTGACAATTACGCCGCGGCCTATCTGCGATCGCTTGGCCAAGCGCAGGCCCCCGCGCGACCGCTGAAGCGTTGGCCGTACAAAAAGGGGAGCGAGGTCAACCTGTTCATCCTCGCCGGGCATCGCAACATGGAGGGCGAACGGGCATTCGTGCAGGACGCGGCCAAGCTTGGCCAAGCCGATCTGCTGAAGGACAACCCGGGCATCGCGTTCAAGTATAGCCTCGGTGGCGGCTACCGTAAATCCGACGGCTGGGAGCCGCTTGGCCAAGCGGTGTATTACGACACATTCGGGCCGGAGCTGAGTTTCGCCGGTGCATTACAGGCCAAGCGTTTGGGCAATGTGGCCATTGCCAAGTTCACCCATAGCGGATCGCAGATCATCGACTGGACGCCGGAAGGCAGCATGGCCCGGTCGCGTCATATCTACCCTGAGTTCGTGAAATTCATTCAGCAATCGATTCGCGAGTTGGAGGCAAAGGGGCACAAGGTGCGCCTGACTGGAATCGTTTACCACCTCGGCGAAAACGACATGTCTTTTTATCCCTACCGAAAAGAGGCCGCCGGGCGGTTGCAGACGATCATCGGGCAGAGCCGAAAGGACCTAGGCCAGCCGGAGCTGAAATGGTTCGTCAGCCAGCAGCCACCGACGGATGAGAAGGGCGTCAACCGGATCGACGTCGTGGCGGACATGGAAAAAGTGGCCGCCGCAGACCCGAATCTGATTCACATCAAGGCGTTCAATTTGCCGCCTCAAAAGAAGCGGCTCGTCCTCGACACCGCAGGGGTGATCGCGCTTGGCCGACTGCTGGGTGAGCGGATTGCGGCGGGTGATTGACCTTGCGGGGGAACAGACTTTCGGCAACGCTCTGCGCCGACTTCAAGACATGATGCACAGGATTTTTACCCTTTCGTTGTTGCTGGGCTTGGCCGGCAGTCTGGCTGCGGAAACCAAGTTTGACGCGACCGACTGGCCGAACTGGCGTGGGCTGACCTCCGACGGGCAGGCCAAGTTTGTGAAAGGTCTGCCGACCGAGTGGAGCGAGATCAAAAACGTCGTCTGGAAAACACCGATCCCCGGCCGGGGCCACAGCACGCCGACGTTGGTGGGCGACCGCATTTATCTTGCCACGGCGGAAGAGGATGAGATGTATCAGTCGGTAATCTCCCTGGACAAGGCAACCGGCAAACCGGTCTGGGAAACCAGGGTGCACGAGGGCCAGTTTGCGGTGGGCCTGAACAAGCACGCGTCGCACGCCGGGACGGCCGTGGTTCATGATGGCGAGCGGTTGTATGTGAACTTCGTGATCGGCAACCAGGCGTACGCCTCGGCGCTGGGACTCGACGGCAAACTCCTTTGGCAAAAGCCAATCGGCAAATACAAGGTGCATCAGGGTTACGGCAGTTCGCCGATGGTGTTTGGTGATATCGTCGTGGTGAAGGCAGACACAAAAATCGGCGGTGTGATCTGTGGTTTGGACAAAAAAACCGGCCGCGAAATTTGGCGGCAGGAGCGACCCAAGCTGCCGAACTACACCACGCCGGTGGTGATCGAGGCGGCCGGAAAACAGCAGATGGTATTCTGCGGCTGCGAACTGGTCACGAGCCTCGATCCGTTGACCGGCAAAAAACTGTGGGAGGTGCCCGGCTCGACCGAGGAGTGCGTCTCGACGCTCGTCACTGATGGTACGCATATTTTTGTGAGCGGCGGTTGGCCGAAAAACCACACGGCCGCCATCGTGGCCGACGGTTCCGGCAAGGTGGCATGGAGGAACACCGCCCGGGTTTACGTACCGTCGATGCTCATCCGCGACGGTTTTTTGTATGTGACGATGGACGCCGGGTTCGCGATCTGCTGGAACGCCAAGACTGGCAAACAGCAGTGGAAGGAACGGCTCGGAGGAGCGTTTTACACTTCACCGGTGATGGCGGGGAACCGGATTTACGGGACGAACCTCGCCGGAAAGACGTTCGTTTTTGAGGCCAATCCGGATGAGTTCAAGCTGCTCGCCACGAACCAGCTTGGAGATGAGGTATACGCTTCGCCGATTGTCAGCGGCGACCGATTGTACCTGCGTGTTGCCTTCAAGGACGAAGAGCGGCAGGAATTCCTCTACGCCATCGGCACGAAGTAACGGCCGCTTGGCCAAGTGAAGCGGGCTGAAAAAGCAGTCTCGGGGATTGTCTGGTCGGGCGTTTCCCGCTAGAACGTTTCCAGATGCCGTCCGTTGGAGAGCAATTGAAGAGTGCCCGCGAAGTGCAGGGCAAGTCTCTGGATGATATTGGCAGCGAGCTGAAGATTCGCGCCGACCACGTGGCGGCTCTCGAGGCAGGAGACTTTGACAAGTTTGATGCCCCGATTTTTGTTCGCGGTTTCATCCGCTCTTATTGCCGGATCCTCAAGCTCGATACCAACGCGCTCGTCGTGCAGCTCAATCAGGAACTGGGTGGCACCGAGACGCTAAGCACCGATCCGGCGCTACCCGGCAAGAAGGGCTTTGTCGACGGCCTGACCCTGTTTCTCTCACGTCTCAATTGG